>UPTG01000745.1_pt1 | contig 25771 bp, 22 predicted proteins | sample 2160121 | NCBI WGS metagenome assembly UPTG01 (sample SAMN06266255, study PRJEB28933) | marine metagenome | isolation source: Columbia River Estuary | place: USA:Columbia River Estuary, USA | collected 2014-07-27
ACATCCGCTTGCACCAATGCGTTCCGCACCGGCAAGAAGTTTTACTGCCTTTTCGAATGATTTTTGCTCAATTGAACTCAATGCATTGGCCAGAGCGGAGGATTCGATTTCGAACGAATCCCGGGCGGCTTCCCAGGGCGATTTTGTCACTTGGTTATTCTCCCAATACTTGAACCTGACAGACCCGTTTGCGTGCTCGTACCTGATCCCAGTCGATGAAGTAAATATATCCGAACTCCCCAAGTTGGAGCTCGCCATCCACCAGTAAAATCGTTTCCGAACGACCAAAGAAGGTCGAACGAAGATGTGCCTCGGTGTTAAGGCTGGTCCATTCTCCTTCTTCCGTTCCCAAGCTCATCGCAAAATCAATGTGTTCCTTGCCCGGATGCATGTATTGTCCCTCTGCCCGACAGGTAGGAATCAGTTTTTCCATAACATTGCAAAGATCCTGTTGGAGGTATTCCAATCCAAAGTAGGTTTTGTCATGAGAGCACTCTTGTGTCATTACTGAGCAGGTTGTGTGTTGGGAGTATACCACAATATTTCCGTGCTGCACGCCGGTGTTTTTTACGATCTCTTTTACTTGGTTGGTTACATCGTGAAATGTGGGGTTCAGTCCTTTAGATTGTAGATCAATTTTCTCTGTTACTATTTTCATATATAGAATATTTTTTTAATGTTAAATTTTATTGTCCCGATACTTGGATGATAACTTGGCGTTCTCTTGCCCGGGTATGGTCAAAGTCGACGAAGTAAATATGACCAAATTCCCCAAGTTCCAGGTTTCCTTCAAAGATGGGAATGGTTTCACTTCTGCCCATAATTGATGAGCGTAAGTGTGCATCAGTATTAAGGGTTCCGGGTTTATCCTCTCCGTGTTCTGCTGCGAAGATAGTAAGTTCTGGTCCCGGGTGCATATACTGGCCTTCCTTTCGGCAGGTGGGGATTATTTTTTCAAAAACATCGGTGAGGTCTTGTTGTAAGTATGTTAATCCTGTGTAGGATTTATCAAAAGAATCCTCATCGATCATGACCGCACAGGTGGTATGCCGAGAATAGACTAGGCAGGAGCCAATTTGTATACCTCCATTCTTAACGATTTCTTTAACCTGATCGGTAATAGTATGAAAGGTAGGTCTCTGTCCTGTGGAGGTAAGAGGGATTGTTTCACGTATGATTTTCATATTTCTTATGGGTCTTAGTTTTGTGATTGAAGTTCTTTTTTAGCCTGACTTACATTGTAGACCATTTCATCGAGTAATTTCTTAGGATCCTTTGATTTGAGAATTCCGGATGCGGATCCAGCGGCGTCATTTCCGGCCATTATAAAATCATAGATTTGTTGCCCGGTAGTTATGCCTGCTGCCTGTTCAACGAGGATGTTTGGGTTTATTTCTTTCACCACTTGAAGGGTTTCGATGACATAGGACATGTCGCTTGCCTGATCGGTGCCAATAAGCTCGCTTGGCTCCGGGTTGATGATGTCGGGTTCGAATTGGGCAATTGCTTTCGTTTCTGCGATTGAGTCGGCACAGGCAAAAGTGAGTAGTCCGATTTCATTGGCCCGGTCGATGGTTTTCTTGATCTGAGACAAGGTCATGGGGCGCTCACAATGGTTGAGTAATACTCCTTTAGCTCCTGCGTCGAGTAGGGCCTCCGGCAACACATCTGCCATCCCCCGCCCGGGGCGTAGGGTGTCCATATAGGGAGCGAAGACTAAAATTTTACTGGTTTTCTCGACGATCCTTCTGATCTCGGTGTATGGAGCGATAAAGATAGCATCCACATCGTGTCGAATGGCGGCTTCATCAACCGCAATGGCATATTCTAATACTGCATCTCCGTAGATGTAGTTCTTTACACTAGTTTCAAAAAAGGGTGATTTCGGTAGCACTTTTAATGGGCTCTTTGTTTTCATTGATCAGTTTTTGTTCGTACTTAACTATTAATTTGAGAGTTTGATTGTTTGTTCGAAAAAACGGGTTTGGATCTCTTCATATTTTTTACTTCGCCCAGCGTCTGGAGCTATTACTCGTGCTTCTTGTTTTAGCATTTCAAAGCCGCTTTGTTCATCCTCATATATTCCGCATCCAATACCGCCCAAGTTTACCGCACCCATGGCACCGGCATATTCACCATTTACAGGAATACTTATTTCTCGGTTGAGCACATCGGCGAGGATGGTTGACCAGATTTTACTTTTTGTAGGACCACCAGTGAAAATTAGTTTCCCTGTATTAGTGCCGGTGAGTTCGGCTACTCTTTTTACTCGTTGTGATGTTTGGAAGACAATGCCTTCCATTAATGCCCGGCAGACATTTTGCGGGGAGCTGGAGAGGGCAACCTCTTCGTATTCTATTTCTGTTTGATTGAGAAGATTAATAAAGGTTTCACCTGCGCCTGGTTCCGCTTCCATGGCCAGTTGATTGAACTCCTCATATAACACATCTTTGTTTGGTTTAGGTATAATTTTGGATAAAAGATTCTCCAGTTTTTCTCCCACTGCTGTGAGTGCAAAAATGGCTCCCCAGCACCCATTGGGTGAGAGGAATGGGTCGATTAACATATTTTCGCTTAGTCCAATTTCTCGTTCTCGGATGGGGGTGAAAACAACCCAGGACGTGCCCGCTGAAATAAGCAGGTCTCCTTCATTGAATACTCCGGTTCCCCTTGCTGCAGAAGGGTGGTCGAAACTGCCTGTCACAACCTGTGTGTTGGAAGTGAGTTCAGTTATTTTGCGGGCCTCTTCAATTAATGCTCCGCATGGTTCCCCAGATTCGCAAAGTCTGGGAAGTTGGTCTTCATGAATTCCCAAACTGTCCAAGAGTTCAGGATTCCATTTTTTAGCCACCTGGTCCTGAAGGTAAAAGGTGGTGGCCTTGGAATGATCCATCACCCAATCTCCACAAAGTTTGTGAAAGATAAAATCATGGAGCATGGCAAAGCGTTTTGCCTTAACCCAAGTTTCAGGTTGGTTCTTTTTTAACCAACCCAAATGGGCTAGGGGGAAAGTCCCAAAGTAAGGCCACCCATTTTTATAATAGATGTGCTCTTTATCTAAATGGGGCCACGGATCTTGGCCTTCTTCGAGTGTACGGGTATCCAACCAGCTGATGGCATTCCCTAATGGGTTGCCAAACTCATTGATTAACAAGGTGTTTCCGGTCGCACCGCTTAGGCATATTGCTTTTATTTCTTCAGCGTTATCTACTTTAGATACGAGAAAATTCACTAATTCAGTGAATTCCAAAAAGTATTGCTCCGGATCTATTTCCACCCGGCTTTTCGCGGGATTGATCAATGTAGTGGATGTGCTTCCCTTGGTGATTAGGTTGCCATCACTGTCGCAGAGCACAGCTTTGATCGAACTTGTTCCCAAGTCCATACCGATCAAATATTCTGTCTGTGCGTGCATAAAAGATTCGTTATTTTAGATCCAGCATACGATGGGCATTATTGAAAAAGAGATCTTTAATTTCTGATTTATTGAGGCCGATATTATTTGCCGCTTCTTGGATGGATTTAATTTCCTCGTAGATAAAGAAGGACAAGCGATCTGCTTCCTCACCTTCAATTTCTCGCATGCTCGGATCATTTGAAACATTTCCGTACAGTCCCTTTGGTACTAGGTTGATATATTTCCCGTTTTCGGTGATTCTTCGCATCCTCATCCGTGTGATCGGTAGGTCACTACCAAAGATCATACGTTGCGGACCAACTGCATTAATGGCCCATTCAAATACCTTGGCGTTGGTGTTTGCCGAGAAATCAAAAGTTAAACGCTCTGTCTCACGAAGGATCTCAAAAGCATTTCCCACATCTTCCTCGCAATAGGCCCGACCCACATGGGCAAGGATGAGTTTGAGGTTAGGGTAATTTTGTTCGATTTCAAGGATCTGGCCGATATTGACGGGGTCCTTTAATCTTCCCGACCTTGGAATATGGAGCATGACAGCAAGTCCCAGTCTGTCCAAAACCTCCAGTTGTGCGGGGGGGAGGAAGTCATAAATTCTTACCTCATCTTTGGGTAGGTAGGAAGGTGCAAAACTTAAGTATACCTTGATTCCGTTGAACTTCCGCCCGATCAATTTCTGCTCCAGTTCTTCGGCAGACCAGTGGGGTAGGGCGAGGAGTAAAACCGGTATATTATGCTTCTGTGAGCATTCGAGAACATACTGGTTTAGCTCCACGATCTTATTTTCGGGTTCAATCCAAGGGAAGATACAGGGCGTAACTGTCTTTCCTGGAAACATCATTTGATAGGTTTTAAATAAATCCTCGATTGGATTTTCATCTGCGACCAATAAGGGCCATGCTGCTAAACGACTATCTTGTTCCTTTCCAGAGTGTAGCGTTTCCCGTTGGTAAACATGGGTATGTACATCGATTATTTTTTCAGGCAGAAATTCTTCTAAGTACTCCTGATAAAAATCGGCGTCTGCCTTTTTGATTTCAAAGTTCATATAACTTTAATTTTAAAATTCATCATTTCGCCAAATGCTTTAAGTGTTCGCATGGCATCTCCATAGACCAATACTTGGTGATGGGTGCCACCCTCTTCACTGTATTGCTCCAAAAATCTTTCCACAGGTTGTTTGGGTCGTATCCATCCGCGAATAGTTTCCGAAAGGTGTTCCACATTTTCCGCTTCAAGCGCTTCCATTTCGCTAAGGATGAGGGTGAATTTACCAATTTCTGTTTGGGCCAGGTTGGCAAGGGTTACTACCCCTGGCTTGAAACATCCAAAGGCCATCATGGGAGAATCCACATCTGAAAAAACATATTCCTTGGCAGTCATCAACATCTTGCCCGTTGCAATGGACGGGTTCATTTCGCCCATATGACTAAGGAAGAGACTGCTTCCCTTCCAGTCCGGACAAAAGATTTCGGTAAAACTACTTTCCGGGAAAATTCTTAGCAAAGCTCCGCAAAACGCTGCGGTTAGAACATCTCCCTCGCCAGCATATCCAACTCCCCTAGCCATTGCTTTACTAGCTTCCATAAATGGAACGCACTCAAACCCGAGTTCACGTTTGAAGTCAGCAAAGTTCATACTGAAACCAAGAAGTTGGTTCTCCTCTATCCATTTGCGGAGTACCAAACTCATCCGGACTGTTCGTAGGTGTGCTTCTTTATCATAGCTTGCCACCTCAAAGTTCTGCGTGTCCTCCTCGATTTCTTTTGTGACTTCCTTTTCCGTTAGAGCACAGGAGATCTTTGATATTTCATCAGGGTCAAAATGAAGCACCTCCGTGCCAATCCATTGCTTTAAATCCTCAGGAGTAATTGCAAAATCTCCCATGCCATCAAAGGACCGTCCGATCAGCCCAACCTTTCCCTGTCTCATCGATGTGGAAGCACTGGCTGATTTACAAAGGTTGGACACCCGCTTCATCACATCGGAAGTTTGCCAATGCCCGGCCTCTACAAAGTATTTTACTTTTCTTCTTTTCAGAACACTGCACAAATCTTGTAAGCCGTGGATGCCATGGTTATTCATCAGGTCCTCCCCCGTTGCCTCGGTACCAAAGGATTCCCCCATGGTGGTGTCGAGCATGATGAGCGGTTTATTTAGGGACTCCAGCATGTCTACACTCTCAAGAGAGGGAGAGTAGGCGAGATGTAGGCACACAACTGCAGAGCAGTCGGCGAATAATTTGCCTGCATTTTCGAATTCCTCCTTCGTTCTGCAGATGGACGAGGGATTAATTTTAATTCCCTGTTTAATTAATTCTTTCTGGATCGTTTTTGAGAATGCTTCCATGCCTTCCCGCATTTCAGGAAACAGATCGTCGTATAGCTTTAGGTAAAGGGGCAGGAAGCCTATTTTATATTCAATCATGATTCGATTTTGCTGGCCTTTATGCCAGTAGGTCGTGGATTACCCGTGCAGGTTCCACTCCGGTAAGCACCATCTGATCCACCGGTTTGATCCAGCCTCAATTCTGCTTTCTGATCATGTTTGACAGGACCGTGACAATGAAAGCAACGGTCCGATAAAATAGGGCGTATATCCCGGTCGTAACTTATATCACTAACTGCATTGAGCTGTTCTTGGGTCTCAGTATTTGCTGACCAGAGACTTTGTCCGGAAACCCATAGAATTAGAGTGGCCAAAAGAATTTGAATTTCAAACCTCATCAATTTAACTCGCCCATTAGATATTTTTCATTTGCCCACGAGCTCAGTTGTGAGCAAGAGGATTCCATTTTTCCAAGTACTCCATCTTTGCCTTGCCGGTGCTTGAGGTGTAGCGAAGAGCTATAAAGAGATAGCGTGACTTATCTATGTCTGCCCGGTCAGGAACCCACCACTGGTCACACAGGGCCATTACCTGGTTCGATTCTTTTAAGTAGATCAGGTCGCTTACCTGAGAATTCCAGGTTTTGTTTTCGCTGATGTAGCCTTGGTTCTTCCAATTTCCCAGAGGGGAGTCTGCAGTAGCACAGGAGGTTTCGGTGGCCGACCATCCGTGCACGCCCGAGGCGACTGCTATGTATTTCCCTTTGTACTTGGCGATCGCCGGAGCCTCTCTCCCCCGGTCAAAGACGATTACACCCTCGCGCTTGCTGCTCAAATAATCATCGCTTAGGCTGTCAATACGAATGGCATATCGCCAGTCTTCTCCCTCTGCGTCTGGCTGGTTGTGGTCACAGTAAATAAGATAGGCTTTATCGTCCTCGTCCTTAAATACATTCATATCTGATCCAAAACTAGTGGATGTTCCGACTTCACGGGCGCCCAATGGGGTGAATGGGCCTTCAGGGTTATCTGCAGTAGCGACCATTAGAAAGGATGCGGGCATGGCAATAAACCATCGATACCACATGACATATTGCTTTGTTTTTTGATTGTAGAGTACATGGGATCTTCCGGTAGCTCCCAGTTTTCCAAACCCACTTTCAGGTCGGGGCAGGCAAACCCCGCGGTATTCCCAATTTTTCAAATCTTTCGAACGATAGACCTGTACCCCATTCCACACGGGCCCTGCAGTCATGCGAAACTTGCCTTTTGGGTTGTTTTTATAACTGCTGCCATACCAGTAAAAATAATCATCGAATCGTGCGAGTTCTCCTTCGTGAGCAGATATTCTACGACCCTCCGTATCCATCCAGTCTGTACCGTTTATAACATTTGATTGAGAGCTATTTTTCTCTCCGCTTACTGCATCGAGTAAACAGGAAGAAGCTAGCACGATGAAAAGAAATGAGAGCTGTTTTTTCATTTAACCTTTTGGTTGTAAGTCGTTCATATTGCTCAGCACCGGGTGGTTGGTTTGTAAGTGGAGGGATAACCGTTTTTTGGCCAACTCCCAATTTTCCTCGAGCAAAGCATCTATGATTTGATGGTGTTGAGAGATTGCTTCCTTTCCAGCCTTTTGGTCATTTCCTTCCCAGTCAAAAAGAATGGAGAAATATTTGCCATGGCGTTCAAAGAAGTCATTGAGGTAGGGGTTGTCTGCTAAGGATAAAAGAAATTGGTGAAGTGAATTATCAATGGTTACCTTTCCCCCAGATGATAACCGGTTTCCTTCCCTTATCTTTTTAAGTCTTTTTTTCGACTCTTCAATGCGTAGTTTTTCTGAGGCTAGATCGAGTGCTTTCAGTTCCATAACCTCACGAACTTCGATGAATGCTTGCAGGTCTTCCTGCCTAAATGGTTTTACCTGCCACCCCCTTCTCGGAATATGTAAGAGTAATCCTTCTCCCGCAAGTCTCTGGAGAATATGCCTTAGGCTGGATCGGGTTAGCCCATGTTTTTGGGCGGTGATTTCTTCTCGAATAAATCTTGGTTCACCGGATAAACTCAGTTCCACAAGTTCTTCTGTGATTGCTTTTGTGGGATCCTTTACAACGGTTTTACTTTTTACAAACTCCACGGGTGATTTAGTATGGATCTGCTTGATTGCTTCGAGCCTTCCGTTGCTTTTTTTCCTGAGCAGTCCACCTCCAATCAATCCACCCAATGCTTGTCTTACAGGGGTGTAGCTAACTCCATAATGCTTACTTATACCATCCATGGTTAGTGGTATATCTGAGATATTACCACTCGTCAGACGAGCACTTAGATCGTTTTCTATTTGGGAGGAGATTTTATTAATAAATCACTATTTAAAACTCTAGAAGTATTAGCAACTTTATTTTGTCGACAAAAATAACTTTTAAATGGTGCTTGCAGTTCGTTTCTTTTGAAATGGATGGTAATTATATTTGATTTCGAAGGATTTTACGAAAGGAGGAAGGTGCGTTTCCGGTTATTCTTTTAAATACAACGGCCATTCTTTCTGCATCATTGAAGCCTGCCAATTCTGAAATCATTGAGATGGGGTGATTGGTTTCTGCTAACAATTGTTTGGCTTTTTTGACCCGTAACTGGGAGAGCATTTCCCAGGGTGTGCACTGAAAGTGCTCTTTGAATTTCCTTTCCAAAGTTCTTCTTGGAATACTGAGTTCTTTACATAGAATTCCAATGGAGGTCGATGTTTGCATGCGTTCGCTTAGGTAGGACATTGCCCGTCTTAGAAGAGGGTCTTCGATCGCCAGATGATTGGCGGAGTGCCTTAGTATTACGCCACTGGGTTGCACCAAAATAGGCTTTTCTGTCCGAATCCCCCCCCTTGTAATCATTTTTTGCATAGCAGTAGCGACCTGTTCTCCTAATGTATCCCAGGGGATAGAAACGCTCGAAAGCATCGGGTAGGTTAAATCGCAAACAAGGGGGTCGTTATTAGCCCCAATTACTGATACTTCGGTTGGTATTTCCAGTCCAAGTTGGGTGCACGCATTGCAAAGAAAGCGTCCAAGTGGGTCATGTACGGCAAAGATTCCCACTGGCTTTGGCAAGCCCTCAAGCCACTTCTTCATTTCTACACTTGGCCGATGAAAAGATTCACTATAACGAGTGTCTTCAAAACCACTTTCAATATGAACGGAAAAAGGAATATTCCTTTCTGAGAATTTTCTATTGAAGCCTTCAATTCGCTGGTCCGAGTAGCATGTGCCATTACCTAGGCATGCGAGACTTTTGAAACCGGTGCAGGAAAACGTTTCTGCTGCCTCTCTTCCTACTGCCCAATCATCCACATCGGCACTGAGTGTATTTGGAATAATTTGATCTGTTGCCACGACAACGGTCGGCACTTCAATCTTGAGCTTAAGAAGCTGGTTAGTTTTTTTCGGTAGCCACTCGGTAATTAATCCGCTTGGCTGTAGTTCCCTGAGCATGGGAGCAAGTTCATCGATTGAACGGTGAATACTTAGCACTCGGTAATCCTGCATTCTTCGGGCAAAGGGAGTAAGGGAAGGGGTAAGTCGACGAAGAAAGACTTCGGACATGACAATAGCTATTGGATGGCTCACTGAACTATTGTGATTTTAATATTGTCGTATATCAACAGAAAATATACGCAAAATACGGTTTCCGTTTTGTAGGAAATCGGTTATTATATAATTTTAACATTAAACCCTACTTCTCATGGAATATTTTAACTGCGATAAAATTCAATACGAAGGTTCATCTTCCAAAAACCCGCTTTCTTTCAAGCATTATAACCCGACCGAAGAAGTGGGTGGTAAAAGTATGAAAGATCATATGCGATTTGCAGGTGCATACTGGCATATCATGCGCAATGAATTAGCGGATCCGTTTGGACAGGGTACTGCCCATATGCCCTGGGATGATAAGAGCGATTCAGTTGAAAATGCACTTGCCCGAGTGGATGTATTTTTTGAATTTCTTGATAAAATGGGAATTGAGTTTTACTGCTTTCATGATCGGGATATCGCTCCGGAGTTGAATGATCTGTCTGCCTCCAACGCCGCCCTTGACCGTGTGGTGGCCAAGTTAAAAGTCAAACAGTCGGAAACAGGTGTGAAACTGCTATGGGGCACAGCCTGCTTGTTTGCACATCCACGCTATGCGCAGGGTGCGGCCACATCTCCCGACGCTGCCGTTTACACCTATGCGGCGGCACAGGTTAAAAAAGCACTTGAGGTAACTAAGGAATTGGATGGCTTGGGATATACATTCTGGGGTGGTCGAGAAGGGTATTCCACCTTGTTGAACACAAATATGAAACGCGAACTTGATCATTTAGCTGCGTTCATGCACATGGCAGTGGATCATGCCAAGGATATCGGATTTGACGGACCATTCTATATTGAGCCCAAACCACGTGAACCTTCCACTCACCAGTATGACAGTGATTCCGCAGCCTGCCTGAATTTCCTTCGCGAATATAACTTGCTCGATCATTTTAAATTAAATATCGAAACCAATCACGCCACTTTGGCCGGGCACACGGTTGAACATGATCTGACTGTCGCGGCCAATGCGAATGCACTCGGCAGTATTGATGCTAACACGGGGGACACTTTGATTGGATGGGATACAGATCAGTTCCCCACTGATATTTACATGACCACCCAGATTATGCTAGTGGTCCTCAAAATGGGTGGCTTCACCACCGGCGGTTTGAATTTTGATGCCAAGCGCAGACGTGAATCTCATGAGCCAATTGATTTGATGCATGCCCATATAGGTGGCATGGATGCGTTTGCCCGCGGGCTGAAGATTGCTCACGCAATCCAGGCGGACGGTCGATTAGCTAATTTTGTGGAGGAGCGCTATTCCAGCTTTGACAAAGACATCGGTGCAAAAGTGGAAGCAGGTACCGCCAGCTTTGTTGAACTCGAGGAACTCGCATTGGCCAATGGCGAGCCTACACTTTCGAGTGGCCGTCAAGAAATGCTGGAAAATTTAATTAACGAGTTTATTTAAGTTCAGGTAAAGGCCAGTCTCGAGCGAGACGGTTTTAAGTTGGAATAAGGTATTGTCCTTATGATGTCTTTTCGCAGGATCATCAAACGAGGATTTCGGCTAATATTTGATAACTAAGTAAGAAATCGAAAGAAAAGACATCTATTCGTATATGAAATATTATAGACTGATTCAATTTACTGTTAATCTCTTATTGTGGCGGAGTGCACTGGTCCTGTTTTTGGTTTCAGGAATTCAGGTTGCTGGGGCAAAAACAGAATTCACGGCGGTTGATCGATGGTATGAGGTTTACCTAGCAGGGGTGAAGGTAGGCTATGTCTCGGATAAAATGCAAAAGGATGGAAACGTCATAAAAAGTCGGAATGAGTTTGTAATGCAGATCAGGCGTGCGGGACAGAGTATTGAAATTACGGTGGAGCAGGAAACAAAGGAAAAAATAAGTGGGGAATTGATTGAATTTTCAACCGAGACAAAAATGGCGGGAATTCCCATGCTCAAGAAGGGGCGAGTAGAAGGGAAGGAATTGGTCGTTTATGAAAAACAGTTCATTTCAGGAAAAGAAACCAGATATCCTTTTGATCCGGAAGGAGGAATGAGTTGGGGTCTGCGCAAGCAGTTTCTGGAAAATGGATTTCAGGCAGCTGGAAAAACTTATGAACTTAAAGTCTACTCTACAGACATGGGAATGAAGAAACCGGTTAAGGCAAAGATTATTTGCTTTGGGGAAAAACCAATTGAAATAGGGGAGAAAAAGATCAAAGCCTTTGAGGTGCATATGGAATTAAAAAGTCCGTTTGGATCAGTGATTACAAAGTCATGGTTTGATGAAAATTGTATAGCCCTCAAAACCGTAGTGAACATGGGAGGTATGAATATTGCGATCATTGAGGTGCCAAAAAAGAAAGCCAAGAAGATGGAGGAAGAGCCTCACGAACTTTTGTTGAGCTCTGTCGTGCCCCTGAATGCAGTTGTACCGCAAGGTGACAAAAATACTTTTATTATGAAGGCCATAAAGGGAAAATGGTCAGCTAAACTGTTTGAAGGAACTGGCCAGAAGATTGAGAAGATCAATGGCAACTCGATACGGGTGATTGTGGATCAGAGTCAGCGAAAGGAAGCAGGTGCGGAGGAAATTGATTTGAAACCTTTTCTTTCGTCAAATGTATATCTTGATTCGGATGATCTACTGATTCAGAAACTCGCGAAGAAGGCGAAAGGGAAAGCAAAGAACACGAAAGCAATCGCAAATAAACTTACCAAATTTGTCTTCCGTTATATGTCCAACAAAAATTACGGGGTGGGGTTCGCCACTGCCAGTGAAGTTGCAAGAAAGAAAGAGGGGGATTGTACCGAACATTCCGTACTGTTGGCTGCCTTAGGGCGTGCGTTAGGCATTCCCAGTCGGGTGGTAACCGGCTTGGTTTACGCCGATGAATTTGAAGATCAAAAAGATGTGTTGGTCTATCACATGTGGACCCAATTTTATATTGATGAACAGTGGGTGAATCTTGATTCTGCCCTAGGCTTGGTCAAGTGCCCTGCGGACCGGATTACTTTTTCGGTGGATTCTCTGGAGGAGGATACAATCGCCTCGGTTCTTCCTTTAGTGGAGTTGATTAATAACCTGAAGGTCACCGTACAAACGGTTGAATAGGTTTACTTCTTCTCATTTTATCTTATCGAATAGGCAAGGGTTCCCTTGACCATTCTGTGTGAGGATTAGATTGTATTGTATGAGTAGAATTCTTTTTCTTTTTTGTCTTACATGGACTTCTTGCTTTGGAAAAGATAGGCCGAATATTCTCTTTGCATTTGCAGATGACTGGGGTAGGCAGGCTAGTATCTATGCGAAGATTGAGGGAGCGGGAGGAATCAATGATGTCGCAAATACACCCCACTTCGACAAGCTAGCGAAAAGCGGGGTGCTTTTCACCAATGCCTCGGTCAATGCGCCGTCCTGCACGCCGTGCCGCAGTGCCATCCTTTCCGGGCGTAACTTTTGGGAAACGGGTAGGGGGGCGATTCTTCAAGGCGCTGTTTGGGATGAGAATATTCCAACATGGCCGTTGTTGCTTAAGGGTTCGGGTTACCATATCGGTTATACTTACAAGGTTTGGTCGCCTGGTAGTCCGGCTGATGCAGGCATCGGGGGAAGAGTGAATGCGTTTTTTAAGTCGGGTTCAAAATTTAACGGATTCTCGCAATATGTCTCCGGTCGCGCTTCCAAAGGAGTTGATGTAAAAGGTGCCAAAGAGGAATTGTATCGGGAAGCCAGTGGTAATTTTAACTCTTTCTTAAGGGAAAAAAATAAAGATCAGCCCTTTGCTTATTGGTTTGGTCCCACCAATGTTCATCGCAAATGGATCAAGGGCTCGGGTAAAAAGCTTTGGGATATTGATCCTGATAAACTGAAAGGTAAAATGCCTGCATTTTTACCGGATGTTCATGAGGTGAGAGAAGACTTGGCCGATTACCTCGGTGAAATTGCCGCTTTTGATGCCGGTCTTGGGATTATGATCGAGGAATTGAAAAAAGCGGGAGAGTATGAGAATACAATTATCGTGGTAAGTGGAGATCATGGCCCTCCCGGTTTTCCACATGGTAAGTGTAATCTTTATGATTTCGGCACCCGCGTGTGCCTGGCCGTTACCGGGCCGGGTGTGAGAGGTGGCCGGGTGGTGGATGATTTCGTCTGCCTTCCCGATTTGGCCCCGACTTTCCTGGAAGCGGGGAAGGTTCAAGTTCCTGAGGTAATGTCGGCGAAAAGTTTATGGAAAGTACTCAAGTCGAAAAAGGATGGCCAGGTCGACCCAAGTCGTGATGCCGTAATCACCGGTCGGGAACGTCATGTTTTTTCATCCCGCCCCGGATACCTTCCTTATCCTCAACGAGCGATTCGAACCAAGGATTTTCAATTTGTTATCAATTTTCGTCCGGACCGTTGGCCCTTGGGAGATCCCTATCTGCTCGATACTCCCAAAGAACCAGATTATGCCCTGTTGGAAAATCAAACCTTTGTAACCTTGGCGGATGAAGATGCCGGCCCGACCAAGGCTTGGATCGTCAGCAATCGAAAAGACCCCCAAGTAAAGCCAGTCTTTGATCATGCATACGGAAAGCGTCCACGTGAAGAATTATACGATATGAACAAGGACCCGGATCAAATGAAAAACCTCGCTGAGGACCCGGACTATTCTGGGACGGTAAAAAAACTTCGGGCCCGTTTAATGAAGTACTTGGGTGACCATAACGATCCTCGGTTGGTCGATAATGGAAAATTCTTTGAAACATCCCCCATGACCGACGGGTTTAAACGCCCGGTTAAATCCCAAAAATCCAAATCGAAAAAATGAATTTATTAAAGCATTCTTATTCCATTCTTTTTACTCTTTTATTCGCCGTTCGATTACTTGGGGATAGCCCGGTCGATCGATCTTTGTCTACTGCATTGGTTTCCGATGATTTCGGATTGGCGGATGGACCTTCCTGGCAGGGATGGTACCTAACGGTTCCGGACCCAAAAGCACAGGTGGTGAAGCGTTTCATTATTAAACAAAATAAATGGAGTGTACTCGCCCAAGAAAAGCGGTTCAGTGCGAGCTTCTTTAACCATGGGAAGAGCTACTTCGCGGATCATGGGGAAGGTGCAATCCGATGCCTGGATCAAAACAATAACTGGTCTTTACTCCATCAGGAAGATTTGACTAAGGATAAACGCCGGAAACCCAATGACTTGGTTGTCGATCGCTCGGGCGGGGTCTATTTTACCCTAACCGGACCGGGTGAAGTCGTTTATTTATCTTCCACTGGAAAGGCGAAAACGGTCGCTTCAGATGTGGAGACCCCCAATGGGTTGATCCTGAGCCCCGATGAGAAAACTCTTTATGTGTCCGAATACGTTCCGAAGAAAATTCTGTCTTTCAAGGTCGGAAAGAATGGAGCTTTGAACGCAAAGAAGCTCTTTGCCAAAATGGACGATGGCCAGCCCGACCTCAAGGGAGCCGATGGAATGTGTGTGGACCGGGCTGGCAATGTTTATTGTGCGGGACCCAAGGATATTTGGATTTGGGACTCGAAGGGCAAGCTGCTCGACAAAATCGTTTGTCCCGAGCGGGCGGTGAATTGCACTTTTGGCGGCAGCCAATTGCGTGATCTTTATTTGACTGGATTTGGCGGGGTCTATGTTCAACGCATGAAACTATCCGGAGTTCCCCCTCAACCACCTGCTGAATGGCCCGATTCCATGCAAGATAAGCCTAGCATTCAAGTTCCAGGTAATGTGACTCAATTGCTGGATCTCACTTATGCAGAATATGGTCCTCGAAAGATGCTGGCCGATCTTTTTATTCCCAAGGGCAAGGGGCCATTCCCTGCTGCTTTGATTATTCATGGAGGAGGCTGGATAAAAGGGGATAAAATGAAGTTCCGGGCAATGGGAGTCGAAATGGCGAAGCGTGGATATGTTTCCATGGCCATTGATTACCGATTGGCTGAAGAGGCTCTTTTCCCGGCGAATATTCAGGACTGTCATGCCTCGGTCCGATATCTTAGAGCTCATGCAAATAAGTATAAAATTGATGCTGATCGAATCGGGGTGGTGGGTGGCTCAGCAGGTGCCCATTTAGCTGGTCTCCTCGCGACCACGCCGAAGGTTAAATCTTTGCATGGTGGTGGCGGGAATTCCAAATATTCATCTGTCGTTCAGGCTGCGGTGGTCATGTCCGGGCCAATGGAAATCTCGACCGGCAGTGTGGCAGAACGGTCGCTAACTGCGAAAAATCCCGTAGCCAATGCAATATTCCTGTTTGGTGGGACAGTTAAAGAGCAATCCGGTTTATATAAATTAGCGGATGCCCATCTCCATATTAATAAAGAAACGCCCCCAATTCTTTTCCAATTCGGTGGAAAAGAAGATCCTTCCAAAGTACAACCTTCGATCGAGAAACTGAAAAAGCTGGGTGTGCCTACGAAATTGCTGACTCATTACCAAGATGGTAAGCATGGATGCTGGAACCGGCACCCATGGTTTTTACCGATAATTGAAGATGTAGATTCCTGGTTTCAGGAGCACCTTTAATAAGAGATCTAGGCTTTAACGAGGTTCAATCAGCTCAATCCTCTTTAGGATGGAGTTCGTTTTAGGGTCAGTCAGACGAAGGGCTTTCCTCTGCTTCAGATCAACCAGCGTTACATTAAATGTGGAAACCTTGGACCATTCCAGTTCTACATCCTTTTCGCTCTTAAAGTCTTTTCGGTTAATCAGAACTTGCTGAGGGCCTTTCCCGGTGACTTTTGTGTTGAAAGTGAAGGTACCGAGATTGTTTTCCCGACTGAGAAATGAACTGACTAGTCGTAGTCGAAGGGTGTGATCACGACCCTGTGGATTGATTGAGAAAGCCAGGACTTTATCGTTGGATCGATTAATCATCGGGCTTTGTAATTTATAGGTAGTAATACTCTCCCCGTTTCGGCTGGACCAGTCGGCGGTTCCATTTGAAAAGTCTTCGATCAGTCCGCTCTTTGCCAGTTTGGATAATTCTTTTAAGTTAATGTTGTCCGGTTCATGGATCGCTTCTTTTGAATTGATTGAGAAAGTTTTGGAACTACCAACTTGTAAAGTCATTTCCTGATCCAACTTGTAACGGCAATGCCCGAAAACATAGAGCGGAAGTTGGGGGTAGACAGGAATCTCCGTAGTCCAAGTATGGTTGGCTTTATTAGCTTTGGCCAGATGCCAGAAACGGGTACGGGAATTCGGATCGTAGCTGTAGTAGATTTGGACCCCAGCCAAGCGTTCGGTTACTTTCGGAGATACGGAGAAGGTGGCAATTCCTTTGTCTGTAGAGAAATTGGATGGTGGAGTTTCCGGGATTACAATCTGTTCATCCCCCAAATATTTCTTGAACCAAAGATTAAGTACTGCCCACTCTTCCGGTCCCACACCATGGTTATAGTGAACATTGGAGGATACTCTCCATTCGTCATGGGGAAGCAAATCCATCGATCGGTAGATTCTTTCAAAGGTGGAATGAAAGTCATTGGAAGAGGTAATGAAGGCGACCGGACATTTTACATGGGGCCAATAAGCTTCCGGATCAATTACATTTTTGTACATTTCAAGGTTTTGAAATTGAGGACGTTTGCTGCTTCCGACGATCCCTCCGGGGAAATCCACATATTTAAATGCAGTGCCTCCGACAAATGGAGCGACCGCCTTTAGTCGGGAGTCAATCGCGGTAAGGGCAGTGATCATTCCCCCCATGGAAAAGCCAGTAAAACCGATTCTGTCTGCATTTACTTGAGGTTGTTCTTCGAGGAAAGTAATCGCCCGGCGGCCCGCCATCGAAAGAAGTATCCAGCTTGAATTACGGGGACTGGGAATCGGATCGATCGAAAATTCATCGGGTTGTAGGTTTACCTTCCATCCTTTGCGTAATGCTTTGGAGTAAAAGCGTGGACCTTGAGTAGGATCCACTTTTCCCCAGTCGGTATTGGTATCAATATCCTCTTTTACGGGCCGTCCAAGCCAATTGATATCGATATTGGCAAATCCCTGCTTGGCAAAATAAACGCTTCGGTTGCGCTCAGCCCGCTGCCCGCCACCGTGAGTCCATACGAACGCGGGATGTTTTCCCGGTTTATTCGGAAAAGAATAATAGGCGGACACCCGTGAATCTATTCCCTTGAACCGACCGACCTTATAGGTCAGATAACGGGTGGTGACTTCATCGGTTTTCCATTCTTCAATGATTTTTACCTCCAGATCTTCTGCCCGGGCATCATATCCTTGCCAAAGTTCAAGCGCTGACTTCGGGAGTTTATCTGGATCACTGATTGGGGTGAAAGTATCCTTGGCTGATAAATCACTGATCAAGCAGAGTAGGAGGATGAATTTTTTCATAGGCAAAATTTTAAAATTAGATTCTACAACTGAATGCCCGAACTGGGTCGAAAGGAAATCTGAAATTAAAGAAAGATCATTTGCGAGCAAATGCGTTGCTGGCGGCAATTTTAATAATCAGATCACGGAAGCCGAAATTATCTTTAATGATGGAGTCGGCTATGGATTTGGCTTCATTTTTATCCCGTAGAGTAAGGACTCTACCGGCGGCATAGGTCATGAGTTTTTCTGCAAGATTCTGAGCCAGTAGGTTTTTCTTAGCCAGGAGTACTTTTTTGAGTGTTCTGGGACCATGAATCTTTTCTCCTGAAGTTAGAACAGCACTCCCGTCAATAGGCCCGGATGGCAAAAGCTTTGTGCTCTGAGTAGAGTTTTTCCAAAATCGCGACCGATAATAGGTTGGGCGGTAACCACCCACCGGGTCAAAATATTCAAGCGGGAAACCATAGGGATCAATCTTGGCATGACAATCGGCACATGCCTGAACTGAGCGGTGTTTTTTAAGCAGTTGTTTCACGGTCTGGGCACCCCGAACATCCGGGTTAATCGGTTCAACATCTGGGGGAGGAGGGGAAGGAGGAGTGCCCAGTAAGCTTTCAAGTACCCAAATGCCACGAATAACCGGGGATGTATCGACTCCGTTTGCAGTGAGAGTAAGAATGCTCGCCTGACCAAGCAGACCTCCCCGCATACTATTTTCCGGAAAGGAAACCCTCCGGAAATGAACTCCCTCGACTCCATCAATCCCGTAATGCCGTGCGAGGTCCTGATTAATGAAACTGTAATCGGAGTTAATCAAGTCAGAGAGAGGAATATTTTCCAGTACGGCATGAGTTAGAAATTGATGGGTCTCCTCAAGCATTGCGTCTTTTAATCCATAGCGATAATATTCTCTAAACTTGAGCGATGCCGGGGGCATAGTTCCGAGTTTGTCGAGACGGAGCCATGATTCAGCAAATCCATGAACAAATGATTCACTTCGCGGATCAAGCAGTAAGCGCTCTACTTGTTGTTTGATTTGTGATCGTTCCTGTAGTTTATTTTCCTTGGCTTGTAGAAAAAGTTCATTATCAGGGATGGAGGACCACATAAAATGCGACAGTCGGTTTGCGATCTCATAAGAAGATAAATGATCAGATTCACTGCTTTCTTCCTTTAAATAGAGGAAGTCAGGTGAGACTAGTATTGCCTTGAGAGCCAGAAAAAAGGCTTCTTCCCGGTTTCGACCAAGTTTTTGACGTGCCTTTTTTTCGATTTCCAGATAGGGAGAAATTTCTGATTGGGATACCGGTCGCCGAAAAGCCCGTCGGGCAAAGCGAGAGAATACGACTTCAAGATCAATTTTAGAAAGGTCCCGTTCACCATCCAGGAAAACCTGTTGGGCTTTACTTTTATAGGTAAGTGGAAGAGGGCCATTGATGCGGAGCTCATGTAATCTGACAACTGGGCCTTTCCATACATCTGAAACAATGCTACCCGGCACCAGATCCTTTCCCACGATATGCCAGGCATGAAAACCTTCTTTTCCACGAAATTCGATGTCCGTATGATATTTCTTACAAATGTCCCGCATCCAATAGTCTGAAGGGCCCGGCCCGTTATCCCAGTTAAGAAATGGAACATCTCTTTTGTCCATCCATACCGTTGCTTCGAATTTTTTAGGTTGATGATCAGCTAAATCCCAGAGCCCTATTTTCGATCTTGATTTGATCGAGTCCGAGCCCATTCCCTTGCTACCTCTTGAAACAAATAAGGAGAGTTGCATCGGAGGTTTGAGGTTGGTGGGGATCATCGCAGGATCGTAGGGATGCGTTAACCGACGAACAGCTTCGGCAGTTATACTGATTTTGTAATACCCGGGAGTTTGTATACCCTTTGTCCTTTTATACCAGTTGTGCGGGAAAGTTCCTAAGTCAAAATGATCAGATATTTGTTTTTTCCCAGCTGCAAAATCAAGGTGTTGATTAGGTTTGTAAACTCGGTACATCCAGGGAGTCTTTTCCTGTCTGCTGGGAGAGCCCCAATCTTTAGGTTTAATCGCGTCACTTTTGAAAGGTGTGATTTCGTCAAAACGAAATGCCATACGCAGATAACGGTCTGCAGATTCAAGATAAGCATTTAGATGTTGATCGGAAAGGTTGAGTGCATCCCCAACATTGGTAAAGCCATGATCATTTTCATCGGTTGGGAAATCCTCTGTGAAATCAAAAGGTAAATCATGTAAACCCAGCAGATCGCGCATCGTATTTCGGTACTCTCTGCGATTGAGTCTGCGTAAGACGGTTTGTTTGGGCCCTTTTTCCTTCTCCAATTCAACGAGAGTTTTGGTAAGCCAGGAAATTGTCTGTTTAATTTCTTCTGTTTTGGGTTGTGCGACCTCCTTTTTCTTGGGAGGCATTTCACCCAGGTTGAGTTGGTCGAGTATGTCGTGCAGTAAATTAACTTTATCTTCGTCACCTAAATCAATCATCTGTTTACCCGAAAATTCCCTCGAAAGTTGGTGAAAAGTACGATCTCCTTTATCCTTCTCGGAACCATGGCACTTAATGCAATAATTCTGTGTGAATTGAAAAACTTTCTGATCGAATTCTACGACTCTTGAAAAGGCATGGTTTATTCCAATTATGAAAATTACAGCGAATCCAAAAACGGAGGAATGCAAAATCTTTACCATTTGCAGAAACTAGATGACTTTTTCGAGGCCGGTAAGGGTTCCGGATGAGGTGTTAAATTGATCTACCTCCATACCAAAATTCTGTAACATTGATAGATAAAGATTACAGAGAGGGGTAGATTGTTTTCCTGCACGTGCAAAATGCATGTGTCCCGCATGATTGAATCCCCCTCCAGCCAGCAGAATGGGAAGGTCTCGGTTACTGTGAGAATTTGCATTGCTCATGCCGCTACCAAGAAGTGACATTGTACTGTCCAGTAAACTTGCACCGTTAGGTTCTTTTACTTCCTTAAGTTTTTTGAGAAAGCGGGCAAATTGATCTACATGAAAAGTTTCGATAATAGAAAGTTCATCAATGGCACCCTGAACCTGTCCATGGTGAGAAAGGGTATGGTATCCCTGTGAAACTCCCGGTAATCCACCGTTTTCTTTTCCTAGATTAGTAAATGCAAGACTGATCACCCGGGTTGAATCCGTTTGAAGGGCAAGAGCCATAAGATCGTAAAAAAGGGGGGTTCGATCCTTGAGGGTTAGTGAATCTACACCCGGAGCGAGAATATAATCTGTATTTGGTTTTTCCTTGTCGAGCCAGAGAGTTGACTGCTCAATACGTTTTTCGAATTCGCGAACGGAGGTGAAATACTGGTCTAGTTTTTCGGTGTCTGCATAACCTAAGCTTTTTTTAAAGCTATCTGCCTGATTTTTCGCAAGATCAAGAATGGAGCGTTTATCAATTAAAGCTCTTTCAGTTTGATTGCGTGTTGAGCTGTTCTCTTTACGAAAAAGCATTTGATAAAGTTTTTCCAAACTACGGATGGGTTGGATATTATTTCCATTACTTGTCCATGAAAGGGTATGTTCATTTCCGCGGTCGGCATCTAGTGTAAGAGAAGGATACCTGGTTTTCTCTCCGGTAAAGTCGGCTGCTTTTTGATCTAGGGAAATATTGGCTTCGTCATATCCTTTCGATTGGTTGGTGGGAATCCCAGATAGGAAAAACTTGGTTGCATTGTGACCGCCACTAAGGTTGTGATCTAGTCCTGAAAATACCGTGTAATGATCACGTAAAGATTCAAGCGGTTTGAGGAGTAATGGGGATTGAAACTGCTTTCCTATTTCCTGAGGATGAAAGTTTTCGGGAACAAACCCGTAAAATACTCCACTTGCAGTTATCCGTTTTGGGGGGGTGAGCGAACTGGATTCAGCATTTGCCTCGAGAAGGGGTAGGGCAATCATAGATCCACCCAATCCTTGCAGGAATCGCCTGCGGGCAATATGTCTTTTAATTAGCATCTGCATAAAATACTATGCAAAAACTACTTAAAAACCAAGGCTACATTCGCATTTTACTTAAGAAAAGAAGAACTGGAAAAGCTTTCGGAGGTATTACTTAAATAGAGGTTCTACCATGTTTCCATTGATCTTTTCCCAACTGGCATACAATAACTCAAGCTGCTCAGGCATTTCCTTAGATAAGTCTTTGGTTTCAGAGGGATCCTTGGCTAAATCATAAAGTTCCCATTTTTTGGGTGATTGCCTGAGGATTTTCATGTCGCCCACGCGAAAGGCCGCCTTATGACTCTGTCTCCAATACAGCCACTCGTGCGGATCTTCCTTGTGCTTTCCTGTGAGGTAAGGGAGAAGGTCATAAGATTCAATATATTCACCCTTGGGTTTAGGAACGCCTGCAGCTGCATGAATGGTGGCAAAAATATCGGTACTCAGTACGGGTCGATCATAGGTTTTTCCTGCAGGCACTATGCTGGGCCACTTGAATAAAAAAGGAACGCGAATACCCCCCTCGTACATTTGTCCTTTTCCGCCCCGTAAAGGAAGGTTGCTACTCGTTAGTTCCTTGGTCGGACCACCGTTGTCGCTCAGGAAAAATACAAGTGTGTCGTTTTCTAAATCTTCTTTTTCTACTTTTTTCAAAATTTCGCCAACGCTATCATCGAGATTTGAAAGCATGGCGGCAAAAATTCGTCGCTGTATATCTTCGATATGTTTAAACTTCTTCATGTACTTGTCCGCAGCCTGCAGGGGGCTGTGAACCGCATTGTAGGAAACAAATAAAAAGAAAGGCTTATCGCTATGCCGGTCTATGAAATCGACGGACTCGCGGGTAATGGCATCGGTAAAGTACTCTTTTTCCCGGACGGGCTGACTTCCCCTAACGATAGGGTTGTTGGCGTCGTAATCAGGTTCATTTCCCAAGTGAGTAGAGTAGATTACATTGCCGAAAGTTCTGATTCCTTGTCCACCGCCGGGAAGGACTCTCCGTCTCAACCAAGTAGTCGTTCCTTTCCATGGCTCGGGAACGAAGTAATGTCCTTCGTGGGTAAACCCAAAAAATTCATCAAAACCACGACGGAATGGATGATAGGGAGCAGTTCCACCAAGATGCCACTTTCCAATCAAACCGTTTACATAGCCTGCCATCTGGAGGGAGTCGGCAATTGTTTGTTGAGAAAGTGGGAGTCCGAAGCCAGGTTCCTCATTTTTGGCACCTGTGGGATTGAATTCATGTCCGAAGCGGGTTCCATACTTTCCGGTAAGAAGGCCAGCCCGGGAAGGGCTGCAGTTGGGGGCGGTGACATAGCCCTGGCTGAACCTTACACCCTTTTTTGCAATGTCGTCGATGTTGGGTGTGGGTATCTCCTGATTCCCTTGGCATCCCAACTCTCCATATCCGAGATCATCTGCCAGAAGAATGATGAGGTTGGGCATTTGGGAAACTCGATTACTTCCATGAGAAACAAGTTTTAAAATAAAAAAGGGAAGAAATAAGGAGAAAAGTAATTTTTGGAGTTTCATAAATTATATATGTTTTAATGTTCAAAATTCTTACGATGGCACAGTTATTATATTTTTTTAATCTGTCTTAAACTTAATTTAGAATAATCAAAAGTCTCATGATGAGTTCAAAACGTGTTATTAATTAGTGACCAATGAAAACTGTGATATTTTGACATCTTGACATTATGACGTCATTATATATTTATATCTTTATGTCATCTAAACCCCGCAATAAGAAGTCAAAACGTAAAAACACATCTTTGCGTCTTGAGGAGTCAGTCTTAAAAAAACTGAAGATTTATGCGGTGAAGAAGGACACAAGCGTTCAGCAAATTATTGAGGATCTCGTGGTGGGACTTCTCAAAAACAAAAAATAATTATGCTTAAAAAACAAAAAAATGATCAAAGGTTGGCGACCGAAAGGGATAGTGATTATCAAGTGGGTGTTTTTGCCTACACTGGATCAGGGAAGGTAGTATTGGTAACTAGTCGAAAGGGCGAATCATGGATACTACCGAAGGGGAATCGTGCGAAAAAACGATCCGATCGTTTGCAGGCGAAGAGAGAAGCTTTTGAGGAGGCGGGTATCCAAGGGTCTTTGAATTGTAAACATTATGATTTTAACTGTTTCGAAAAATCTAAAAAATTGAGGATCTATACAATGAGGGTAAAGACGATCCTCAATGACTTTCCGGAGGTGAGACAACGCAAGCGAATGGTCACTACTTTTGATCGTGCGGAAAAGATGGTGAAGGGAGAGTACCTTGAAATAATCCGAGAGTTACGAAAAAGGATATTTTAGAAATCATTTTTCTTTTGTGGGAGTCATGCTCCTGATCAACTTGTTAAGTTCCAAAACTGACTGATGCAATCCGGGGCGTGGCGAGACTCCATTATTAAAAAAACCCTGCTTAATTCCTTCTTTTCCAAATCCTTTACCAGAATCCTGCGGGTTGCACCAGAAAGAACCAATAATATAGCCCGTGTTGAATGCCTGCCTAATGTACCGGGCATAGGCATTTTCTCGAAGATTTCTGGGACCAAAGTGCCGAACGAGAAACGTTCACCAAAAACTAGGTGATTGGGAGCGAATTTTCGCTGTGCAGTCCCTACTATTCGAAAGTACTCCCTGGCGATGAGACGAAGAAATGACCGATCCCTCGCTTTCCCTTTCTCGCCATCCCAAGCTAAAAGGAACTTTTGATAAGCTGTTTGACCGGGTGTACCTTTGGGCAGGTTTCGAATATAATCGACCCAGTTTTTGCCTGAGGGGTTTTCCAGAGGTCAGTCCAACAATAACCAATTGTGTTTGGATTATTACGACTACGTTGGCAAATAAACTTCACCCGATTCTCGAGTTTTGTCTGCTCTTTGGTGTCGAAGATATCGATAAATCGAACCGAGTTCTTCCCCCGATAATAGGAAATCGGCACCAAGTGATTCCAGCTCTCAATAAAAGGCATATCCTTACGAAGACTCTGAGGGCAGCCATAACCGTAAGAATTAAAGCCAATTTCCTTACAGGCTTTGGAAAACTTGTCTATCTCAGGCTTAGAACTTAAGTTTCTTGCATGTGTAATACCGTGAGCGAAGAATGGCTTGCCGTCGGGCTTTGTAAGCCATGGTCTGCACCCATTTTTTGGATGGTGATTACTTCAGTTTGATTAGCAAGAATGGAGGGGGCGAAAACAATAAACAGAAGAAATGAAACCCCTGTTTTCGTTTTCATAAATTGAGGTGAAAATTTATTGTTCATTTGGTGCACAAGGTTTTCCATCGAGGTAGCTTTGAAGAAGCGACCGCATCTTCTTAACTTTTAAAGGATACTGAGAATAGAGGTTATTGGACTGGCGAGGATCATTTTTTAAATTGAAGAGGAGCCCTTGGTTTTCCTTCCCGTAAGGCTCCAATCCAAAGTGATTAAGGTAGTCCTGCCGTTCCTTTTTTGCAGCACCGGTGGATGCGTTTATCAAAACCCAATCTCCTTGCCGGAGGGCGAACTTTTTCGGAGAGGTGTTTTGCACGGTCGCCACGCGCAGGGGCTTGTCGTACTTCTCCCTCTTGAAGACCGGCAGTAGATCGTAGCTGTCGATAGCCTCCTTCATTCCGAGACGGTGTCCGATGATCTTGGCAAAGCTCGCAGCCAGGTCGACCTGACTCACCACCTCGTCGGAAACCGATCCCTGCTTGATTTTGCCGGGCCATTTGACGATGAAGGGCACGCGGTGTCCTCCCTCGTAGATGTCGCGCTTGACGCCACGATACTTGCCCGAGCTCCATTGTTTGAATTCCTCCAGTCTTTCGAAAGCATGGGTCTCGGGTCCATTGTCGGCGGAGAAGACGACCAATGTGTTATCGGCAAAACCGTTTTTTTCCAAGGCGTTCATCACCTTGCCCACCATGGCATCGGTCTCGATGACGAAGTCCCCGTAGTACCCAGCTTTCGATCTTCCGTGAAAAGGCTTGTTCGGGACGATCGGGTAGTGAGGCGAATTGAAGGCGAGGTAAGCGAAGGTCAGCTTTACGAAGAGAAAGATTTTAATAAAACCATTGTTATAGAAGAGCGTGAAAGGACTCGTGTCCGTGAGATGCTTTCAAAGATTAACAAAAAAGAAAAAACA
>UPTG01000747.1_pt1 | contig 25741 bp, 20 predicted proteins | sample 2160121 | NCBI WGS metagenome assembly UPTG01 (sample SAMN06266255, study PRJEB28933) | marine metagenome | isolation source: Columbia River Estuary | place: USA:Columbia River Estuary, USA | collected 2014-07-27
TCCGGATTCGCTAAGGTCAATGTTTCAAAATCCACCGCGTCGGAGAGATCCAATACGATGCGGGTATGATCCGGCGCACGCCACAAGCGCACTGCCTCCAGCTCTGAAGACCAAGCCATGGGGGTCGCACTGATAGCGGAGGCGACTAGCGCAACACCCAGCAAAAGGTGCGCCCGAGAACGACCGCTGTGACACCACGGGGGAGCACCCTTTTTGAGTGAGAACGGCGTTTGAATGAAGTGGCGTAGCATCATCTACGCCGCGTCATGGGGCAAAGCAGCCAAAGCAGATGCCTCGACACTCATCAGTTGCAGTGTTCTCCCCGACGGTTGCGGCAACAAAGTCAGGTCGATAGTGGGCGCCGGCAGCTCGCCCTCGGCACGCTCCGGCCATTCGATGAGCAACACTCCGCGGGTTGCGAGATAATCGTCTAACCCCAGATAAGCCAGCTCCTGCCCCCCACCGAGGCGATATAAATCGAGGTGAAAAACCGGGCCACCCAATACCTCCTCATAAGGCTCCACCAGCGTATACGTGGGGCTCTTGACTGAACCCATGTGCCCTCTTCCGCGCAGGAAACCCCGGCTAAAGGTAGTTTTTCCCGCACCCAACTGACCCCGAAGATAAATGACGGCTGGCGATGAAATCTGCCGAGCCAGGCGCTCACCAAAAGCCAATGTAGCCGCTTCGTCGGCGAGAAAACAGCTGCCTGTGTGAGGGAGAGAGGGTGTCATAGAACAAGTGTACCGCGCCAAGCGAGTCATCTGTCACAATCTCGCTATGGAAGACGTTGTAAACATCGCCACTGATTCGCCAGAGAACTTGCTGGACACCATTCGTGGATGGGGTGGCGACTTAGGGTTTCAAGCACTGGGTTTCACGGGGATCGACCTCAACCAACACAGTGACTATTTAGACAAATGGATTCAAGCCGGCTACCACGGTGAAATGGCATGGATGGCCCGCCATGGCGATAAACGCAGCCGCCCTGAAGTGCTCATGCCGGGCACTTGCACGGTTATTACCGCGCGGATGGACTATTTGCCCGAGGGAGCAGATCCCAGCGCCATTCTGTCGCAGTCGGATAAAGCCTACATCTCGCGCTACGCGCTTGGGCGCGATTATCACAAACTGATCCGCTCGCGGCTGGCGAAACTCGCAAAGAAAATTGAGACCCATTTGGGCGGTGGTCACTATCGCGCGTTTGTCGACAGCGCCCCGGTACTAGAGCGCGCGCTCGCAGAGAATGCGGGATTAGGCTGGATCGGTAAAAACACGATGCTATTAAACGACAAAGCCGGGTCGTGGTTCTTCTTGGGTGAGATCTATACCGATATTCCCTTGCCCAAAGACCCCCCTAAAACCGTCGAGCACTGCGGTAGCTGTCGCGCCTGCTTAGATGCCTGTCCTACCGGCGCATTCGTCGAACCTTGGGTGCTCGACGCACGCAAATGTATCTCTTATCTCACCATCGAATATGACGGTGTGATTCCCGAGGATTTGCGCCCCGCGATGGGTAACCGCATCTACGGCTGCGACGACTGCCAATTGGTCTGTCCTTGGAATAAATTTGCCCAAGCAACCAGCGAACCCGACTTCAGCCCTCGCCATCAACTCGACGCCGTTGATCTGCTCGAGTGTTTTGCTTGGGACGAGGCCACCTTTTTAGCACGAACAGAAGGCTCCGCCATCCGGCGCATTGGGTTTGAGCGATGGCGCCGCAACGTTGCCATTGCATTGGGCAACGCCAAAACGACGGACGCCATTAAACAAGGCCTGCAGTCAGCGCTACCTGATGCCTCCGCTGTGGTGCGAGAACATATTCAATGGGCACTGGCACAGCATGAGTAACTGTTCACCGACTACCCTGATGACACGAGGGCGAACAGCGTTGCTAAACGCGCAAAAAGTGCTCGCGGTAGTGACGCAGTTCCTCGATCGACTCACGAATGTCCGCCAACGCTTGATGCGCTCCAGCTTTGGGCGCCTCGGGTAAGTCAGGCCTCCAACGTTGCGCGAGTATTTTCAGCGTGCTCACATCAAGATGGCGGTAGTGGAAAAAAGCGTTCAAATTGGGCAGGTAACGAGCCATAAAACGACGATCTTGGCAGATCGAATTGCCGCACATGGGCGACTGCCCGGGCCCTACCCACTTACTCAAAAACGCCACTGTCTTCGCTGCCGCCTCGTCCTCTGAAACCGTGCTGGCCAAAACACGGTCGACCAATCCCGAACGCGTATGTGTGCGTGTATTCCATTCATCCATGGCTGCCAAAACAGCGGGAGTTTGACGAATGGCAATAACGGGCCCCTCTGCCAGTACCGTTAGATTCGTATCCGTGACAATCGTCGCAATTTCGATCACTCGATCTTGCTCGGGAATAAGACCCGTCATCTCCAAATCGACCCAAATTAAGTTGTGATCATCTACTGCCACGTACGTGCTCCTCTCACTGCTGGCGACCGAATGGCTGATCAGATCACCAAGCCATTCGGCATCAGGTGGCATACACTACCACGATGACAAAGCATCGCCTCACCGATCAACAAGCGCGCCGGGTAGCAGCGCAACGGACCCATTCCGGTATCGATCCTAACGTTGAGGGTGAGGCGGGGGTGGTTATCGCGAGTTACGGAAAACAAGTGCTGGTGGAGCACGACGACCAGCAACGCACGTTGTGCCACTTACGTGCCCATCTGACTCCCCCCGTCGCCGGTGATCAGGTGATTTGGGCACCCTCTGAAGAGACAGGTGTTATCAGCGCCCTGATAGAGCGCCGCAATGTGCTCGAGAGACCCGATATTCGTGGTCGACTCAGACCGATCGCCGCCAACATTGATTTGATGCTGGTGGTGTTTGCACCAGAACCCGCTCCACAACCGCACCTACTAGACCGCTACCTTGTCGCTGCTGCGTACATCGACGTAGAGCCAGTGCTGGTGCTAAACAAAGCAGATCTGATCAAAGGTACCGCCTTAACAGACCAACTGGCAGTTTATGCAGCGCTGGGTTACCGAACACTCATAACGGATCACAGCATGCCGCATGCACAGGATCTGATGGAGGTAATCGGCGACGACACCCTGATACTGGTCGGTCAGTCTGGTGTCGGCAAGTCATCTTTAATACAGCGTCTCCTGCCCGATGTGGCCATTCGCGTGGGCGCGTTGTCTGTTGTCGCTGATAAGGGCCGGCACACCACCACCACTACGGAATTGTTCCCGCTCCCCCAAGGCGGACGACTGATTGACTCGCCAGGTGTCCGTGACTTTGGTTTGAGCCACTTACCGATCGAAGAAGTTGAGCGAGGCTTCCGAGAATTCCAGCCCCTTTTAGGCCACTGCCGTTTCCGCGACTGCCGACATCAGAGTGAACCGGGCTGCGCATTGCTTAACGCCGTGTCTGAGGGTGTCATTAGCCCGCAGCGCTTCGACAGCTACCTGCGCATCAGAGACGATCTGCAATCCAGCAATTAACGCAGCCGAACGACAATATCACCCTATCCTATCGCCGCGCGCCGTTATGACGAGAGCGCTCCGCGCACTTCGACAGCATCACCCGAGGCATCACGCCAGTTGAGATCAGCTGCCTCGGTGACCAATACCACTGTGGAACCGAGAAAAAAGCGGCCCATCTCCTCTCCTTTTTCAAATGAAGGGGCTTCTTCGGCTGACCAAACGGATTCCCGGATAGCGCTGGCACCCGGTAGCTCTCTGCCCCCCCAAACGGTGGCGATACCGGCAACAATCATGGCGCCCACCAGCACTACAACAACACCTCCGTGATCGGTCTCAAAAAAACAAACCAAACGCTCGTTACGCGCTAACAAGCCTTCAACGCGCTGTACGGTTGCCGCATTAACGGAGAACAAATCACCAGGAACGTAGCGCGTTTTGACCAAGCGGCCACTGATCGGCATATGCACACGATGATAATCTCTGGGTGATAAATAAGTCGTCGCAAAACAGCCATTACGGTAACGATGTGCTTCTTCCACTGACCCCGCCAGTAATTCGTCCACACGGTAACGACGCCCTTTGGCCTGAATCAGGCTAGCCGCCTCAATATCACCCCGCTGGCTCAGTACGCCATCCGCTGGGTGACACCAATCCGCGGCAGCCAGCGGGCGGGCGTCCGCGCGCAGGGCGCGCGTAAAGAACGCATTAAAATCTGGAAATGCGGTCGCGTCCTCACACTCGGCCACCGATAAATCAATGTCGTAACGGTGCATGAAAGCACCTACCAGCGCATTTTTGAGCCAGATGGGTTTCGACAGGCCCGCCAGCTTACCAACGGCACGCGAGAGCCAGTGCTGAGGCACAATTGCTTGCAGTACGATCATTACAGAAGTCATTGAGGTAGTGTACCCTAGAGCCATCCTTGTCAGTCATTTTAGCCATGCAAACAGCACACCAACGTTACTGCAATAAGGTCGCAGCCCTCATGGCGCTGCTCATTGCCTGCACACTCTGCACTGGTTTTGTCAGCGCGCAAGATAGCGAGCTAGACGACGAGATCAGCTCCGTTGATATCACCTCTGCGCCCGGGAGCGACGCAAGCGATTCGGACAATGCTGCCGACACAGAGATCGGGCCCGGTGACGAGGGCTGGATTGATGGAGGGCATGATTACGCGTCTCGCAAAGCGAACGAAATGACCCAGTGGGTCGATAACTTCTTTGGCAACGACGAGCGCGACCTAGAGCAAGCTGAATCGCGATTGCGCCTGCGCACCATCTACAACTGGGATGACCGCCTAGAGAACGAGGTGAAGTTCCGTCTTGGGGGTAAAGTCAGCCTGCCGCAAATCTCAAAGCGGCTCGATTTGGTCTTTCGCGGAGAGGACATGGACGACTTCAGTGATGATGGCGTCGAAGATCCTTCTGAAGACCGCATCGGCTTGCAGTTCCAAGTGGGACCGAGTGATGAAATCCGCAAACACCGATTTGATCTCACGGTAGGCTTTGGCGGATCGGGCCCTAAGCCAGGGGTTAAATACCGCTACCAGGACAACTGGGCGCGGGATGTCAACTTCCGGTTCACGCAACGATTGACCTACGATCTGGGCGACGGGGGCTATGGCTCATCGCGCTTCGTGGTCGACAAAGCGCTCCGCGAGCGAGAGCTACTGCGCGCCTATACCCGGCTTCTCTACGGGGAGAAGACCGACGGCACCGAGTGGTCGACCAGCCTGTCTTATGCGCGCGGCTGGCAGGGGGATAGCGGCAGGGTCGGTGCAACCTGGCTTTATGTTGGAGCCGATGGACAAACCGAGCCTTACGATTTTGTCAAAAACTATAAGGTGGGGGCGCGATTTCGCCGCCAAGCTATCAGGGATTTTCTTTTTTGGGAGATTGAGCCCAGCTACAACTGGCGTGTCGACGAACCCTATTTTGATCGCGACGGCGCGTGGCGCGTCGAGCTGCGGTTGGAGTTTTTGCTGTTTGACAATCCCGCAGAAAGCATCGAGAAACAAATGCGCTAAGGCCGATCACCCGCTCGCACCCCGTTACAAATTCTCTTCTGCAAACGCAGCCAAGCGCGACCTCACAATCCCGTTAACGTGCATGACGCCTGCGTGAGGGTAATGTTTGAGCTTTTCCACTAAGTAAGTGAGCCCCGATGTCAGGGGAGAAATGTACTTGTTATCGATTTGCGCCAGATTACCCAACACCACTAGCTTGGAATCAGCGCCGACGCGACTGATGATCGACTTCAGCTGAAACTGGGTCAAACCTTGCGCCTCATCAATGACAATATAGGCCCGATTGAAAGAGCGCCCCCGCATAAAGTTCAGTGATTTAAATTGAATATTGGCGCGCTCTTTCACGTATTCGATACTGCCATTCGAGGACTCATCTGCGCCGTGTAAGATTTCTAAATTATCGTCAAAGGCCGCCAACCAAGGTGCCATTTTCTCTTCCTCGGTTCCCGGCAAAAATCCAATCTCCTCCGCCATAGGAGGCGTGGAGCGCGCGACGATAAGCTTGTTGTATTTACGTTGCTCCAGAATCGCGTGGAGCCCGTAGGCTAGGGCTAGGAGGGTCTTGCCCGACCCCGCTGGCCCGGTGAGCACCGTCATATCGACATCGTCATTGTCCAGCAGCCGCATCGCCATCGCTTGCTCGAGGTTGCGCGGCGCTAACCCCCAAAACCGCTGCTTCATCAAGTGATCATGGCTGTCCACTGCCAAGTAGGCATGAGCATCATCAAGATGATCAACGTATGCGATAAAGGCCTCATCATCGTAAACAAACTGGTTCGAGTAAACGTCCGGGAGTTCTGCTCGCGGGATACGATGCAGCGTCAAGCTATCCTCCCGCACGGTGTCTACCTGCTCGATCGCAGACCAAAAGTTCCCCGGAAATCGTTCATAGCCTGTTGATAATAAATCGATATCGTCGAGCACCCGATCATGACGGTAGTCCTCGACATGCTCGAGCCCAGATCCTTTTGCCTTGATACGCATATTGATGTCTTTGGTCACCAAACAAACAAACGCGTTGGGGTGATCGGCGTTCAGCCTCAGTGCAACGTTAATGATCCTGTTATCGTTAGCCTGATCTTCATTGGTGTTGAGAAAAGGGACCGTTGCGTCTTCAGTGATTAATTGATCGGGGAAAATTGCCAGCGTTCCCAGCCGACGCTCATCAAAATTTGATCCCGGAATCGGTACGCCGCTCTGAATGTCGTTGGGGGCTGAATTCCCCACCACTTTATCGATCAGCTGTATGGCAATGCGCGCCTCTCGGCTCACCGTTTTATCACGTCGATCCTTAATGCGATCGAGTTCTTCGAGCACGGTCATTGGGATCACCACGTGGTGTTCAGCAAACGCAGTCACTGCAGTCGGATCGTGGAGTAAAACGTTAGTGTCGAGCACATAAATCTTATGGTGCGCCGGTTCTAATGTCGTGATTCCACGGTTTTCAGCAGTGTTTACAGCCATATTGTGTCCTTATTAAAAGGGGAATTAAGCACGTAGCGAGCGCCACGAACCACAAGCGGGCACGCACTATAAGAGAAATGAAAAGGCGATAAATCTGCAGCACGCCATGCGTACTCAAGTGGGTCTGCTTAAGCGGCCGGAGTCGGCCAGCCTGAATCAACACAGACGGTGTCCTACTCTCCAAATTTCGGGCCATTCCAGTAAACCGATGTCCTGAGTCACTGTCAACGCCCCTACACTAAAATCCAACAGACTCTTCCCTGACAGGAGGCCAGAAGTTCGATAGCATCACGTCCTGACTTACACGTCATGGCACGGGGAATCGCTACGGACCCTAAGCCGCGGCAAGAATAACGCTGTAGGAGCCGATAACGGCTATGTTCAACCGCAATGCGATGGCACAACTCAAGGGACTTCGAGATGAACTCGAAGCCCAAAATGAGCGCACAGAGGCCACGGTGAAGGGAACACAACACCGCTATGGGTTTGCGGTGACGGCTGACGGTCGAGAAATTTTTATTCCCCCGGATGAAATGCTCAAAGTCCTGCCTGGTGACAAGATCGCTATTTGTATTCGGCCCGCAAAAAAAACTGAGGGGAAACAGGGTAAAGCAGGGAGAACTGTCGCTGACATTGAGCGACTCGTTGAATCAGGCTTGAATGAGTTTGTGGGTCGTGTTGTTCAGAAGGGTAAAGCCACTTTCGTCGTGCCCGACTTAGCCAACTTATCACGCTGGTTATTTATCCCACCCCACGCTCGCAACGGCATCACCGCCGGCGACCTCGTCGCCTGTGCTCTCCTCCGTCACCCGTTTAAGGACGGCAAGCCCTCAGCAAAAGTGTTGAAGCACCTTGGTACTGCAGAGACGCCAGGAATAGAAAATCACTACTGCGCAGCGCGAGCAGCGCTGCCAGCCGAGTGGAGCGACAAGTCAGCGCAGCCGTTAGTCCAGGCAGCCGCTCAGCAAACCCCGCTGCAAGACACGTCGCGTCTTGATCTCACCGACTTGCCTTTTGTCTCGATAGACGGGGCTCGCACCGTCGATATTGACGATGCAGTGCATGCAGAGGTGACTCAGCAAGGCTGGCAATTATCGGTGGCGGTTGCTGACCCAACCGCCTACCTCGGCGAAATGACCGAACTTCCGCTGTGGCTCGCAGAGAGAGGGGCCTCCGTCTATTTTCACGGCGACGTAATACCCATGCTGCCGGAAGCGATCGGACAATCATTGTGCGCACTCGCAGAGAATGTGGCACGACCTGCATTGGTTTGTCAGATGCAGATCGCTGAGACTGGTGAAATCGAATCGTATGCCTTCCATAAGGCCATCGTTCGCTCCCATGCCAAACTCACCTACTCGACCGTCGAGCGTTACATCGTCGGTGGCAGTGATGAGTTGATTGCACATACCAACCCGCTAGAAGCACTCGTACAGGTTTACCGCAAACTCCGAGAGCATCGTGAAGCACATGAACTCGTCATGGAAACTCGAAAGGAATACCGCTGGATTCTCGACGAGAATAAACAGATCGACAGCATCGAACGCTTCGAAAAAATGGCATCACAGTACTTGATAGAAGAGTGCATGATTGCGGCCAATAAATGCGCCGGGAAATTTCTCAGCGACGCGCGAGCACCCGGGCCTTTCGTCAATCACCAAGGTTTCCGCACAGACCGCCTTGGAGAGGCGAAAACCTTTCTGCAGAAGCACCGCGAAGACCTCTCAGACGTCGCGATAGATACCATCACGGGCTATCGCACTGTGCTGGCAGACTTGGGACAGCATGACCACGCGCTGCCCCTTCGCGATATGGTCAACAGATTGTTGTCGCGAGCGCATCTGTCGCAAACCGCTGGCCCCCATATGGGATTGGCTACCGAGGTCTATACCAACTTCACATCACCCCTGCGCAAGGCGTTGGACTTTTATGTTCATCTACAAATTAGCGCGTGTTTAGCTAATGACCCCAGTGCACACTATCCGGTCGCTCAGCTAGCGGAGATCACACGATCGTTGGGTCGATCGCGAGCCGCCATTAATGCTGCCGATCGGCGACTAGCGGCCAATTACTTACAAAAGCTCAAGGCCGCCGGCCACGACCGCTTCAACGGTACCGTGAGCCATATCACCAGTTCGGGCTTCACCGTCAAGCTGGATGACTCGGGATTAGAGGGACTGATCGATTTGCGACCCGAGGCAGAAAAATTCAGTTTCGATAAGTGGACAATGAGTCTTACCAGTACCACTCGTCGCTTTCAGTTGGCCCAAGCGGTCGACGTGAGGTTCGTTGATGCCCCTGTCGAAGGCGATTTCCTCTCGCGCTTTGCGTTGGTAGACGGATGCGGCGTGAAGCCACCAAAAGAGCCAAAGGCAGATACCGACACCACCGATGACTCTGATTCAGAACCGGGCTCAGACCTCACCGCTAAGACAGCCACAGAGACAGCCGCAGACTCTGGCCCGTCAGCTGAGACACTCAACACCGCCAGTCCCTAAAACAGCGCGCTTAACTAGGCTGCTTTAATTAGGCCCGATGATCTCATCAGAGTGGCCAGCGGGGCCTCTTCTTCCGCCTAACAACAAGCACTCAATACACATCCCGCGATGCGCTGTAAAGTCCGCTGTAGTGTCAGCAGACAGTGAATCAGCTAGTCTCGTGCCAGCGGGCCTTGCTATCGTAGGGCCGGCTGACCGGTACGCGTTACACAGCCCAAACCTGAAAACTCGCTCATCACTTGATGAGAAACGATTTTTAAAAGGAATCTATGATGCCCGATTCGGACATTGATCTACTGCTCACGGGTGACGAGCTCATGAGCGGCGATACGGTCGACAGCAACTCTGCCATGATTGCGCAGGCACTGATGCTGAGCGGCCAAAAGATTGCCCAAAAAGTCACCCTAGGTGACGAGCGTAAGCGATTGATGGCGGCACTCAGCGAGTCAACTCAGCGTGCTAGCGTCCTGATTATGAATGGCGGTCTTGGTCCCACCCAAGACGACTTAACCGCCGAGTTAATCGCTGCCGCTGCGGGCGTCCCGCTGGTGCTTCACCCCGATGCCGAGCAGCATGTGCGGCGCTGGTGTGGAGAACGCAGCATTGAGCCCAATGACGCCAACCTCAAACAGGCATGGCTCCCCGAGGGGGCGGAGCTCATCGACAATCCAGTCGGCAGTGCCGTCGGATTCGCACTCGACATTGCCGGTACGTTGGTTCTCACGACGCCCGGCGTTCCGAGTGAGCTGCGAGCGATGCTGCCAGCAGTTTGCGCCAGAGTGACCCATAAACTCGGTGGTGGCGAACTGTACCGTCTTAGGCTGCAAACGTTTGGAATAGGTGAGTCGACAGCACAAGCACTGATTGATGACGATAAGACGCACTGGCCAGACGATGTGGTGCTGGGTTTTCGAGCGGGCATGCCGCAACTTGAAATCAAACTCACCGCCTCGGCAGATACGCCGGATGTGCAACGTTGCCGGCAAACCTTAGAGCGGCTTTTTGGAGACCATATTCTGGGGGAGGACGACACGACCCTCGCCGGAGCAGTGCAAACAGTGTTGCGCAATCAAGATAAAAAGCTGGTGACTGCAGAGTCCTGCACGGGGGGGTTAATCGCCTCAATGATGACGGCCGAAGCAGGCGCCTCATCGGTGTTTGAAGCAGGCTTTGTCACCTACGCTAACGACATTAAGCAGTCCGTTCTGGGCGTCAGCGAAGCCACGCTAGAAACCGACGGCGCCGTGAGTGAGGCGGTGGTGGTGCAAATGCTCAGAGGCGCGTTGCAACGCAGTCACGCCGATATTGGTATTGCAGTCTCGGGCATTGCGGGGCCCGGGGGCGGCACTGATGACAAGCCCGTCGGGACAGTTTGGCTGGCTTGGGGCTCTGCTGACGATCTGCACACCTGGCACACCGTGCTGCCGACCGATCGCCGCATGTTCCAGCAGCTGGTCGCCGCGGCAGGGCTTGATCTGGTCCGGCGACAACTATTGGGCTTGCCCCGATTACCTCATTATTTTAGCCGCAGAGCGATTTAACGAAGTACTGTGTCGGAAGGCACTAGGGCTGCAACCGGGTGATCACCCAACCGTCATCCGAGTGTTGGTAGCGGAAACGGTCGTGCAACCGATTCTCGCCACCTTGCCAAAACTCCCACGTCAGCGGTGCGAGTCGGTAACCGCCCCAGTGGGGCGGACGTGGAATCGGCCCATCACCGAAGCGGTTTTTCACCTCGCTCCACTGCGCTAGCAATGCGTCACGACTGTCGATCGCTTGGCTTTGCGCCGAGGCCCAAGCCCCCAGCTGACTGTCACGGGGGCGCGATGCAAAATAATCATCTGATTCGACTTCATCGATCTGAGTGATCTGGCCCGACACACTGACTTGCCGATCCAGTTCATTCCAAGGGAAGAGCATCGAAGCCATTGCGCTTTTTGCTAAGGCATCCGCCTTGCCGCTCTGGTAATTCGTATAAAACACCAACCCACGTTCATCAACGCCTTTCATCAAGACCATGCGCTGCCGCAAGCCAGCGTCGGCCTGACCCGTTGCCAATACACAGGCGGTCGGGTCTGCCAACCCGGCATTGATCGCTTGAGTTTGCCATTGCGTAAACAACTCAACAGGGTCTGACCAGAGGTCAGAGCGCCTCAGCCCGCCCAGCGTGTATTGCCGTCGGTACTCACTGAACCGCATGGCGCCCCCAAAAAAATGAGTGTGAACAAGGACCAGATTGTAGCGCAACAAGGTGCCCAAGCGGCGGAGCGTTATGGTAGCCTCTCCGGCCGTTTTCGTAGTCGTCACTGGCTATCCACTAAGACTAAAAAGACGCTTAGCGTCCAATGAGGACCCCATGCCGATCAGATCCTTCATCGCCATGCTATTACTCACGCCACTGACCCTGGCGCAAGAGACAGCGCCGCCGTTGTTTGCTGCCGATACACCGATCATCGATTACCAGAATCCCCAGCTGCCCCGCTATGGTCGCATCGGCATGGTGGTGAGCCCCGAAAAATTAGCGGGAGACATTGGTCTCGACATGCTCAAGCAGGGCGGTAATGCGATCGATGCCGCGGTGGCGACAGGCTTTGCACTGGCTGTCACCCTCCCCCGCGCAGGCAATCTCGGTGGCGGGGGCTTTATGTTGGTCCACCTTGCCGAAAGTGATGAGCAAATCTTCATCGATTATCGAGAGACTGCACCGGCTGCCGCCACCCGCGACATGTTTCTCAACGCCGACGGCACCGTCAACAAGTCAAAGGCGTATTTCTCGCGTCAAGCAGCTGGTGTGCCCGGTACGGTTGCTGGCCTGATTCATGCGCAGTCGAAATATGGCACGCTGCCGCTCGCCACCGTTATCCAGCCCGCGATTGATCTTGCGGAGCAAGGCTTCGATACCCCCCTTGCACTGCACATGAGTCTGACTTCCCGAGCTGAGCGTCTGGCGATGGATCCAGAGGCTAAACGGGTTTATCTTCAGGGAACCGCCAATGCACCCGCGCCCGGCGCGCTATTTAAGCAACCTGACCTCGCCCATACACTCCAGCGTATCCGCGACAAAGGTCGCGATGGTTTTTATGGGGGCGAGACCGCTGCGCTCATTGCGGCTGACATGGCCGCCAACGATGGTCTCATCACTGCCGATGATCTCGCGGGTTACCGCACGCTAGAGCGATCCCCGGTCCGCGGTACCTTTAACGAATTCGAAATTGTGTCTGTCGCACCGCCCTCCTCGGGCGGCATCCATATCTTGCAAATGCTCAATCTGCTGGAACCCTATCCACTAAAATCCTACGGTCACAACAGTGCGGAATACCTTCACCGACTCATCGAGAGCATGAAATTGGCTTATGCAGATCGCAGCCGCTACCTCGGTGACCCTGATCAAACCGTGGTGCCCACAGAGTCGCTGATCAGCAAAGAGTATGCCGATGAACGCCGCCAACTGATTACCGCCAATCGGGCCAATACCGCTGCGTCCGTAGGGCCAGGTAACCCGATACCGGCAGAGAGTCGGGATACCACACACTACTCAGTGGCGGATGCGCAGGGCAATGTTGTCGCCAATACCTACACCCTGAACTTCAGCTTCGGTTCCCACATTGTCGTGCCCGGCACTGGCATCTTGCTGAATAACGAGATGGACGATTTTGCTGCCAAAGCAGGCGCCGCCAATGCTTATGGACTGGTGCAGGGTGAAGCCAATACCGTCGCGCCCAATCGGCGGCCGCTCTCTTCCATGACGCCCACGATTGTTTTTAAAGACGGCCAGCCCTGGCTGGCCACTGGCAGCCCGGGGGGCTCTTTGATCATTACGACGGTGCTGCAAACCCTGCTCAACGCAATGGTGTTCGATATGAATATTGCGACTGCTGTGGCAGCGCCGCGGGTGCACAACCAATGGATGCCAGACCGCACACTTGTCGAGCCTGGCATCAGCGTCGACACCCAGCGGATTCTGGAGGCTTGGGGCCATAACCTCACACTGACCCAACGGACTATCGGCCGCGCCAACTCACTGATGATCGAGGATGGCTGGCTGCAGGGTTTTGCCGACCTGCGCAGGCCCGGTGGCCACGTGGCCACCGAGTGATCGGAGTGCTGTAACCGACACTCGAACAACCCAGCGGATCGCTGGGCACTGGCCTTACCGTCAGGTCTAGGCCAATCGTTTCCAGCCCTCGCTCAGCCCAGTGCCTATTGATCAGGCTTCGGCATCCGGAGCTTGTACGTTTGCCGTGCGATCGATACGAGATCGCCTTCGCAATCCCATATCTCGGTATCGGTCTCGGCCACTCCCTGACTCACATGCTTCGTGGAATGTCTGGCCAACAGCGGTCCGGCCGCAGGCTTACGCCGCACCTGCACAGTGAGTTCCACCGTGGGTGCCCAACCGTACGCCCCAAAAATGGTGAAGACAGGGGGCGGCAAAATGTCAGCAAACATCAATAAGTCCAACGGTCTCGGTGCCGTGCCATCTCGGTGGGCAAGCCAGGCAATAAATTCACCCGAGCCGTCGGTATCGCCCTCAGAAAAGACCTTATGGCCCTGGACTAGGCGTAGGTCGACCCGCTGGTGAATCTCTAAATGCGACGCTGCCAATGCCGCTACGGTGTCGAAGGGGGGTACATCAGGTGGGGCGACATTGCTCCAATCTGGGCCTGAGAGCTTATCAAGATTCGTATAGGCGGCGGTTGCACGCAGTTTCAGCTGCCCATTCTGTCGCAGGTCGGCACTCGCAAAATGGGTGCTACGCGTCTCGGAGAGTGACTCGATCGCTATCTGCACAGGCCCCAATTCGCAGGGCGCCAAATAAAAGGCGTTGATGCTGAGTGGGTCGGGCTGGCTCAGCGCCGCTGACAGCGCACGTCCCACTAGTGCTAACACATAACCGCCATTCGCCACTGAGCCAATGCGCCAGCCGCGGTGAATCTCTGCCGTCCAAGCGCCCTCAGCTAAGGGTATGACGGCTGTCTGTTCTAAAAACTGACCCATATAGGAAATCCTGATTCTCTAGATTGTGACCAACTCACCCCGGGCTTTGACCCCCAGCACGCAACATTGCTCACGTAGGAGGGCCGAATTATACGAACACATGCATCACCGCTGAAACGCCATTTTTGCGGTTTCAGCGCTTTTTTGCCGCCATAGCGCAGTTGCTGGGGCGAGCTGATGGATTCATCCGTTTCGGTTCAACTGGCGCGGGGAGCCGTGTTTATATCCCGACATGCTTTTTGCCCTGACATCGCTCTATACTGGGGGGCCGAAAAGCGCGCCGGAGAAGGATCTTGGCCCACACGCGTCGTATGTCAGTCAGGCACGGAGTGCTGACTCTGACCCTGATCTGCTCAGGGCTTTTGCCTTGTGTGGTCATCGCACAGGACAGCGAAGGCGATACTGCAACCACTGACTCAATGCCTATCGTCGTCGACATGTCGACACCTTCTCAACCCGAGTCTGAATCAGTGCCTGCAGACGCTCCCGCTATCGCGATTGACATGACCACGCCACTGGAATCTCAGCCCGAACCGGCCATCGTCGAAGAACCCAGCGCGCTGGGCGTGTACCGTGGCTACATCGAGTCGATGGAGACCAGCGCCGGCGCCTTTGCGCCGGGCTTGACCGAGCAGTTACTGGGGTTGGGGCTCAACCTGCAATCGCTGGACCGTCACGTTGAGGCGGCCAAGGTGCTGAAGCGAGGCGTTCACATTAGCCGCGTCCAGTCGGGCTTGTATGCCGCAGATCAGATCCCGTTACTCCGTGCCGAAATACGTAGCCTAGCGGCGCTGGGCTTGTACGACGATGTGAATGAACGCCAGACCTACCTCGCCCGCGTGGAATCAGAAGCGTTAGCCGGCACACCGGCATCCATTGCGGCACTGCTCGACCAAGCTGCCTGGGCAGAGCAGGCTTGGGAGCTGGGATTAGGCGAGGCTGAAACCCACCCCGAGCACCTTGCACGGAGTTGGGAATACTATCGAGTTGCTTATAACCAAAGCTCACAGCTCTACGGAGATCGTGCCCAAGCCTTACTCGCGCCACTAGAGGGCATGTTGCGCATTCATTATCGTTTTGGCCTCTTGCAAAAAGCCAGGGGGTCTAATGATGCGTTCAGGGTGGACAGCTTTAGACAGAGTTCGGCGCTCGGCGGCATCTATCGTCGCGGCGAGGCCGTGCTCTCGGCAATCTACGGCTTGAACTCGCTGCACGGCGCCGACGCTGGCGAGCAAGCAAGCGACCTGGCACGGCTCGGTGATTGGGCCTGGTGGATGGGCCGACGTGCCGACGCAACTAATTACTACGACCGAGCGTGGCGGCGCATCACCCCCCTGCCGGTGGAGATCGCGGATCCCGCGCTAGCGAGCGCCCCTGATGACAACGCGGCAAGCCATGACCCGAACGGTCAGGGCGTTGACAGCGCCCCCCCCGCAACGGATGGCGCTACACAACCTGTCGACACTGACGGCCCCGAGGTCGCGGAGACGAGCGTCTCAGATCAGACAGCGGCGCCGAGTGACGTCACCGAAGCCATGGGCACTGCGCCCGCGCCCGCAACGCCCTCCATGACTGTCGCGTTTGATGGCGCGGCCAGTGAAGCCGCACCCACTGAGCCCAGCGCTCCGTCAGACCTTCAGCCTGAGAGTGGGGTGGGGGGTGAGCAGTCCCTCGCTCTGGCAGCGGAACCCACGCCCGACTCGGACGCAGCGACCACACCTACACCGCCTGAGGCGCCCTTGTCCGAAGATAACCCTCTGGTGCGCGCCGCGCTGTTTCAAACGGTGACCCCGTTGCCGGATATCGAACAATTGCGACGCTTACCGCCCTTTACCCGCGACGATTCAGGGCCCGTAGTGGTGCAGCTGCGGATTAATGAGATGGGAAAAATCACGTTGCTGGAACAAGTGATCGCCAGCGAGGTCGTAACAGAGGAGACCGCAAGAGACGAGGGCGACGACACGACGACTGAGGTGGACACAGCCGCCGAGATCAATGCCGTGCCCGACACGGCGTCAGATAGTGCGCCCGAGGTGCACAATAAGGCTCAGGTGGACCGCTTATTACGGACAATACGGCGCACTCGGTTTCGGCCTCGATACGAGGCGGGCGTGCCGGTAGAGACTGATATACTGACATGGTCTTTTGATCTAAACGCCACCAATAGGGACGCAATGGGACTGCAACCGCAATGAATACCCGCTCACCGATAAGCATCATGACCGTGACCCGCTTACTGCGCCTAACCATGGCATCAGCACTGATGGCGGTCATGCTGGTATTGATGGGATGCCCCTCGGCCAGCACACCCACCACGCCGACAACCCCATCGATGCCGACGCCCCCTTCCTCGCCTTCTAGCTCGAGCAGCAGTAGTTCCAGTAGTAGCTCTAGTAGTAGCTCCAGCAGTAGTTCTAGTAGCAGCTCCAGCAGCAGTTCTAGCAGCAGTTCCAGCGGTAGCGCAGGGTCGAGCAGTCCCAGCACGGCTGGCGCAAGTGGTACTTCCCCGCCTGCGGGAACCGGCAGCACAGCCGGCACACCTAGCACCGGCGATGCGTCGTCATCGGCAGACGCGGGGCAGACTGGCAACGAAGCAGGGGCCGGTGATCCGGGCTTCGGTGACGTCGCCGGCAGTGCCGACCTACCCTCAATGGTCGATACCTTACCCACCTTCGATGAAGACTATGGCGCCACCGGAGCCGGCGATAACTCGATGCCGGGCGCGGAAGAAAGCGGTGAAGGCGGCAATGGAGACAGCGGCTCAGAAACCGCCACAACGAGCGGCACATCGGGCGCATCTGGCAATGCGTCATCGGGAACAGGAACAGGGACACGCGCAGGCGGCGGCATGGACTCGAATAGGGGCGCTGAAGGGCCAATGACGTCGGCTGAGCGCGTTGCGATATTGGATCGTCAACTGGAGGAGAGTACCCGAGATTTCGATGGCATCATTTACGACGAAGAACAACGCCAGCGAGAAGCCGATCGGGCACGAACGACTCAAACCAGCGAATCGTCGGCAGACTCCAACACCGCAGCAGACGAGGAAAGCACCTTTGGAGGCAGCGTTGCCAGCACGGGCAACAGCTCAGTGGGCGGCGGTATTGGGGGGAGCCGCGGTAACGCGCCGCCAACCGATGGCGCCAAATACCCACCGCCGGGTGACATACCCGCTGGCAACGATGACGATGTGGTCGCGCGACAACTGCGCGAGGCCGCCATGCGCGAGGCAGATCCTGAGGTTCGCGAAAAGCTGTGGAATGAGTATCGCAAATACAAAGGCATCGAGGTCCCCGCGTCATGACCCGAAGCTTAATTGGTGTGCTACTCGCACTGAGTCTTTTGACCGGCTGTGTCACAGAAACCGTCAAATCAACATCTGTTCCCGTGCTCGATGCCCCAGACACTCCTGTTCCTGATGCCGAGTTACTCGATGTCGGCGTCGTGATTCTTGATCCCGGCATCAGCAGTGTCGAGGACGAGGAGCAGGTCTACCCAGAAGTCCGTCGAGCCGAAGCCACCTTCATGGCCACCGAGCTAGCCGATGTACTGGCCGAGCAAGGGGGTTGGGGCGCCGTCAGGGTGGTGCCTGACGAGCGGCAGTTCTCTGATCTTTTGGTGCGCGGCACGATCTTGCAGTCTGACGGTGAGGCGCTGGAACTCAAAATACGCGTGTCTGACGCGCGCGGCACCGTGTGGCTCGATAAACGCTATACCGGCATCACCAGTCGCTACGCTTACGAACAAGGCACTCGCACCAAGCAAGACCCGTTCCTATCGGTCTATCGGATGATCGCCAATGACATGCTGGCCGCATTTCAGCGACTGCCTGCCGAAGAACGCACCACCATTCGGCGAGTCGCTGAAATGCGATTTGCGCGCGATTTCGCCAGTGGCGCCTTCGCGGATTATCTTAACGAAGATCCCTCTGGGCAGGTGACCTTGCGCCGGTTGCCATCGGAAGAAGACCCCATGCTGGCGCGCGTGCGCGGTTTGCGTCAACGACACTACGTCTTTGTTGATACGCTTCAGGGTCACTACACCGGCTTTTCTGACGACATGTACACCCCGTATCAGGAGTGGCGCAAAGCGAGTTACGAGGAGACGGTCGCACTGCGGGAACTCGAGAACGAGGCCAAACGTGAAATGATTGCAGGCGGCGCCGCGATACTCGCAGGCATCGTGGCGCAAAGCTCTGGAAGCCGCATGACACGAAGCGCTGGCGCGATCGGTGTCGTTGGTGGCGGCGCATTGCTCAAGCGAGGACTCGAGAAACGCGCCGAATCGAACATCCACTCCTTAGCGTTGGAGGAACTCGGCCAGTCGCTCGACGCTGAGATCACCCCCCGCGTCATCGAGTTAGAAGATCGAACCGTGCGCTTAACCGGCAATGTTGAAGATCAATACGACCAATGGCGCGAACTGCTAGCGGATATCTACGCCGCAGAACTAGCCGCCCTCGAGCCGCCACAACCTAAGACCCCCTCTCCCACACTGCTTCCTGACACGCAGGACCCGTGAGCGAACACAAAGAACAACCTCTCTCAGCAACGACCTTTGAGCCTGCACCCATTGCGGCCAGTAGCGTTGCAACAGAGGAAACCAAAGCGGTACAAAGACCGGCCGTGTTAGGCCTGGGGCTCGCAGGGCTCCTCCTCTTGTTTGTCTTTTTCGTCTTGCCCAGCCTCGTTGCACCGGATGATCCGACCCAGCCAGGAGCCATAACAGACAACAACGCAGGCACAGCAGAGGGCTCCTCATACCCGAGCACTGCCGGTGCAACGCCTGACGTCGGCGAGGGGCGCAGTCCCTTTGCTGAGGCGCAGGAAAGCGCGCTCAGGCGTGAAGCGCAAGAGATACTGCAAGCGCTGCTCAGCAAGCAGAGCGCATTAGAGTCACTTGGCGCTGCGCGATGGGCAGAGACGACCTACGGCGATGCGCTCGAGCAGGCCGCACTGGGGGATACGGCTTACCGGGAGCGCGACTTTGAGCAAGCGATCGCATCCTATCAAGCCGGAGTAGACCAACTCGAGGCCCTAGAGCAGGGCTTACCAGAGCGCATTGACGCCTTGCTCGCCACGCTGACACAAGCCATTGAAGCAGGTGAACTGATGGCTGCTCAAGCGCGGCTCAGCGAGCTGGTCGAGATGGCGCCGGCGGACAGTCGACTCGTCGACTTGAGCGAACGTGTTAGCGCATTACCGCAGGTCATCGGCTCCTTAGCAGCCGCAGCGTTAGCTGAGGCAGAAGGTGATTATGTTACCGCCGTCGACAACGCCGAGGTCGCGACGCAAGCTGACCCACTGCATTTGCGGGCACAGCGTCGCCTCAGCGAGTTACAACGGGCACTCACTGAGCAGCGTTTTACCGCCGCCATGACTGCAGGCTACGCTGCGCTGGCTCAGGCTGAGTTTGAACGAGCGAAAGATCAATTTGAGGCGGCGGCGCGACTGCAGCCGGGTGCGCCAGAACCGAGTGCGGCACTGGCTGAACTGGACCAGGCCCGGACCCAAGCTAGGCTACTGTCCATCAGGGGGCAGGCTGAACGCGCAGAGCGCGGAGAACGTTGGCAAGATGCCATTGCCCTCTTCAACGAGGCGCTGGCCATTGATGCACTCATCTTGTACGCGAATGAAGGCATGGCAAGAGCGAGACCACGTGCCGATCTCGACGAGCGACTCGAGGCCATTGTCACGGAAAAGAATCGACTGATCGATCGGCGCGTGCTGCGCCTCGCGCAGGAAACACTCGATGAGGCGCAAAGGGTGCCGTCCCCCGGCACACGATTGCAGCGTCAAATCATGGCGGCAAGCGCCACCATTGACTATGCCACCACCCCAGTCACGATAGAGATGAACTCAGATGGGTTAACTGACATCACCGTGCTACGAGTTCAACGACTGGGACTCATTCAGCAACAAATCCTGACATTACGGCCCGGAACCTACACGGCGGTGGGTATGCGCAATGGATTCCGTGACGTGCGCATTCAGTTTGAGGTAAAACCCGGTCAGCTTAATGCCGTTGACGTTCGCTGCGTCGAAGCGATTTGAGGATGCGTGATGACTGAGCGAGACGAGGCGCTGACACCGGCAGCTTTTGAACCGACCACGAGTAACGCCACAGCGGATCGGCTAGCGCCTGCGCAATTTGAGCCGCTGAGTCAGGCGACACCCAGTGCGAAACGCCTGCCACTGCGACCGATCGCAATGACGATTATCGGCCTGCTCTTTGCGACGGTTCTACTGTTTTTGTTCACGGCTCGCTCACTGACGCTCAACATCGAAGCTGAAAGCGAGGTCACTTATGCCCTAGACGGACTGCACTGGTCATTTGGAGATCGGCTACTGGTGCGTCCCGGGGATTACGCACTCGAGATCAGCGCCGAGGGTTACCACCCGTATGCGCAAACGATTTCCGTTGGTGATGCTGAGTCTCAGCGAATCGACATTCAGCTTGCTCCCTTACCCGGTGTCGTCGCGATCACGACACAACCCACTGGCGCCGCACTCACCGTCAACGACTCGCCCATTGGGACGTCACCGGCAACCGACGTCATTCTTGAGGCGGGCACCTATCAGGTGACAGCCCAGTTGGCGCGTTATCAGTCGTGGCAACAAGAGGTCACCGTCACCGGCCGCAACCAAAGCCAGACACTTGACGTCGCACTCGCACCTGATTGGGCGCAAGTGCGATTTGCCACGATTCCCACTGCCGCATCCGCTGCGGTGGATAACGAGCCTGCTGCCATCACAGCCAATGGTGTTGACGTTTTATCAGGCGAGCATACGCTGACGCTCAGTGCGCCGGGGTTCTTACCGGAAAACATTGCCTTGAGTATCGTTGCCGGCGTTGATGAAGATTTGGGCACCATCACCCTCACACCCGCCGATGCGACACTCACCTTGTCGAGCCAGCCGAATGGCGCGAGCGTCACGGTCGATGGCGCCTTCTTCGGCTTGACGCCCCTAGTTGTCCCTTTGAGTCCCAATCAGCCCCATGTGCTGCAACTCTCTAAGGCAGGCTTTGAGCCGAAAACCGTTCGTCTCTCGCTGTCGCGCGGCGAGACAACAGGGCAATCAGTTGTGCTGACGCCTGAATTGGGCACAGTGCGCTTCACGCTGGAACCACCAGAGGCCGAGCTGATCATTAACGGTGAAGGCATGGGCTTGGGGAGCCGGACAGTGTCGCTACCTGCGGTCTCGCAGCGTATTACCATTCAATTGGCGGGATACGCCTCTTACGAGACCTCCGTCTTACCCAGGCCTGGTCTCGCACAGCAAGTTAGCGTGACTTTACTGACGGAGGCGGCGGCCAGAAAGGCGGCTATGACGCCCATTGTCACAACCCCTCTGGGCCAGACACTCGTACTGGTTGATCCGTCAGTTGAATCGCAAAACCCTTTCACGATGGGCGCCTCACGACGCGACCCAGGACGGCGCGCTAATGAAGTGGAGCACGAAGTAGAACTCAAGCGCGCGTTTTATATCGCGGCGACCGAGACAACTAACGCGCAATTTCGACAATTTGAAGCCGCTCACGACTCCGGGCTGATAGAGAGCTATTCCCTCGACCGCGACCACCAACCGGTTGCCGGCGTGAGCTGGCAGCAAGCTGCCAGCTTTTGTAACTGGCTCAGCCAGCGCGAGGGGTTAGCGCCGTTTTATCGTGAGCAACAAGGCATCATTGTCGGCTTTAACCCCAGTAGTGTTGGTTATCGTCTCCCCAGCGAGGCGGAGTGGGCATTTGCCGCTCGCGTTGAGGGAGACCAATTAAGGCGCTTTGCCTGGGGCGACACTTTTCCGCCGGCCAAAGCCGTCACCAATGTGGCGGACAATACCTCTGCGCTAGTGACCGGCCGCATCCTAAATGGCTACACCGACCAGTTTGTCGTGTCGGCCCCCGTGAGCAGTTTCCCCCCAAATCATCGCGGCTTATATGACATGGGTGGTAATGTGGCCGAATGGGTTCACGACGGTTATCGCATTCCCTCCGCTAACGCCGAGCTTGCCATTGACCCGCTCGGCGCGCAGCGTGGGGATAACTACACGGTTCGTGGCGGCAGCTGGGCATTGAGTCGGTTATCGGAATTGCGACTCACGTTTCGAGATTACGGGGAAAGAGGACGAGATGATTTGGGCTTTCGGATTGCACGTTATGCAGAATAAACCGTCGACGCAGTGGCGGCGCCTCTTGGTGGCATTCGCTGCAGCCATGAGCTGTGCTGCCGTTTCGTTCGCTCAAGTGGAGGAGGATACAGCAGAGCGCACCATCACTTCAGAGGCGGATAATCAAACGGTCGAACCGGTAACACCACCCGACACCACCATAGGCAGTGGTTCCAGCAGCGTCGCGGAATATGAGCCGAGTGAATCTATTTCAGAGGACCTTTCCGTGTCCTTCCCCGTTGATATTTAATCGAGACAGGAGCTGTCTATGAAGCTACGCCTGCCATCAGAGTTCCTTTATCAACTCTTCGCGCTGCTGATTGCCGTGATTGTGGTACACGCCGCTTATGTGGGTGTGATACGACCCAGTGCCGACGCGCAATTGGCGACTCAGGCTGCTCAGCAAGCGGCGGGCGAGGATCCTACCGGCAATCGATCGATTGCGATCGTGATCAAGGATTTCGAACAAGAAGCCTGCTTTATTCTCATGCTCTGGGCGCTTGCCATCATGGGCTTTAAGGCCTCGCGCACGCGCGCAGAGACCCTGATGCTCAATCAAGAGTTAGTCGCTATCGCGGAGGGAACCAGTATCCTACCCCGCGACGCGAGAGAGCAATCACGCTCACTCGAAGCACTGCCCATCGAAGAGCAGGATTACCTCCTTCCCCGCGCACTCTCGAGTGCCTTGAGCCGGTTCACGACCACCGGCAGTATTCCCGCCGTTTCAGATGCGGTCAGAGAGCAGTGTGATATCGAGGCGGATCGTCTGGACTCTGAGCTATCCATGGTGCGTTACATCTCATGGGCGATTCCCTCTATTGGTTTTATCGGCACCGTTCGCGGTATTGGTGACGCGCTCGGTCAGGCCTATAAAGCAGTGGAAGGGGATATTTCAGGGGTGACGGTGAGCCTGGGCGTCGCCTTTAACAGTACCTTTGTGGCCCTGGTGCTCTCAATCCTCATCATGTTCGCCCTGCACCAACTGCAACTATCGCAGGAGCGGCTGGTACTCAGCACCCAGCGCTATATCGACCGCAACCTCATTAGACACCTCTCGGTACCGCGCAACTGATGCGTTTACTCGATTGTAACGACGCCGCACTGAGGCTTTGGCACGAGGGTGAAGCCCAGTGGTCACCGGGGCTCGCTTGGTTCAATGACGGGGGTTACCAATTTGGCGAGATCGCTTGGCAACAAGCGAGACGTGCACCGCGTGAGGTGAATACGCGTTACTGGCATCGACTCGCGACTCAGCCGCTGAGCCCGGCATTAGGGCCAGCGCGGCACACGGCCGATTTAGCGCACGCGCACCTTGCCACTTTATTCCCTGACAACGCCATCGATGAGCCGGTTGCGTTAGCGATACCCGGCGCTATGGACGCGGGACAACTGTCACTCCTGCTGGGTATTTTACAGACGCTGCCAGTGACGATCAGCGCGGTCATCCATCGTACCGCCCTAGTGGGTGCGCATCTTGGCCAACCGTGTGCACATATCGAACTTCAGTTGCACCAAGCCAGCATCACCGTGATCGGCATCGACAACGGAGAAGCACACGTTGGCGACACTGGACTGCTGCCCGGGTGCGGATTGCTGGGATTACTTGACGACTTAGCGGAGGCAATTGGGCAACAATTCGTGGCGCAGACGCGTTTTGATCCGCAGCGCCGCGCCGATACCGAGCAAGCACTGTACCAGCAGATACCCGAGCTCCTGAAAAGTCTCTCAACGCAAAGCGAAATCAGCTGCACGGTGGATGATCATACCGCCCGCATTAACGCCGACACGCTGCGGCCTGTTGGCGAGGCGCTCTCACGCGAGTTGCGACAGGCGTTGCCTGATTCCATCGGACATATTGCCCTCGACACGTTGTTATCAGACCTACCAGGACTCTCACTCCCCCACCCCATCACTGAGGTCGCACCCAGTGATCTGTGGCATGCGACAGAGGCTCATCTGGTTCCCACAGAGGGAGAGCTGGTCTTTCAACGGCGGCTGGCTTGCCAGCGGCATGGCAGCGAGACATCGCCTAGCACCCCAGCGGTCGCCAAACCATCATCGCTGCAGCCCGAACCCTCACAGGCGGCCACGCAGGCTACCCATCAAGTCGTGTCAGGCCGCGCGACGCTAATGAGTATTGGAGCGCCCATCGCGCCGGGTGTTGGGCTGGCAGGCCTCAACACCTTATTGATCGCACCGGACACGCTTGTTCACCTCAACGGACAAGCCTGCGAGGGCCGGGTGTCGATTCAACCTGGAGATCGATTGGTCGTGGGGACCCTCGAGGTACTGTTCATTTCAGTGGAGGGCTGATTTTTGGCACGCCGCAAACGCCAAGCATCCACCTTTAACCTGAGCTTCCTCGACATCATGTCCTGTGGCTTTGGCGCTGTTGTATTAGTCTTTCTCATTATTGACCACTCATTAGAAATCGAAATTCAGACCGTCAACGCAGAGGTACTCGCCGAAGTGAATCTGCTGGATGAAGATATTCGTGAGGGTGAGGCGGGTCTGGTTCGCCTTCGCAATGCGCTCGATGAAGCAGACCTCGAGATCGTTGAAGCCGATGGCTTGGCAAGCCGCATTACTGAAGAACTCGATGAATACGAAGCCCTGATCGCCTCGATTGAAGAATCGGGCGTGAGCGAGACTGACGCCGTGACTCAGCTAAAAGCGGAGATCAATCAATTAGAGGAGAAAATCCGACTCCTGCAAGAAGCGGCTGAAGCCGAGGCTGGTCGCAGTGCACGAGAATTCGTCGGAGAAGGGAACCGGCAGTACCTGACCGGCCTGAACCTAGGCGGGGATCGCATCATCATTTTGGTCGATACCTCTGCCAGTATGCTGGCGAACCAGTTGATCAACGTGATTCGCTTACGCAGCATGGATGAGGCACTGCAAAAACAGGCCGGCAAATGGACGCGAACACTCGATACCGTAGATTGGTTGACTGCCCAGTTACCCGTTAACGCGCAATTTCAGGTGATGACTTTCAACACCGAAGCCGCACCGGTGCTCCCCGGTACCCAGACACAATGGCTTGAGGTAGCGGATACGCCAAAGCTAGAAGCGATCAGCGCCGCGCTGCGCGAGCGGGTGCCCGCTGGTGGGACGAGTTTATACAATGC
>UPTG01000748.1_pt1 | contig 25736 bp, 22 predicted proteins | sample 2160121 | NCBI WGS metagenome assembly UPTG01 (sample SAMN06266255, study PRJEB28933) | marine metagenome | isolation source: Columbia River Estuary | place: USA:Columbia River Estuary, USA | collected 2014-07-27
ATAGTACTTCCTTTGATGAGATCAGCGCCACGTTCAGCAAGCATCATGGTTGGCGCATTCAGATTGCCGTTGGGTATGGTGGGGAAGACTGAAGAATCGACAATTCTGAGCCTTGAAAGGCCATGGACCTTGAGGTCTGGATCTACAACCGACATTGTGTCAATCCCCATTTTACAGGAACAAGAAGGGTGATAAGCGCTATCTACCGCGTCTCTCACAAAGGCATCAATTTGATCGTCATCTTGGACATCATCTGCAGGTTGAATAACTTCACCCCGATACCGGCTCATAGCGGCCTGGCTCATAATTTCTCGAGTTAGACGCACACAATCCCGGAAGCCTTGTTTATCCTCCTCAGTCTCAAGATAATTAAATAGAATGTCAGGATGTTTTTTAATATCTTTCGAAGTCACTCGCACATGCCCGCGACTTGTTGGCTTGTTATGCCCTACATGGACCTGGAAACCATGTCCTTTGAACGCTACCGTACCATCATAAGTAATGGCACCAGGCAGGAAGTGATATTGAATATCAGGCCACTTAACGCCGGCTTTTGATCTGATAAATGCACAGGATTCAAAGTGATTGCTACGGCCTAGCCCCGTTTTGAACAGCAACCACCTAGCACCAATCAGTGCTTTTTTAAACAGGCCTAATTCACTGTTGAGAGTAATCGGTTCTTTGCAGCGGTACTGAAAATTGAATTCGAGATGATCTTGCAAATTTTGGCCAACACCAGGTGACTCATGAATCACCTCTATTGATGCAGCCTCTAATACATCTCTCGGGCCGACGCCGGAAACCTGAAGAAGTTGAGGTGTTCCAATGGACCCTGCGCAGAGGATGACTTCTTTATTTGCTGTAAACTTTTTGATATCACCTCTGATGTCACATTTAACCCCCGTTGCAGTTTTACCGTCAAATAAGACCTTAGTGACTAAAGCATGTTTTACAACGGTTAAGTTGGGTCTTTTTTTCGCTTTTTTTAGGTAGGCATGACCTGTAGAGGCGCGTATGCCTTTGTCAACGTTCATGAACTTTTGACCAAACCCTTCTTGTCGAAAGCCGTTATAGTCCTCAGTTTCGGTGTATCCTGCTTCGACACCAGCATTAATAAAAGCGCGATATAGAGGGTTACGCATGTTATTGCCGCCACTCACAGCAACAGGCCCATCATTACCGGTGTATTCGCTGGACAAACATTGGTGATTTTCGAGTTTTTTGAAATAGGGTAGGCAGTTCTGGTAATTCCAGCCAGTCGCCCCACTAGATTCCCACTCGTCATAATCCAACGGATTTCCCCTTACATAAACCATTCCATTGATCGATGAGGAACCGCCGACTACCTTGCCACGCGGGCAGTTCATGCGGCGGTTGTTGACATGGGGCTCTGTAATCGACTCAAAACCCCAGTTGTATTTTTTTGTGTTCATTGGGATTCCGAGTGCCGTGGGCATTCGTAAAAATATACTGTGATCGCTGCCGCCATATTCAAGAAGTAATACGGTACAAGTTGAGTCTTCACTGAGTCTTGAAGCAACAATTGCGCCAGCTGATCCGGCTCCAACAACGATGTAGTCGTAACTTTTTAGATTTTCCATTGGGCGGCCTAGCAATTATGGCTCCGAGTCGTTTAGATTTAAGATCTATATTCTATCGATAATCGAGTCTTTGAGGGGACTACTTTTTGGTTCTCTTTACAAAATAAGATCGAGCAAAAAACGACATAGCCATTCCTATGACCAGAATAACAATTGTCATTTTGTCACGATGGGGTGTCTCTGGAACCCAAATTTCATATTTTCCTAGGCAATACAGGAGGTACATCGATAGTATACAAGGGGCCAGCGCGGCTGCAATCTTCAGCCAAGAGCCAAATCTTGTGGTTAAATCAGAACTCATATGTCCTCCAATTTACTTGATTCCATCGGCTGGATGCTATCACAATGATTAACAGGGATGCATCTTTCTTTACCGGGTTTGTGGGGTTTTAGAGAAAACCATCATCGGTGATAATTCAATCGTGTTTAATCAGTTAAGGGGGCGCTGGCGTCTCGTTTCCTATAGGCGGAGTAGTTCGGTAAACTGCGATAGTGAGACCATAATCGTGAGTGTTTTAATCTAACGTTAGTGGACAAAACATGAATCTAGAGTTTTCGAATCTACTCAAGCACAAATCTGTCAACGGCTGGGGCTTGTTTTGCGTTTTTTCCATCCCTATGTGTCTCGCTAACTACTTGGTAATGTTGGATACCGATACGGGTTCGCCTGAAGGCATTTCTCATATGATTGGCTACTCAGTACGTTGGGCAGTTCCATTCATTTATCTTGTGGTCGCTGCCTCATCGGTAAAAGTACTATTCGCCGGAGTATTTTCAGCCTGGTGGATGCGTAACCGCAAGTATATAGGGCTTGTATTTGCGGTCGGTATGGCATGGCAAGCTTACTTTATTTTTATACTTTCAACCTTTTATCGAGATTATTATTTTGATGAGGTCTACTATTTTCGCGATGAGCTTGAGGGTAGTGTTGGGTATATTTTCCTAGTTGCTATGGTCATCACTTCATTTCAATTTGCGCGTAAGCGGGTAAATCAGATGCAGTGGAAGATGATACAAAAAGGGGGAGTGTACTTTCTTTGGGCCTATCCGTTTAGTGTCTATTGGTGGAACTTGTTTTATTATCCTTCCATTGAGGGTTATTCGGCCCCTGAGTTACATGATTACCTGTTTTACTGGGCGGGCTTTTTAGTATTTGCAATGCGAATTGCAGCCTGGGGGAAACTCAGGCAAAAAGCCATTAACAAAAACCAGTTCGTTCAAGCCCCTGACATAGTTACGAAGACCTTTGGAGTGGGTCTTGTCGCTCTTGGTTTAGTAGCATCAGCAACGGGTCACTATTGGTTTGACGGTGTTTCTGGAATCATAGCAGGACCAGAGTGGTCTGCTGAGTTAAGTCTATGGCTACCATTCTGGCCCCTAGAGCCTTTTATGCCTCTTATGGTAATGGGCTTGGGTACTTTTTTGACAACCAAGTCAAAGATTGTAATACAAAGCACTACTTCCGCTATCTAGCGCTCTATCAGACTGTTAAAAGCATTTATTGCTCTAGAGAGACCTGAGTGTCGTAGATCAAGTTTTTAGTCGTGAATTGTTCTGAATGGGGATCAAAAATATGGCAGGATACAATCGGCTTGGCGTAGAGGTGGAGTGAAAAAGCTCTTTGATCGCCGATATTTTGGAGGCTGTGGACACCCATAAAATCAGCCATATAGGTAAGTGTCCCGTCGCTCGCCGCTTTTCTTTTTTTAACAGCTAGTTTTGATTTCTCGATACCATAAACAACTTCTTCAAATTGGCCTTCAACAAAATACATCCAGCATTCTTCTCCACCATGATCGTGTATATCAGTGCATTGCCCTGGTCCCCAACATATAAGAATGAGTTCAAAACGATCATTTAGGGCAATGCAGTTCCTTGTATGGTGAGTCTTTGACCAAGTTGCGTATGGAAGCACATCGTTTTGAGAAAGGTGGATATGTTTGGCTACACTAAAAAACTTGTCTGAGGGCGCTGTTTGCAGAGCTTCGACCAATTGGTTGAGTTCGGTGATCGGTAAATGAATTCCGTCGTTATCTGTGGGCATTAAATCAGGCATAAGGTCGACCTTGTTCTTCCTATTTTGACGTTATTCAAAGTGACATAATATAGAGACTTGCATGGAGTTTGTATACAAAACTATGGATTCACTATGGGGGATTCCCCGATCAAACTTTAGACGCGAGACCCGCTATCCAATTTAACAAGTCAGTGTAGACCTCATCTCTATTAGTCTCATTGAGAGTTTCATGACGAGAATCTGGATATAACTTCATATCCACGTGCTGAACACCAGAGGTCACCAGCACGTCCCTCAAAATCTCTACCCCCTTTCCTTGTTGCCCAACTGGATCGTCTTTGCCAGCGAAAAGATAGATAGGTATCTTTTTATCCATTTTTGCCATCGCCGAAGAATCGACCAGCGCTGTCATTCCATCAAGGAAATCACACCACGACTGAGTAGATAGCGGGCCACCACAGTGAGGGTCAGCTATGTAGGCATCGACCATAGCATCATCTCTGGACAACCAATCACTTGGTGTTCTAACGGGTTTAAATGCATTGTTAAAGGATCCAAAAGACATCTTCTCTAGCAAAGGACTTGGGTTTCTGGGGCCTAAACGCCACCGTTCAAATTTTGCTATGTAAGCGGCAGATTTCCATGTTGTAGACTTTGCGTAATTTGAACCAGACAGAATTAACCCGCAGAGTTTGTGATCAAGGCTATCCGTTAGTTGTTGGCCATATTTTTGACAGAAGTGGGTGGCCAGAAACGAACCCATACTATGGCCCATAATGACCAAAGGCAGAGAGTGGTTAGTTTTTATATGATTAATCAGTTGCCATTGGTCATCAAGCATTTGGTTCCAGCCATCAGAATCAGCAATATGATAATTACTAGCCATGGCTTCACCGGTTTGACCATGACCTCGATGATCTCCAGCTGTCACCATAATTCCATGCTGATTCAAAAATTGAGCTAAACCACGATAGCGGATGCCGTGCTCAGACATCCCATGCATAATATGAAGCCAGGCCGCAGGATGTTCTGGAGTCCATTGGCAATAATGATGTTTGCCTGATTCTCCGCTGGAGAAGTCTATCGTTTTTTGTTCAAATTTGCTCATGGCATTGATCCTTTATCAAAAGAAAATAAAGACTGCTCTTACCACTTTAAACACAACCCTAATAATAGCATAGCCTATCAAAGTTCCTAGCTACCAGCCGTCTGAGAGGTTCTCGACAATATACTTAGGGCCGCAGCGTTAACGTTGGAGAGTAGTTTGTTTATACCTTAAGGCTTCTAAAGGCTGTATAGAAATAATGACGGAGTTGGAGAACACACCAGCTAGATACTGCTGGAAGTGATAGGGTAATACTTATTTCGCAGGTATTGAGGGGCTAGTTAAAGCCCCTTGCATAAGATCAGACAGTTGCTCCATATTTCGCCATGATCTGCTCCCGCTTCTTGGGGCATATGTTGACCTTGGATAAATCGCCTTGAATATGAGGGAGTCCTAGAACGCGTTTATCCATCACTTTGTACCAGAGCCAAGGAAAGTACGCGATGAGATACATACCAAAGTAGCCGGCGGGTAACTCCGGGATATCCTCAAAATTTCTGAGGCTTTGGTAGCGGCGAGCAGGATACGCATGGTGGTCTGAATGTCGCTCCAGATGAAACAGTACGATATTACTGAGCACATAATTGGCATTCCACGAGTGATGAGGTTTACAACGTTCATAGTTACCATTGGCCTTTTTCTCACGCAGCAGGCCATAGTGCTCTATGTAGTTTGCAGAGGTTAATTGGAACCATGCCCAGAAATTATGGATAAGTAAAAATGGAAGAGTTATCCAGCCAAAATATGCGACAAGAGAACCTTGCAGAACCGCGCTGATAGCGTAGGACTGGAGTATTTCATTATGGATGCTCCATTTACTAACTCCTAATTTAGCTAAACGTTCGCGTTCTAATTGCCAACCTCGTTTCGCGGTGCCAGGAATTTCTCTCATAGCAAAGGCATAAATTGACTCCCCTAGCCTTGAGCTCGCAAAATCTTCAGGAGTAGAAACTCTTACATGGTGACCTCGATTATGTTCCACGCAGAAGTGGCCATAGGCGGGAACGGCGAGAGTTATCTTGGCGAGCCAATTCTCTAGAGTTGTGTTTTTATGTCCTAATTCATGTGCGGTATTAATACCTATACCACTGGCGCCTCCTGCAATTATAGCTAATACAACAACCATGATCGGGCTCAAAGATTGCGTTCCCACGACCCATGTGCAAGCAACTAAAACAATGTAGTGCATTGGTATGGTGGCGTAGGTAAGGAGCCGATAAAATTTATCCTCCTCAAGCTGCGGAACAATTTCTTCTGGCGGATTACTGCTATCCGAACCAATCGCCCAGTCTAGTAATGGAAATATGACGTAGCCTGTGATTAATGGGAAAGCAAGTATGGCTTCGTTGCCACTTTGCAAGTAGTAATAGATAAAGACAAGCGGAACTAATGGATAAAATATCGAAGATAACCAGAGGTAACGTTTTTTGTCGGTGTAGTTTATTAGTCCCTTAGTCGGATGATTCAACGTGTACGTTTTCATTAAACAGTACTCCTTAGATTATTATTATCGAGAATCTTGCCCAATGAGGGTCAGTATAGTTGACATTTTTGGCCAAAACAGACTCTAATACCGTCACGCAAGGACTCTTTATTGGTCTATGTAGGGTTCTTTTCCGGTCAGTTTCCCATTCCATTTCCAGGGAGAAGGCAATTTTTTAAGGGGTAATCATGCTTCAGTATGTCACCGCAGAGCTCTTTTCTTTGTTAGAACAACAGAATATTGAAAAAGATCAAGTATTTTTAAGTAGTGGGTTAACCGAATCTGATCTAACATCGGTGAGTATGTTATCCGCTAGTCAATCTGACCAACTGAGTAGCCAAGCACTGAGATTGAGCGGCGATTTTGCACTTGGATTAAAGTTGGGGGTCAAGCTCAATATGCTATCACTTGGCATTTTAGGTTACGCGCTGATGAGCTGCGCAACCGTAAAGAAGGCCCTTTATCTCCTCAGACGATACAACCAAGCAGTGTTGCCTAGTATGACAATTAATATTGTTACTCATGGGACCTCGGCGACTCTTGTGGGCAGCGGTAGTCATTTGCCATCGGACCTAGAGCGTTTTTATACAGATACTTTATTTGCTGCTTTGGTAACAAATTTAAGGCTCCTCACGGGAAAGGCCGATTTAGGAGCTGAGTTACAGCTTCGTTACCATCCGTTGGACAACGTTGATCGATATGGTTCTATTTTTGGTGAAAATGTGGTGTTCAATGCAGAGAAGAGCGCCTTAAGCTTTAGTCAGGAGAGCCTAGAATTAGCAATAACGTCGTCCAATCCCCAAGCACAGACTATTTTCCAGAGAGAATGCGATCGTATTCTGGCGGTTGATGAAAATAGTGGTTCTGTCAGTGAGCGAATAAAGCAGATTTTAATTAGTGCTCGGTTAAGATTTCCCTCTGCTGCAGAAATGGCTAGAGAAATGTATATGAGTGAGAGTACGTTGCAACGGCGACTCTCAAATGAGGGTTCTAGCTATCAAACTTTACTTGACCAAGTACGTTACAGGCTGGCTTTAGAGTATTTGAATGGAACTCAATTGCCTGTTTCGGAGGTAGCAGAATTGCTTGGGTACAGCAGCGCGGCAAACTTCCGTCGTTCATTTAAGCGCTGGAGTGGAATGACTCCTCGAGAGATCCGCAGTGCTTAGCAAGTCGTTGCTTATAATCTTTGACTATTGCTAATTGACAACTGCATCGGTGATCAGTGACATAAATTCTGGATTACTCCAATCTAATGGTTCAACAGTTGCGTGGTAATTATTTCCACTTCTAATGGAGCTTGACCCCACTTTGGTGTAAAGACTATTTCGTACCACAACCAAATCTAGGTCGGGAAATATGTAGATATTATTTTGGTGTAATCCCGCTGAATAGAAGTAACCCCCTGATGGGCTAACCCACCATTGCAGAGCGTAGTATTGGTTACTAGTTCCCTCCGGAACCATGGTTGATTCTTGAACCCAGTTTTCAGATACGACTTGTTCACCCGACCATCGGCCATTGCGAGCAAAAAGAAGTCCGAAACGGGCAAAATCTCTAGTGGTAGTGTCAATACAGCAATAAGTCATTGCATGGCCTAATTCGTCAGTCCACCAGTCAGCGTTCATGCCGATTTTTGAAAACAGGTGCATGTCAGCGAAGTCCAATACACTTTGTCCAGTTGCTGACTCAAGAATTCCCGCAAGCAACATAGAGTCGGTATTTTGATAGGCCCAATTATTGGTTCTGGGTGTTGTATCGGGCGTCCTGTTTAGAGCATAAGTAAGTTGGTCACCATCGGTTCCACCTGAATAAATATTAGCATCGCCACCGATAGCTTCTGCAAGGCCAGTGCGCATTTCCAAAATGGCTCTTATTGAGATGCTAGCTTTGTCGGTACTTACCCAAGGAGCAAGATAATTCGATGCGGGCACATCAATAGAGTCTATAAGCCCTTGATCCATTGCAATTCCAACTAAAGCGCTGGCGAATGATTTTCCCGTGGACCAACTTGTCGCTAAACTTTCCTTCGAGTCGTTGTTTGCATAACGTTCTCCAACGATGACTCCGTGGCGAATAATCACTACGCCCTGAGTGTTTCGAGTACTGACAAATGCATAATCTAAAGCATCTTTGATTCTAGCCTCTGACATTCCAACATCTTCAGGCAAAGCTGTATCCCAGCTCACACCGGGGTATGTGGTCGTATCTGGTGTATCCACAACTGGCACAGGAATTTCGACAGGAACCGATGAGGAGCCTGAACCTCCGCAGGAAGAAATCACAAACACGCAAAGTAATACCAAAAGTTTTTTCATCTCTAACCCCAACTCTTTATGAAAGGTTCTACGCTCATCTAAAAACCTTTTAACTTATGCAAATAATAATAAAAATTGCGATCATTGTAACTCTTTTGATACGAATACTTTTAGGAATCGTAAACAAGAGTGTGTTTGCTTTTAACGGTTTACCCATAATGCTAAAAAACGGAAAACAATTTAGCCAAGACGAGATTTCCCGTATTGTAGAAATGGCGTGGGAGGACCGTACACCATTCGAGGCGATAGAGCTCAATTTTGGCGTCAATGAATCCGCCGTTATCAAGCTAATGCGGTCTCAGATGAAATCGCGGTCATTCCGGTTATGGCGGCAACGGGTGTCTAGTAGAAAAACTAAGCATCTTGCGTTGCGTTCGCCGGAAATAAACAGAGGGTATTGCCCAACGCAGTATAAACAGAGATAGGGGATTCAACACAATGACTAATTTTAAATTATGGGTTATTCGAATGGTTTTGCCAATTGTAGTTCTTAGCAGTGGCACGTTAAACGGAGATGTAATGATAGATGACTTCGAGGCTGGCTCAAATGTAGATTGGGATTACCTCAGTGATCAAGTCATGGGCGGTGTTTCTGAAGGCTCGGCAAGTTTAGGGAGAGATGAGAATGAAGCTTACGCTCATATGACCGGTGATGTCAGCACAGCTAACAATGGCGGCTTTATCCAGTTGAGAACCTCCTTAAAGTCTGGCGCTGATAAAAACACCAAGGGCGTATTTATCAAGGTTCGGGGTAACAACCAGAAATATTATATTCATTTGCGAACACGAGGAACGATGCTGCCGTGGCAATACTACCAGGGTGGATTTGACGCAACTGAGGAGTGGCAGCTAGTCCGACTGCCGTTCGAAGCATTTGAAGCGTCAGGATCCTGGTTAAGAAACACGCCTGCTCCAACTTCAATACGCAGTATTGGGGTCGTCGCTTATGGCCGTGACCATCAGGCAGATATTCAAATTAGTGAAATTGGGTTCTATTAGCTCATTTAGCTCGCGCATCGAAAAGAGCAAGTTGTTCCTCTGTAGCAGGCTTCTGAAATTTTGCCTTCCAGTCGGAGTAGGGCATGCCATAGACAATTTCCCGCGCCTGCTCGTAATCAATCGCTAACTGCTCTTTCTCTGCTTCTGTCACATACCATTTACTGAGACAGTTGCGGCAGAAATTGGCCAGGTTCATCAGATCAATGTTTTGTACATCTTTGTTGTCATCGAGATGTTTTAGAAGACGACGAAAGACCGCAGCCTCAATTTCTGTTTGGGTGTTTTTTTCCATGGTTTGGGAAGTCCAATAGTGTGTTCATACCGTTGGACAGTGTAAACGAAATGAGTGGATTAACGAAAGCTACAGTGGGCTCTAAAACTGCCTAAATTTGATTAAAAATTCTAATCAAAGGGTCCAAATCGACGATTTTTTAACAACCTTTGTGTTATTCTTCTCGGCCATTTAACTCTTGGGCTTTTGCCTTTATTAAAGAAAATATGACTATAAACACATCTCTACTATCACTTATTGGCAATACGCCAATGCTAAAACTCAAAGCCTTTGACACTGGGCCTTGCGAGCTCTTTGTTAAGCTTGAATCTCACAATCCAGGCGGATCAATCAAAGATAGAGTTGGTCTAGCGATTATTGAAGCAGCCGAGAAATCAGGAGAACTAAAGCCTGGCGGCACCATCATTGAGGCTACCGCAGGGAATACGGGTATTGGACTTGCGTTGGTGGCGGCTATTAAAGGTTACAAAATTATCCTAGTGATTCCCGACAAGATGAGTCGAGAAAAGATTTTACATCTTGAGGGCTTAGGTGCTGAGATAGTTTTAACTCGCTCAGATGTTCCCGAGGGTCACCCTGAATATTACCAAGATTTGGCGCGAAAAATTGTCGCAGAAACACCTGGGAGCTTTTTAGCGAACCAGTTCTCTAACCCCGTAAATCCAATGATCCATCGGACCACTACGGCTCCAGAGATATGGGAGCAAATGAATGGAAATCTTGACGCAGTAGTAGCTGGAGTTGGGTCGGGTGGAACACTAACGGGAATGGCTGAGTTTTTTAAGGAGAAAGACCCTTCAATAAAAATGGTCGCGGCTGACCCTGAAGGCTCAATTATTGCGGATGCCGTAACTAAAGGATCTTTCTCCTATGATGGAGGCTCTTGGCTAGTGGAAGGTGTCGGTGAAGATTTTATTCCTGATGTTTTGAATGTTGAGTTGCTACATGATGCCGCAATCGTTTCTGACAAGGAGGCTTTCCAGACCTTACAAACTTTAATCAGAGAAGAAGGCATATTAGGAGGGTCTTCCACCGGAACCCTAGTTGCCGGTGCGGTTAAATGGTGTCAGAAGCAGACCACGCCAAAACGAGTGGTGACGTTTATATGCGATACAGGTAATAAGTATTTGTCTAAAGCGTTTAATAAATCTTGGTTGCATGATAACGATCTGTTAGAGGTAACCTTGGTGGGCAATTTAACGGATTTAGTCAATCGTCGTGCCGATCAGGGCGATATGATCAGCGTTAGCACCTCGGATACACTGCTAACTGCTTATAAGCGCATGAGAGCGTCTGATATTTCTCAGATACCAGTTCTTGATCAAGGCAAACTAGTGGGTGTGCTAGATGAAGAAGATCTGCTCTTTAATGTCAGTAAGAGCAAAGAGGCATTTTCTAAGGTAGCTGGAGAGTTTATGGTCACGGATCTTGATGTGTTACCAACCACTGCTTCGGAGGATGAGCTGATGGAGGTTCTGACTCAAGGCAAGGTCGCTATTATCTATGATAAAGATACGTTTATTGGTTTTATTACCAAAGTTGACCTTATTAACCATTACAGAACTAAGATAAGCCAAGACTAATTAGGATTAGAAACCTTTATGAACGATAGGAATAAAAAACAGGGGTTCTCGACCAAGGCTATTCATGCTGGTCAGCAACCTGATCCATCTACAGGCGCTATAATGACGCCGATTTATGCCAGTTCTACCTATGTACAGCAGAGTCCCGGAGTACATCAGGGTTATGAGTATTCTCGAAGCCATAATCCGACCCGTAAAGCCCTTGAAGATTGTATAGCAGCCCTTGAAAATGGCTCAGCTGGATATGCTTTTGCGTCGGGTATGTCCGCCACGGCTACGGTTTTGGAGTTACTCGATTCGGGCGATCATGTTATCGCCATGGACGACCTCTATGGTGGTACATATCGTCTATTTGAGAATGTGAGAAAACGTTCGGCAGGTCTCGAATTCACCTTCGCTAATTTGAGCGATTTGGATAATCTTGAGTCAGCTCTGCAAGACAATACAAAAATGATATGGGTAGAATCACCTACCAATCCTCTTCTAAAACTGGTTAATCTGCAGGCAGTTGCCGAGTTTGCTAGAAAACACAACTTGATCGCTGTCTGCGACAACACTTTCTGCTCTCCTTACGTACAAAAACCTCTGGATTACGGATTTGATCTTGTTGTCCATTCTGCGACCAAGTATATCAACGGGCATTCAGATGTTGTTGGTGGAATTGTTGTCTGTGGGCCTGATCGGCAGGATCTTGTGGAGCAAATGTTCTACTTGTCGAATGCTATTGGGTCCATTATGAGCCCGTTCGATAGTTTCTTGGTGATGAGAAGCTTAAAAACTCTATCTATAAGAATGGAGAGGCACTGTGATAGCGCTATGCAGGTTGCCCAGTATCTCGAGCAACACGAAGCTATAGAGAAAGTTTATTATCCTGGTCTGCAAAGTCACCCACAGCATGAATTAGCCAAACAGCAAATGAATGGTTTTGGTGGCATGATCAGTGTGGTGTTAAAGGGCGGGTTGGCAAGCGCTAAGACATTTTTAGAAAACACCCAGTTGTTTTCTTTGGCTGAAAGTTTAGGGGGTGTTGAAAGTCTGATTGAGCATCCTGCGATTATGACTCACGCCTCAGTCCCTGAAGCCATTAGAAATGAAATAGGTATTGTAGACGGTTTAGTGCGCCTATCAGTTGGTATTGAAACGCTGGAAGACTTGATTGCTGATATAAAAATCGCCTTAGATAAAATTTAAACCATTTTTCATAGGTGCTGTGTTTCGCACCAGCGATTTTAGTTCTCTAGAGTTTGAATAAAAGCTTCGGCCTCACCTATGCCCCCGGCATTGACAACATTGGTATAGCCTAGTTGATCTAAGATTTTCTTCGCTTTTCCAGATCGATTTCCGCTGCGACAGTAGACGTAGATAGTCGTATTTTTATCCTTTGTTAGGTCTGTAATTTTTTTGTCAATCACTTGCCATTCGATGTGCTTGGCGTCGGTCAAATGCCCAGTTTCCCATTCAGCAGGCGTTCTCACGTCTATAATCAAAGCCGAGTCGTGATTCTCAGCAAATGCCATAATGGTCGAGAAGAAAAGAGCGCACGTTAAGACAAAATATTTCATAGAACTAGGCCTTTCTGTATTCAAATGGCTTTTAATCTTATACTCGTTTTGGGCGTGGCTAAAGATATTTTTTAGTGAATTGGAATGACCCAATATTGGTTATCTGCGCTAATCGAACCGTTCATTCTCTCAACAATCACCCTGTCTAGAGTGCGTATTTCTCGCTCAGCCATGCTGCTAAAGCTATCTTCACCCAAGGTAGTCTCTGTCTTATCAGGAAAATTACGACGAGTTCGATGAATCCAGTAAGTGTCTGATAAATTAGTTTGCTTAAATGCTTTTGCGATCTCTTGGGGGCCAATCATAAAGCCCAATAATCCACCCCAAGTTGCAGTTGGGTTATCTGAATCCCAGCCAACAAGAGACCCTATTTGAATCGTCCTAACAATGTCTCCTTGCCCATAAAAGAGACTGACGAGGCTTGCTGCAAAATTAATCCCAGCATCGAAGGGCTCTCTATAGACATATCCATCCGTGCTCTCTAGTTGATAGCGATGATAAATTGCATCTCTGGTACTTTCCCAGTCACCTTTGTTGGGGTTATTTAGATAATGCTCCTTTATAAATGCATACATTTTGGCGGGAGTCGAGTTAGCAGGAAGGTACCTACTTGATTTCTCCGCTAACCAATGTGTTTGTTCGGCTATATTTAGTGACTTGTCGACAACAGAAGCTAAAGAGTGCATTGCTATGTAAAACTGAGAAATCCATTCCGCGTCATCTTTAGCAGTTGCTCTAACTGGTAAGTAAGCGATATCTATTGCTACATCGGGCCGAACAGGGGCTAGTAATCCAAAAATTTCTGTCGTTAGCTGAGCATCGATCATCATATGATAACGATTGTTTTCCGGCTCACTAGTCTCTGGGGTAGTCATGCCTTTTTCCATTAATTTTCTAGCTTGCTCATTAGATACCCACAAAAAATTCTCTGTCATTGGCTTAGAGTTTGGGAACTTCTGAAATAGAGGCGCATCTTCTTCTGAGTAAATGTGGTGTAGCCATCCGTCACGTATCTGTTTTGCACTCAGTTTGCTAGTCTTGAGCTGATCGTGGAGGTGTGCATACATATACTCAATATCAGTGTCGTCATCAGCTCCCCAGGGTGTTCCTGAGTATTCGAAGTAAAAATCAATGGTATTTGAGTGTGGTACGAACTCCCCCCAAATAGCTTTCTGATCAGGTTTCCCCCAATCCTTGTCAGTATAGAATGGTAATGTTTGAGGTGTTCCAACTTTGTCCATTTCGGTAATTAAGCCAGTCCAGTTAGCTATATTTTGGCCAAGCCAAAATCCTTGCAATTTATTCAAGTATTCAGACCGTGAAATGTTAATGAAACCTGAGTTATTTTCTGTCTCAGCATTAATAGAAAGTGGAGTGAGTAGGATGGCTATTAAAATGAGAGGAAAATAGAAATTGAGTATGACCTTACTGGTTTCGCAGTCTATGTTCTTATTCATCCTTGGCCTCAGGGATAGATTACTCTTAAGTCGTATCTAAAATAGCAGTTAATCATTCTATGGTGCACAAAATTCTGCGATCTATCAAATGACCTTTAAATATTGATCTGACTTTTTAAAACAAAGCGGGTATTATTTTTGGTTGTAATTGTTGTAGGCCACTGAGGTAGTAATCATGACTAGTCAAAACTTTAAGCTTATCGCTATTTTCATATTATTAGTATGTTATCCATAAAACTAGTTTATTTATAATCCAAAAAACATGATCAACTCGTCTTAAACCTGATAGTAAAAAAATAATACTCTTTTAACCTTTTTAAGGAACAATAAAAAATGACTAGATTATTTACACTAGTGGTCACAATTGTCATATTGGCAGGATGTATAATTATTAATGATGTCGAAATCAATGATGATCTTGACTTACCCGAAGTCACCCCAATTCAGACGGTTGCCCAATACGTTGAAGATTTTAATAATGCTGATCTTGATGCTTTGAATGAGGGTTCAGGGTCGCCATTTTTTTGGCTCATGGGAGACGAGAAGAATGTGTATGACAAATACGGAGACTCAGTAGATTTTGTAAGGTTGAGAAGTAAAGGTTGGAGTTACTCTAAGATTAATTCCTTGGAGCTGATCTACGAAGATGATAAGACTGCGATGGTTTACATGAATTTCTCAAGATACAGTGCTAACGATGAAGTTATTTTGACGTCTGAGGTAAATTATCTGTTGGTGAACAACGCCTATAAATGGAAAATAAAGGGTGGTTTTGCTCCCAATAAAGTGACTGTAGGGAAAGACTGAAACGTATCGTTCTCTGGATGGGGTGTTCAGTTATGCTTCCCTCTTTATGGAGGAAAAGTGTGCAAATTCGAAATCTAAATACAGTTCTTTGGGTCGTCCTCCTATGCGGATGCGCGGGAAAACTAGATATTAGCAATCTTGAACTCTCATCAAATGTGCACGAAGGTTGTTTTTCACCCACAACAACAATGGATGTCTACTATTATAAAAACGGTTTTAACCAAAAGTACGAGCTTTTATCCCCTAAAGCACCTTGGTGTAGCAACGACATATTTATGGAATCATGTCAAAAAGTATTCCCAATTTCTAAAAGTGGTGAAATAAAGATCACTAAAATATTTGATAGATCAGTTGGTACTTCTGGCCATTGCTGGGAAATATTTGCTAAAGCGAAAAGTAAACCGGATGTCGAATTCGCAATACCTACCTGCTGGTTACACCATAATCCAGATATCTGGGTAAAACCGAAGTATCCTTGGCATCAGAAAAAGACAGAGGAACAGTTGCGGATTGATACTGAATTTTTAGAGGGAGTTCGCTGTTCATTCTAGGTAAGCAAGTGACCCAATTTCTCTAGCCCTGATTTGACTGGTTGGACCTAAAGCGCAGGCATTAAGGTCTCTAAGTGTGCCTCAATCGCTTCTGCAGTCTTTCTAGTAGCATCACTCGCCACGATACCATTAATGAGCGTATCGCCCTGTAAACCGAATAGATAACGCAGAGTGAGCAATCCATCTGTAAGAGCATCAATGTCACCATTGCCATCGATATCTGCGAGATCACCCAGAGTGGCAATACGAGATTCGATATCCACTGGCTCGGTGTAAAAAGCACCGGAAGCAATGGCTCCAGTTACCAAAGTATTGCCATCCAATCCAAACATTCCTCTCAGCAGGATAAGACCATCGGTGAGTGCGTCGTATTGGCCGTCCCCATCTAAATCGAGAACACCTGATGGTACCCCACCTGATAAAAATTCATCAAGAGCAGTAATACTATCGTTGTTTCTATCGCTACTAGCATCATTTGGATCATTCGGATTTAAGCCATACTTCACCTCCCAACTATCTGGCATACCGTCAGAATCACTGTCCATTGTGTATAGAGAGTTATTTGGGAAAGCATCGTTGTTGTCGCCGGCACCATCCATATCGGTATCTGAAGACTCCAAAGGATCAAGAGGAAAAGCATCATCATCATCAAAAACACCGTCATTATCATCATCAGTGTCAGTGTTGTTGCCGATGCCATCTTTATCAGTATCCAAGCTCTCTTTTGAGTCTAGTGGGAAGACATCTGCTATACAGATTGAAGACGGCTCAGGACATTCATCAGGCGATCCGTCAGCATCGGTGTCAATTAAGCACTCTGAATCCCCGAGGCAAATTAGAGGCGTAGCGATGGATGAGGATGCAGTTGCCTTAACACCAGCACATAGATATTCATCATAGACAGGTGTACAGGCGGTTAAAAATTTAAAGAACATACCATCGGGGCGAGCCGATTCAATTGGTATGCCGTTCCAAACCATGATATCTGGAATTTCATTGGCTACATGCGCATTCAAATGATGAGGGTGATTGGGGGTGACCATAATGCCAAAAAAATGAGCCAACTCATGAGCCAAGGTCACTGCGGCTCTATGGCGCAGCAAGCCACTATCCCCAGAAAATGGATTTTCAGTGTTAACTAAAACAGGGAGTTCATTTTGCCAAGGTGCGATACCTGAGTAGCTAGCACAGTAAGTATTAGGTGGATCTATCCCCAAACGAACTACACCTATTTCTGTGGGTAATTTAACTATATTTTTTTCAGCCAGCGCAGTAGAAGTATTTGTATTGTCAGCGACGCCATCATCAACGTAACCCCCGGTTGCTGCGCACTTTTGCTCAAGCGTATCCAGAACAATAACGCGGCTAATGCCAACTCGCACACCAAACTGCGCTTCAAACAAATAAGATGCCCGATCAAAAAGGATCTTTGGGGAATCCTCAAGAGACTCATAACCCTGAGTTAAAAAGTGACGCTGATACTGGTCATAGTAATCAACCCAACTTTTGTCAAGAACAACTATAAATTGATATTCAATTAAATGGCGATTAACTGCATCTAGTGCCCACGGTAATCCATTGCAATGTGGAACTTGCTCAAGGATTGGCTCGAAGTTAGTATCAAAAGATTGCCGCCCAGAAGTAAAGGAGCGCTCTCCATTTGCCCTAGGTGAGATGTAATTTGGAAAAGCATCTCGCTGTTTCTGATCATTCTCCAGGGCGCAATCAAAAGTAAGGGGCGTTTCGATTTTACATTCGGCGCTGCAACCATCGCCATTCAAAATGTTACCGTCATCACAAGCTTCAGCAGTGATCTTTATACCGTCACCGCATATTTCACCACAGGAGTCAGTTGAGCCAACTCCACACTCGAAATAACCCCACTCAACGCGGCAGCTGGAATCGCAACCGTCACCGTTGAATTGTCCACCGTCATCGCACTGCTCACCTACCTGAAGAATGGAGTCACCGCACTCATGAGACTTTGTATGAAAAACAGGCGAGCTACTTTGCTCAATAACAGAGGCAAGGCTTAAATTACCCAATGAAACAAGAACTGAGAAGAAAAATAGTCTTACTTTGATATCCAACTGATAAATTCCCTTTCACAATCAAAAAAAAATTATACACCTATGTATGGATTAATCAATTTAGATCAGCCTCAATAACTTCTCACCTCGATCTAGCCCTAATTTGACTAGATGAGGTATTCAGCTATGCTTAGGTAATCATTAGATAGGATGTATTTATGTCTGAAAGAACATGTAATAAATGTTTTGTATCGTCAACGACTGACGTTTGGATTGAAAGTCTCTGCCCTCTGTGTGGCTTTGATAATTCTGGTGGTTATGCGCATCCGTCATCTTCCACTGAAAGCACCAAACCATCAATCATTGCAACTTTGTCAACGCTAGGTTGGCTCTTGTTTGCGATGACGGGATTGAGTGGAGTATTCCTTATATCACAAAATGGAGGTGGCATTTTTGGAGCATCTCTAATCATTGCTGGAGTTTTTCAGTTATCAATCTTCTTAGGCTTCTCAGCAATAATTGATCAGCTTTATCAGATTAATCAAAACACCTCACAGTCTGATAAGGGTGATTAAGCAAAGCCCCTCACTCTAGCCCTGATTTGACTGGATGGGGTATTCAGCTATGCTTAAAGTGTTGCAGACTCTACATCGTGGACTTCAAACAAGGATAGCTTTTATGAAAACTAAATCACTGACGGATTACACGGACTTTGCGACAATGCTATTGACCTTGGTTACAGGTTTATTTGTCACTTTAATTATTTTAAGTTCTCCCTTTTCTGAGAGCGTTAGGGGAAATGTTATGGGTCTCGCCGAAACATTAATTACGAATGGGACAATGGGCATATTGATCTTATTATGGTTAGTGGTTGGTGGATTAGATGGTTGCTGGCAATTCAATTACGCCACGTTCAAGGCAAAAGGTATTAATAGGCAATGGATTACTTTAATTCAAACTAAATACCCTTATCAAAAATGGCTAAAACCAATTTATGTGATAACAGGCTGGGCTATATTTTTTAATTGGGTATTCTAGCCCTAGAGTCGACAACAATCTGCATAGGTGGAATCTCGATCTAGCCCTGATTTGACTGGATGGGGTATTCAGCTATGATTAGGTAATCAATAAAGGGAGTTACTCATGAAACTGATTTCAAACGAACACAAACTAAGTGTTAGATATTGGTTAAGACTCACAGTAACAATCATTCTAGTTGCCATTTCTGCGTCCGCTTTAGCCAAAGATACCTCGCCAGAGGTTCAGCACTATGCTGCAGATTGGGAATACCAAGGTTTCAGAATATCGCCCAATGGGGAGACCCTAGCCTATATTAATCGACAACGTGGAGAGGATAATGTTGTGGTTCTTAACCTCAGTGATATGAGCTTGAAGGCGGGATTTAATTCTCCTGACGCAAACGTTGTTCAACTATCTTTTTTAACAAATGATCATTTAATCGTAGGTGTCGTAGATTATAGAAGAACCAAAGTAGGCCGAGATCAATTCATATTTAATATTAAAAAGAATAAAAAAATAAAACTTAATTGGGGCGCTCAGGTGTCGGCAAACTCCTTTTCTCGGGGTTGGATGCGCGATTTATTTCGGGGAAATATTCCCATTTATGGGATCGATGAAAATTCAGCAAAACTGGCAATGGGACAGTTTGATAAATTTCGGTCCACAGCGCTTTATTTGGCCGACCTAGAAACAGGGAAGTCTTCTCTACTAGAAAGGGGGACACGGCAAACCCGCTCGTGGATGGTCGACAGAGAGAATAACCCTCTTATTCGAATTGACCGGGACGAAGACAACAACAAAATAAATTTTTTCGTAAAAAAAAATAAATGGCAATTTTTAATAACACTTGAAGATATGTGGGACATCCGATGGTCTCTGTCGGAGAACCAAGACAAGCTACACATATTAGGGGGCAAGTTAGACTTTAGTTCTGTGTTATCAGTTTCCCTATCAGATGGTTCTACCGAGACCTCTCTCTTTGCCGACATGGATAGGGATGCTAGCAACTTTGTTAATAATCGTAATGATCAAATTTTAGGCGTTGTTTATGGCGGGCTTAAACCCTATACACGGTTTATAGATGCCAAGATCAATTCCGCTTTTGAGCGTTTGAGCAAAAGTTTTCCTGGCAGCGAGCTTGGTTACGTCTCAGGAGAAGATAGTTTAGAAAAGATAATTGTGTCGATCAGTGGCGAAAATAGTGCATTCGATTATTTTCTATTTAATACGTCAACATTATCTCTCACCAGACTCAAATCAGCTCTTCCAAAGGTTAAGTATATGGCGAAAAGGGAATTGCTTACCTACATGTCATCCGATGGTACGACAATTCCGGCAGTCCTTCGTCTACCAGTCACGGCGAATGCTAACGCTAAGATCCCATTAATTGTTATTCCGCACGGGTACGGTGAGACCAGTAGTATTGGGTTCGAAAGAGAGGCTGATTTTTTTTCTGCTAAAGGTTATGCAGTCTTTAGCCCAAATTATAGGTCTACTGATGGTTTTGGATTTGAACTCAGAAATGCAGATATGGGTCTAAAGAATGATTTAATCTTACAAGATATAGATGATGGCATTGAGTTTTTATCTCAACACCATAGCTTGGATATGACAAAAATCTATGCGATTGGCTATGGATATGGCGGATATTTGGCGCTCCTGAGCGCTGCTAATTATCCAAATCGTTACAAATCAGTCGCTGTAGTTGATCCAATCACAGATCTTACTGATTTTCCAGATCATTATAGGAGGGTTCTTAATGAAATATTTCCTCAACTGGAAGGTTCGGATGCTGCGATCCAAGATTTGTCGCCTATCAACTATGCATCACAATTTGCAGCGCATGTTTTGTTAATTTCGGATAAAAAGTCCTATTACCATAGCCAGGTTAAAAATATGAATAAACGACTTAAGTCAGAGTCGAAAAATGTTCGTTTAGAAGTTTTCAAGACTAAGCACGGAATCCGAGACGGTAAAGTCCGTGAGAAAGTTTTAGAAGAAATTGATGACTTCTTGCAGATGTAAAAAGAAATAGCTTCAAAATCAAAATTGCTGTTAAGAACACTCACCTGATTTGACTCGACGGGGTATTGAGTTATGCGTGCCAGTGAGTATTCAAGCGTTGGTGAGCTATACAAAAATCTTGTATCTAACAGGCAGAGCTAAGACGTTAGAAGAGAAAATAAAATAATAAAACAATGGTTTACGTGGAAAACTGGCGCACCCGGAGGGACATTTGTTCCTCAACTAGGCACTAGTAACACCCTTAGTCCTTGTGTTTACTGATGTTGACACCCCTGTAGTTCATTGTCAAAGGCACATTCACGTCTACCATTTTGTCTACCTCAGACCCACACAAGGCGCCCATGAGTATTCCATTTGGGTAAGCTTTAGGGGGGCGGGGGGAGTGTTTTGTTACTTGTGATTGTTACAGTATCCGTGGGGATACTTTAGGGGTGGTTTGTAAAATCAGTTTTAGCGTCTATAGTTACTATGTAGATATGCATATTGATATAACTTCAACCAAATTTGACGAGAGGGATTACCATGAATATGAAGGAAGCAGTTACAAGTGTAGTGATTAAAAAATATGCCACTATAGAAGGGAGAGCATCTAGGTCAGAGTATTGGTGGTTTACTCTATTTTACGTTTTGGCCTCTGTATTATCTGATGTCTTAGATGCGGTGCTTGGGTGGCAGTTTGGTGAACCTGATCCGTTTGGTCAACAACCGGGAGTCCTAAATGGCCTTTTTCTTTTAGCTATTTTAATTCCTTTTATTTGTGTAACAGCTAGGCGTTTACATGACGTCAATAGAAGCGGTTGGTGGCAGCTTATTCCGTTCACTATAATTGGGCTTATTCCTTTCTTTTATTGGTTAGTTAAGAAGCCAAAGGATGATGAAGAGGGACGTGAAAATAAGTGGGGTACAAACCCTTTGCTTGATGAAGATTAAATATTAATAGCAGATGTAGGGTGAAGAGTGAGAGTCTCTCTAGGTACTTATAAGCACTTTTTTATACATCATTACACTGCGTCCCAAAAGCACCCTATAGAAGCCTTTTAAAGCCCTCTAAATGCCCCTTTGAGCCGCTTTATAGCTGTGTTTAAGGGTATTTAATGGAGGTTACACAAGACCCTTCAGAATGGCCTGTATTGCGCCCGAAGCGAGGCTTGTGGCTGCCCTTTTGTTAGGCTCGAGTATGCATTTTCTATTGGTTTTAAAGTGAACCACGAACTAGCCCTGATTTGACTGGATGGGGTATTCAGCTATGCTTAAAGTGTTGCAGACTCTACATCGTGGACTTCAAACAAGGATAGCTTTTATGAAAACTAAATCACTGACGGATTACACGGACTTTGCGACAATGCTATTGACCTTGGTTACAGGTTTATTTGTCACTTTAATTATTTTAAGTTCTCCCTTTTCTGAGAGCGTTAGGGGAAATGTTATGGGTCTCGCCGAAACATTAATTACGAATGGGACAATGGGCATATTGATCTTATTATGGTTAGTGGTTGGTGGATTAGATGGTTGCTGGCAATTCAATTACGCCACGTTCAAGGCAAAAGGTATTAATAGGCAATGGATTACTTTAATTCAAACTAAATACCCTTATCAAAAATGGCTAAAACCAATTTATGTGATAACAGGCTGGGCTATATTTTTTAATTGGGTATTCTAGCCCTAGAGTCGACAACAATCTGCATAGGTGGAATCTCGATCTAGCCCTGATTTGACTGGATGGGGTATTCAGCTATGATTAGGTAATCAATAAAGGGAGTTACTCATGAAACTGATTTCAAACGAACACAAACTAAGTGTTAGATATTGGTTAAGACTCACAGTAACAATCATTCTAGTTGCCATTTCTGCGTCCGCTTTAGCCAAAGATACCTCGCCAGAGGTTCAGCACTATGCTGCAGATTGGGAATACCAAGGTTTCAGAATATCGCCCAATGGGGAGACCCTAGCCTATATTAATCGACAACGTGGAGAGGATAATGTTGTGGTTCTTAACCTCAGTGATATGAGCTTGAAGGCGGGATTTAATTCTCCTGACGCAAACGTTGTTCAACTATCTTTTTTAACAAATGATCATTTAATCGTAGGTGTCGTAGATTATAGAAGAACCAAAGTAGGCCGAGATCAATTCATATTTAATATTAAAAAGAATAAAAAAATAAAACTTAATTGGGGCGCTCAGGTGTCGGCAAACTCCTTTTCTCGGGGTTGGATGCGCGATTTATTTCGGGGAAATATTCCCATTTATGGGATCGATGAAAATTCAGCAAAACTGGCAATGGGACAGTTTGATAAATTTCGGTCCACAGCGCTTTATTTGGCCGACCTAGAAACAGGGAAGTCTTCTCTACTAGAAAGGGGGACACGGCAAACCCGCTCGTGGATGGTCGACAGAGAGAATAACCCTCTTATTCGAATTGACCGGGACGAAGACAACAACAAAATAAATTTTTTCGTAAAAAAAAATAAATGGCAATTTTTAATAACACTTGAAGATATGTGGGACATCCGATGGTCTCTGTCGGAGAACCAAGACAAGCTACACATATTAGGGGGCAAGTTAGACTTTAGTTCTGTGTTATCAGTTTCCCTATCAGATGGTTCTACCGAGACCTCTCTCTTTGCCGACATGGATAGGGATGCTAGCAACTTTGTTAATAATCGTAATGATCAAATTTTAGGCGTTGTTTATGGCGGGCTTAAACCCTATACACGGTTTATAGATGCCAAGATCAATTCCGCTTTTGAGCGTTTGAGCAAAAGTTTTCCTGGCAGCGAGCTTGGTTACGTCTCAGGAGAAGATAGTTTAGAAAAGATAATTGTGTCGATCAGTGGCGAAAATAGTGCATTCGATTATTTTCTATTTAATACGTCAACATTATCTCTCACCAGACTCAAATCAGCTCTTCCAAAGGTTAAGTATATGGCGAAAAGGGAATTGCTTACCTACATGTCATCCGATGGTACGACAATTCCGGCAGTCCTTCGTCTACCAGTCACGGCGAATGCTAACGCTAAGATCCCATTAATTGTTATTCCGCACGGGTACGGTGAGACCAGTAGTATTGGGTTCGAAAGAGAGGCTGATTTTTTTTCTGCTAAAGGTTATGCAGTCTTTAGCCCAAATTATAGGTCTACTGATGGTTTTGGATTTGAACTCAGAAATGCAGATATGGGTCTAAAGAATGATTTAATCTTACAAGATATAGATGATGGCATTGAGTTTTTATCTCAACACCATAGCTTGGATATGACAAAAATCTATGCGATTGGCTATGGATATGGCGGATATTTGGCGCTCCTGAGCGCTGCTAATTATCCAAATCGTTACAAATCAGTCGCTGTAGTTGATCCAATCACAGATCTTACTGATTTTCCAGATCATTATAGGAGGGTTCTTAATGAAATATTTCCTCAACTGGAAGGTTCGGATGCTGCGATCCAAGATTTGTCGCCTATCAACTATGCATCACAATTTGCAGCGCATGTTTTGTTAATTTCGGATAAAAAGTCCTATTACCATAGCCAGGTTAAAAATATGAATAAACGACTTAAGTCAGAGTCGAAAAATGTTCGTTTAGAAGTTTTCAAGACTAAGCACGGAATCCGAGACGGTAAAGTCCGTGAGAAAGTTTTAGAAGAAATTGATGACTTCTTGCAGATGTAAAAAGAAATAGCTTCAAAATCAAAATTGCTGTTAAGAACACTCACCTGATTTGACTCGACGGGGTATTGAGTTATGCGTGCCAGTGAGTATTCAAGCGTTGGTGAGCTATACAAAAATCTTGTATCTAACAGGCAGAGCTAAGACGTTAGAAGAGAAAATAAAATAATAAAACAATGGTTTACGTGGAAAACTGGCGCACCCGGAGGGACATTTGTTCCTCAACTAGGCACTAGTAACACCCTTAGTCCTTGTGTTTACTGATGTTGACACCCCTGTAGTTCATTGTCAAAGGCACATTCACGTCTACCATTTTGTCTACCTCAGACCTACACAAGGCGCCCATGAGTTTTCCCTTTGGATAAACTTAAGGGGGACGGGGGGAGTGTTTTGTCACTTGTGATTGTTACAGTATCCGTGGGGATACATTAGTGGGTGGTTTTGGGTGTTACATTTGCATGATTGATTTGCTTTTGAGATAGTGCACGAGAGATTCATTTTTGAATGAATATTGACCTTTTCATACTTAGGAGTAACACATGAAAAAATTAGCGTTTGCTACATTATTGATTAGCTTTAGTACATTTTCCTTTGCGGGACATCATGAAACCTCAAGTGAGAGCGAGGTGCTAGCGGCTCTATCGGCTTATATGGATGCACGAAATAGTAGAGATTTTAAGACTGTCGTTGCCATGTCTAGTAAAGCAGGAACCTTAGACACGAACTCTGATGGTAGTTTCCATAAACCACTCAATCAGCAGACTATATCTGGGTGGAAGAAAAGTGGTGAAGCTATGACTCAATACTTTTATCCCGAAGCTACCGCCATTTCAGCTGATGTGGTGCATGTACGTTTTTATTCAGAAGGGATGGTGGGCCCGAAGGATAATATGAGTGACTACAGAACGAGGGTTACCATGAACTGGATAAAAGAGGATGGTAATTGGGTTCTTCGAAGCGCCCATTACTCGCCTGCTAGTTATGGAGGTGTCCACAAGACGCTAGCCTCTGACTTTGATGATTGAATAATCCAGCAATATCTCATAAAAAGTCTCAGTCTTGATTGGGGCTTTTTATGACTTCAGTAACTAAGGCAAATCAACCTTAACTTTTGTCCTCACACCATCCATATGCTCTTGCCAAGTCTCAAACATGACTTCCTTGACCCAATTCTGATGCTGTTCTTGAACAGCCACTGCGTCATGCACAGGTAAACATACAA
>UPTG01000750.1_pt1 | contig 25699 bp, 23 predicted proteins | sample 2160121 | NCBI WGS metagenome assembly UPTG01 (sample SAMN06266255, study PRJEB28933) | marine metagenome | isolation source: Columbia River Estuary | place: USA:Columbia River Estuary, USA | collected 2014-07-27
ACTTTCGAAGAATTTATCCAAGCAATTGAATTCATTAATAAGGTAGCACGTATTGCTGAGACGCAAAATCATCACCCTGAAATAAAAAACAACTACACATCAGTGCAGATTAAAATGACGACTCATGATGCCAATGGAATAACAAAAAAAGATTTCGCCTTGGCCTTAGCTATTGATCAAATTCAATTATAAAGCGGTAAGCTGAAGATTTCTCCAACGTACTTTAATACCACCACCGTCATGAATTTGAAGGGCAATTGCACCTTTCCCTTGACCTATTTGATGATCTTTACTAGTGTAATTACCTGCAACAGATTGTTGACCAATGGTTTGTGTTACCACAATACCACTAGTTGTTTTAGAGGTGCTTCCTTGGCTGGAGAGCATTTGGTGATGCAACTGAGCACTCACGTTTGATGATAACAACCCGAAAAATATTATAAAAAAATATTTTTTATGATTCACTTTAGATAGTATTGTTTTTAATTTTAAGAAAAACATTATTCAAAAATAAGCAATCAATACTTATTTTTTGATCCATAATTGATACTTATAATTTATTTTTTTGAAAAATGTAAAGATTCGTAGTATCCAAAAGAAAAACCTCCGATTACTCGGAGGTTTAGAATGTTATAGTGTAGCGGTATATTGTTTTATTCAGGGATCACGTAGTTACCTTTAGTTTGGTACCACATTTTAAGCTTCCCATCTACCATTTGATACCATTCGATATAGGTGCCGTCGGTACCCGTAAATTGAGCGTTAACCCATTGTCCCTCTTGATTTAAGGCTTTTGGATCTTCGGAGCCTTTTGGATGTACCGAAAAAGCATAATCTGTTTTCCAACCCCATTCTTGTTCTTTTTCAAGAGATTCTTGATATTCTAATTCAATTTTATCGACAAACTCCTGCCCTGTAGTGGCAGTAAATCCATCTTCAAAAACAAACATACCTCCATCTTGAATCATCCCTTTCATTGTTTCATAGTCGCGAGCTGTCCAGGCTACATCAAGATTTTTAAAAGCCTCGACAGTAGCTTGATCTCCTAGATAAACACTTTGACCTTCATAAGGTCCAAATCCATTAGTGGGTTCGGTCGCTTTTTCTTGTTGTGCACAAGCTATCACTAAAAGGAGTGGTAAAGCAAATAATAATTTCTTCATTTTTGTTAAATTTTGGTTCTCTCAAATGTATTAAATATAAGCTTGCTAAACAAATTAGAGTTGGGAGAGTCCACTAAAAACCTCATAAAAGCAAAAACCCTCTATATCAATGATATAAAGGGTTGTTCTGCTCCTCTTCTTGGACTCGAACCAAGGACACCCTGATTAACAGTCAGGTGCTCTAACCAGCTGAGCTAAAGAGGAATTTATTATTGTTATTTTTATTAGAACTTTAAGTTCGCTTTTTAAAGCCTTATTGGTTTTACAAGCGGGTGCAAATATAAATTATTTTTTATGTGCAGCAAACAATTTTTATTTTTTTATTATTTAAATAACCATCTGTAAACATCATTACCGTTTGCAAATAATACCAATGTAATTAATAATATAAATCCTACCATTTGTGCATACTCCATTACTTTTTCATTAGGCTTACGTCCGGTAGCCATCTCATATATTAAAAACACTACGTGTCCACCATCTAAAGCTGGTATAGGCAAAATATTCATAAAAGCTAAAATAATTGAAATTAAAGCGGTGGTATGCCAGAAAGAAATCCAATTCCATGTACCAGGAAATAAATTAGCAATTGCTCCAAACCCACCTACTTGTGTAGCTCCTTCGCTTGTAAATACATATTTAAATTGTTTTACATAGTCTGTCAAAACATTATATCCATAATTAATTCCTCCTCCTAAACTTTCAATAAACCCATATTTTAATTGTTTGTAAGCATTTTCATATTCTAAACCAAAATTATTAATTCCAATAGTACCATCCTCCCTAGGAGTAACTTTAATAGTTTCTACACTCCCATCTCTATCAATAGTTAAAGTAACTTCAGATACAGGGTTTGCTTTTATATTTTCTGATAAACTTGCCCAATTAAGCGTTGCTATTCCGTTAACTGATAAAATTTTATCTCCTTTTAATAATCCAGCCTTTTCAGCAGGATAATTTGGAATAATAGTGTCTAAAACATTACTTCTTACAGGCTGAAAAGGTCTTAATTCTCCTGCTTTAAACATAGTCATGCCAATTTCCTCCGGAATCGAAATTGTTTCCGTATTTCCATCGCTGTGATTTACAGTCAGTGAATTAACATCTCTTAAAAATAAGTAACGGTTTAAGTCATTTAAATTTTCAAAATCTTCCCCATTAAGCTTTAAAACTTTATCCCCATTTTTAAAACCTAAGTCTTTAAATGTTTGAGAAACAGCAAAACCATTTGGCAATTCATCATTAGTAACAATTTTTTGACCTACAAAGTAAAATATGCAGATATAAATTACAAACCCAACAATAATATTAACAGTAACACCACCTAACATAATGATTAAACGTTGCCAGGTTGGTTTGGATCTAAATTCCCAAGGTTGAGGGGGCAAGGCCATTTGCTCTTTGTCCATACTCTCGTCAATCATTCCAGATATTTTCACATATCCTCCTAGTGGTAACCAACCAATACCATAAACAGTTTCTCCTATTTTCTTTTTAAATAAAGAGAACTTTATATCAAAAAAAAGGTAAAACTTCTCCACACGAGTTTTAAATAATTTGGCAGGTATAAAATGCCCCAATTCGTGAAGGACAATTAGTAAAGAAAGGCTCAGAAGCAATTGTAATGCTTTAACAGCAAATGGACTCATAGTCTAAAAATTAGGGTGCAAAAATAGATAATTAATATTATAAATCTCTTTTACCTTAAATTTATTACCTTTTAATTAACTATTTAAGTTTGATCCTATAATTTGTTTTAAAATAAAAAAAATATTATTCTTTTGTAAAGTCACTAATAATGATATTTTGAAAACATTTGGGACCAAATTTTACTTGTAATTTGATAAAAGTCTCCTAACTTTGTTTTTTTAAAAAAAGACTTTTACAGTATGCTTTTATTTTTTTCCAAGTATAAAATTTTTGGACTTGTACTTTTGATTCTTTCCATCATCATTATTTCAATTATATATCAAGTTTTAAAACCTAATGAGGTTTTACCAATATTTCAACCAGCGAAAGTGAATGCTGAACTAGTAGATAGTACCATACAACATGTAAAAAAATATCATATAATTTCTGACTTTTCATTGATCAATCAAAACGGGAAAACCATTACTCAAGAAGATTATAAAAATAAAATATATGTAGCAGATTTCTTTTTTACCACCTGTCAAACTATTTGTCCCATAATGACAGATAACATGCTTGAAGTCCAAAACAAATTAAAAAATGATTCTACAGTCATGTTGTTGTCACATTCGGTTACACCAGAAATCGATTCGGTTGCTCAATTAAAAAAATACGCTCTTAAAAAAGGAGTAAATGATACAAAATGGAATCTTGTTACTGGAGAAAAAAAAGAAATTTATAAACTTGCAAGAAAATCATATCTCGCAGTTAAAACCAATGGTAGTGGTGATCAATATGATATGATACATACAGAAAACTTTGTTTTAATAGACAAGAAAAAAAGAATTCGAGGGTTTTACGATGGGACTGATGATTTAGAAATACAGCAACTTTTAAAGGATATCGAAATATTGAAAAGAGAAAATTAATACGCCTATCATAAGGAGTTTAAAACTTTTATTAAACAAGATTGTTCCATGTCAATATGTTAGTTTACATTTGTTGTTTAAAATGAATCTAAATAAAAATGCTTTCTATTGCGTCTTTAGAAATTGGGCAACGGGCCGTTATAAAAGACTTCTCTGTAGATGTAGTCCCCTTAAAACTCCTAGAAATGGGATGTCTTCCTGGTAATGAAGTGACTTTACTGCAAGAAGCTCCTTTTAAAGACCCATTATATCTTACTATTAATGGCAGTCATTTAGCTATCAGAAAGGAAATGGCTTGCAAAATTGAAATTGAACTTATCAATGGCTAAACAAATAAATGTTGCACTTATTGGTAATCCAAATACAGGAAAGAGCTCTGTATTTAATATCCTAACTGGGCTTAATCAAAAAGTTGGAAATTATCCGGGAATTACGGTTGAAAAAAAACAAGGAACCTGCCAGCTTGAAAGAAACTTAAAAGCTCACATTATTGACCTTCCCGGGACTTACAGTTTAAATGCTTCTTCCTTAGATGAAAATGTAGTTATAGAATTACTACTTAATAAAAAAGATAAAGATTATCCCGATGTGGCTGTCGTTATAGCAGATATTGAGAACTTAAAAAGAAACTTACTTTTATTTACACAAATAAAAGATCTTGGAATTCCAACCATTTTAGCAATTAATATGGCTGACAGAATGAAACGTAAAGCCATTTCACTTAATATTAAAGAACTAGAAGAAAAATTAGGAACTAAAATTGTTTTAATAAGTTCCAGAAAAAAAACTGGAATTGAAACCTTAAAGAGTTTAATTTCAAATTACAATTCGCTCTCTTTAACACCTTGTATAAATTCCTCTAAAATCGCTCCCGAATATTTTGAACGCCTTCAAAAAACTTTCCCAAATCAAGATTTATATAAATTATGGTTGGTGGTTACTCAAGATGTTAATTTTGGAAAGTTAAATAGAAAGAAAATAAATGGAATCCAACCCTTTCAAACAGAATCTATAACTAATCTAAAACGATTACAGCAAAAAGAAACCATAGCCCGATATCAATTTATCAATGACACCCTAAAAAAGACCTTATCAATTGATTCAAAAAATGCAAAAGATTTAAGAAGTAGGTTTGATAAAATATTAACTCATAAGTTTTGGGGGTATGTAATTTTCTTTTCTATTTTATTATTGATATTTCAAGCCATATTTGATTGGAGCACCTATCCAATGGACTTTATTGATAATTCATTTACATTGTTAAGTGAATGGTTAAAAATTAATTTACCTCCTGGTGTATTTTCAAATTTAATTACAGAAGGAATCATACCTGGACTTGGTGGTATTGTAATTTTTATACCACAAATTGCATTTTTATTTTTATTTATTTCCATTTTAGAAGAAAGTGGTTATATGAGTCGTGTGGTCTTTTTAATGGACAGAATTATGCGTCGTTTTGGATTAAGCGGAAAAAGTGTTGTACCCTTAGTTTCCGGTACTGCTTGTGCAATTCCTGCTATTATGGCTACTAGAAATATTGAAAATTGGAAAGAACGCCTTATTACAATTTTAGTAACGCCATTTATAACTTGTGCAGCTAGATTACCAGTTTATTTAATAATCATTTCATTGGTTATTCCAGAAGGTCGAGTATTGGGAATTATCAGTTTACAAGGGTTGACGCTTTTAATTTTATATGGTTTAGGTTTTGCTGCTGCAATTATTGCAGCTTATACCTTAGACAAATATTTACATGTAAAAAGCAAGTCTTTTTTTGTAATTGAAATGCCAAATTACAAACTACCCTTATTGAAAAATGTAGGGATTACCGTATTAGAAAAAACGAAATCATTTGTATTTGGAGCTGGTAAAATAATCTTAGCTATTTCAATAATCTTATGGGTTATGGGTTCTTATGGCCCCGGAGATTTCAATCAAGCTGAAGAAATTGTTTTACAACAAACCGAACAACAAAATTTATCACAAGAGGAGTTAGCTATTAAATTATCCTCTTTTAAATTAGAGAATTCATATATAGGTATGGTTGGTAAATTTATAGAGCCTGCGGTAAAACCTTTAGGATACGATTGGAAAATAGGTATTGCCCTTATAAGTTCATTTGCTGCAAGAGAAGTTTTTATTGGAACTCTTGCTACTATGTATAGTGTTGGAAATGATGAAGTAGAAACTATAAAAGAAAGAATGGCCGCTGAAATTAACCCATCTAACGGAGCGCCATTATTTAATTTAGCGAGTGGTATTTCTCTTTTATTATTTTATGCTTTTGCGATGCAATGTATGAGTACCTTAGCTATCGTAAAACGAGAAACAAATTCATGGAAATGGCCATTATGGCAATTATTATCAATGACTGCTTTAGCATATATTGTTGCTTTAGCTGCTTATCAAATACTTAAATAATGCAACATCTATTAGTCATACTTACATTCTCATTAGCAGCAGGATTTCTAGTTAAAAAATTTATTTGGAATCCAATTTTTGAAGGGAGACAAAAGAAGAGTACAACAATGGATGGGGAAAACACCAAATGTGGTAAAAATGATTGTGCTTGCCACTAAACTTATTTAGCGGTTAAAACACCTTTTTAGTAACTAGATGATCTTTTAAAACTAGAAAAATAGGTGACAAATAAATCTTAATTTGATAATAACTATTATAAATCAAAAATAGTTAAATAGTATGTTAGACTGTTTTACCCTAAACCAACATCTAAAGACATCATCACTATAAACCCTCCGATAAAACCTAAGGTTGCGATATCGGTGTACTTATCTCTTTGGGTTTCTGGAATTACTTCTTCAACAACAACAAAAATCATTGCACCTGCTGCAAAAGCTAATGCATAAGGTAAAATTGGAGTAAAAAAAGCAACAGCTAATGCTCCTAAAACAGCTGCAATAGGTTCTACAACCGCAGACAATTGTCCATACCAAAAACTTTTAAAACGAGAAACACCTTGCCTTCTTAAAGGCATCGAAACTGCGAATCCTTCTGGAAAATTTTGAATACCTATTCCTATTGCCAAAGTAATAGCCGCAATTATCATTTCAGTCTGTTCAAATCCACCCAAAGTTGATGCGGCACCAAAAAGAACACCAATAGCTAATCCTTCTGGTATATTATGAAGTGTAATTGCTAAAACCAATAACGTGGTTTTATGCCAATCTGTCTTTATTCCCTCTGCTTCTTCTTTTTTAAAATTAATGTGTAAATGTGGCATTAATTTATCCATACCAAATAAAGTCAAAGCTCCAAGTCCAAATCCGATTGCTGCTGGAAGCACTTTTACAAAGCCTTCTCCTTCACTATTTTCAATTGCAGGAGCCAATAAACTCCAAAAACTTGCCGCTACCATTACTCCACCAGTAAAGCCTAACATACCATCTAAAACTGCTCGATTTGCCTTTTTGAAAAAGAAAACCAGTGAAGCTCCTAAAGCAGTTAAGCCCCAGGTAAATACCGAAGCATAAAAGGCAGATAAAATTGGGTTTATTTTTGCGAATTCTACAAATTGTTCGAACATTTTTTTATTTCTAAATTTTTAAAATGAAATTATTTAAATAATGCTATTAATTCAGTGGCTTCAGCAGGCTTCATTTTTCCAGCAATTACCAAACTTAATTGACGCCTTCTTAAGGCAGCTTTAAAACGTTCTTTTTCAAGATCGCTTTCAGGTGTTATAAGGGGAACTGGAACTGGTTGACCAGATTCATCTACTGCAACAAAAGTATAAATTCCTTCGTTGGATTTATTTCTCATACCGCTTTCACGGTCTTCTATCCAAATATCCATTACTACTTCCATAGAACTTTTAAAGGCTCTAGATACTTTTGCCTCAATAGTAACAACACTTCCTAAAGGTATCATTTTACTAAAAGCAACATGATTAACAGACACTGTTGTTACAATTCTTCTACAATGCCTTCTTGCCGCTATACTTGCCGCTCTGTCCATACGAGCTAATAACTCACCACCAAACAAATTTCCAACTGGATTCGTTTCACTAGGTAAAACCAAATCAGTTACTACAGTGTAGGATTCGCTTGGAGTTCTTGAAGTCATAGTATTTATTTTTTGCAAAGGTACAAAGTTATCTTAGGAACAAGATATCTTTAATAAAGAAGAATTATTTTTCTATTTCTTTTACTAATAACCAGGCATCTGGATTTTGAGTATTTTTAATCTTTCTGAGATTCTTTAGTGCATCTAATCGTTCCTGAAAACTCTCATATGCTACTTGATGTAAGCCGTATTTGTTAACTCCAATGAGTGTAGGAGTAAATCCCTTCTCACGAAGTTGTTGGATTTTTTTATCTGCATTTGATTCAACTCTAAATGCACCAGCGATAATGTGATATTTACCCGTTTGCTTTTTAAAAGTAATATTTAAAATTGGCAACGGATTTTCAAAACTAAAAGTAGCTTCTTGAATTTGATTTTCTACAATTGAGTTTGCTTTTTGTTTTTCAGCAAAATTATATTTTTGCACTTCTCCTTCATATAATTTCATTCCACTAAATCCTGCAATTGAAATAGCAACTAAAGCTATTGCTGCATATTTTAAATACGATTTTTTAACACGTCTTTCTGGAATGAGATAAACTGGAGCTTTTTCTTCTAAAGGCTCAACGATCTCCTTATCAATTTCTCGAATTACTTTAGAAGTTACAATTGATGTTAATCCAAATGATGATGTACTAAAATTTTGCTTAGAAGAAGGTACAAACTGTACCGAATTTTCTTCATTTAAATGAAAATCACCAATATTACTTAGAGACACAAATTCTCCTTCAGATAATTGTAGCGATAATTTTCCTGTATAATTTCTTAACTTCTGAAGTGAAGTTTCATAAGTACATTTTTCAACAGAAGCAATATAATTTGCTAATAAGCCATCATTAGTTTGTAATTGTCTGTTAAACGATAAAGTCTTTGAAGGAGGATAAAAAGTTTTATTTTCACCATCAATTTTTGCAGATTGATACTGAGTTAATAAGGCTCCAAATCCAGGAATAATTACACATTCGTAGCGATAAAGTAAATCGTTTATGTAAGTGGTTATTTGCATCAAAACAAATATAGTTGATTTTTATTTTTATTCAATTTTAATAACAGATTTTTATTAACAGTTTAAATTCATTATTTTTAAAGTCTCTCCCTGTTAAATATCAAATATGTTATCGAAAAACGAATTACGCTATACGTTAGCTTTGCAACGTGTGCCTAATATTGGGGATGCTACTGCTAAAAAATTAATCCATAAAGTAGGTTCTGCTGAAGGAATTTTTAACGAAAAGAAATCCAATTTACTGAAAGTAAGTGGTGTCGGTAGTTTCAAATTGAAAGAGATTTCTAAAAAAATTCAGCTGGATGAAGCAGATAAAGAAATACGTTTTATCGAGGAAAATAAATTGGATTGGCTTTATTTTGAAGATAATTTATATCCAGAAAGATTAAAACATTGCATTGATGGGCCCATATTATATTTTCAAAAAGGCAATATTGATCTTCAGAAAAATAAAATAATTAGTATTGTTGGTGCGCGTAAAATCACAAACTATGGAAAGGATTTTTGCGAAAAATTAATAGAAGAACTCGCTCCTATTAATCCCATTATTATTTCGGGATTTGCTTATGGAGTAGATATTACTGCTCATAAAGCAGCAATTGAAAATAGCTTGCAAACAGTTGCTTGTTTAGCGCACGGACTAAATCAAATTTATCCAAAAACACATAAAAAATATATGAATAATGTAATGAATAATGGTGGTTTTATTTCTGAATTTTGGAGTAGTGATGCTTTTAATAAAACTAATTTTTTAAAACGAAATAGAATTATTGCTGGGATTTCACAAGCAACTATTATTATTGAATCTGCTTTTAAAGGAGGAAGTTTGGTTACAGCAGATATTGCTAATTCATATAATCGAGATGTTTTTGCTTTACCAGGAAGAGCTACGGATTTGCAAAGTAAGGGATGTAATAACTTAATCAAATCTCAACAAGCTAACATGATTACCAGTGCTGCTGATTTGATATATATGTTAGGTTGGGAATTAGAGGAAAAAAACATACAAACCCTACAAACTCAATTATTTTTGGAACTTTCTGAAGAAGAAAAAATAATTTTTAATTTTTTAAAAGAAATGACTAGGGGCGATCTTGATACTATTGCGCTAAAATGTTATATGCCCACTTATAAATTAGCTTCAATTTTGCTTACTATGGAATTAAAAGGAATCATTCGTCCTTTACCTGGCAAACTGTTTGAGTTGATATAGCGTTTATAAGCCTAGTTTTTTTCTTACCCTGTTTAAAACCTTATTAGCAACTGCATTCGCTTTTTTAGCCCCAACTGCTAGAGCTTTATCTACTTCATCCAAATTTTCCATAAAATAATTATACGTTTCTCTTTCTGTAGAAAATTTAATAATAATCAATTCGTATAAAGCTTGCTTGGCATGACCATATCCATAATTACCACCCTCATAATTAGCTCTCATTTCTTTTATTTGACTTTCCGAGGCTATTAAATTATATAAATTAAAAACATTACACACGTCAGGATTTTTAGAATCTTCCATAGGAATACTGTCTGTCTGTATTCCCATAATTTGTTTGCGAAGCTTTTTATCTGCTAAAAATATATTGATAATATTACTTTTTGATTTACTCATTTTCGCTCCATCTGTACCAGGAATCAACATTGTGTTTTTTTGTATTTTTGCTTCTGGCATCACAAAAGTATCTCCCATTTTACTATGAAAACGAGCAGCTACATCACGTGTCATTTCTATGTGCTGTAATTGATCTTTCCCAACTGGAACTATATCTGCATCATATAATAATATATCTGCAGCCATTAACATTGGATACGAAAACAGACCGGCATTCACATCCTCTAAACGATCTGCCTTGTCTTTAAAAGAATGTGCAAGAGTTAATCTTTGGTAAGGAAAAAAACAACTTAAATACCAAGAAAGCTCAGTTACTTGAGGAACATCACTTTGACGGTAAAAAACTGTTTTCTCTACATTCAAACCAAATGCCAACCAAGCTGCTGCAGTACTATAAGTATTATCGCGTAATGTACTTGCGTCTTTAATTTGAGTTAATGAATGTAAATCTGCAATAAATAAAAAGGATTCATTTTTTGGATCATTAGCCATGACTATGGCTGGTAAAATTGCACCTAAAAGATTGCCTAAGTGAGGCGTTCCTGTACTTTGTATTCCTGTTAATATTCTTGACATATTTATATCCTACCTAAGCAGGAATCTTTTAATTGTTTTTAAACACCCTATTTATTAAAATGGCTTATTGTTAATCAATTTTTAGTGTATTCAAAAAAAAGTTATTACTAATAATTTATACAAAGATAATTTTTTTTAACCTTTTGATAATCTTCAATTTGCTATTTTTGGCTAGTGATGAAAATTTTAAAAAATATAGCAATACTTATCTACCGTATTTGGTATTACATCCTAATGTTTGTAAGTATTCTACTATTATTTCCATTTCTATTTATTAGTATTTTGAGAGAAGAATGGTATCCTATTTTTTTTAAATTGGCACGTTTTTGGGCCTACATCATTTTATTTGGGATGGGGTTTACACCAATTATAAAAAAAGGAGTCCGGTTTAAAAAGGGAGAAAGTTATATGTTTGTTGCTAATCATACGTCTATGATTGATATCATGCTAATGCTTTTTATTACAAAAGATCCTGTTGTGTTTGTTGGAAAAAAAGAACTAAGTAAAATACCTTTATTTGGTTTTATTTATAAACGGACTTGTATTTTAGTTGACAGAAACAACTCCCAAAGCAGACGAGCTGTTTTTAACAGTGCTCAACAAAAAATAAATCTAGGCTATAGTATCTGTATCTTTCCCGAAGGAGGAGTTCCATCTGATGAAAGTATTGTTTTGGATGATTTTAAAGATGGTGCTTTTCGTTTAGCTATTGAGCATAAAATTCCAATAGCTCCTGTGACTTTTCATGATAATAAAAAATTATTTTCTTACACTTTTTTTAGTGGAGGTCCCGGAAAAATGAGAGTGATGCTGCATCCATTAATATCAACAAGTAACTATTCAATAGAAATAAAGAAAGAACTAAATAAAAAAACCCGTGCTATCATATTAGAAGAGTTAGAAAATCCTTCTTTTTAATTTAAAAAAAAACCATCTTATGGCGTAAGATGGTTTTCTCTAACAAGTTTGTGAAATCACAAACCCCAAACTAACTTAATCTAAACTAAAACTTGAAACTCAAACCACTATAAATCCCTAGATAATAAGGTTTAAAGTTAACAGATGAATCTGTATAAGGATTGAGTTGATACTTAAACATAGGTTCAATATTAAACATTAACTTTTTAGAAAAACTATAATTCAAGCCTAATCCGACGTTAGTTGTAAAGCTAAGAGATGATAAATTACTAGCCTCACCAAGGACTTCATTAAAATCACCCGCTTCAATAGAAACCTCATTATTCCCTAATAATAAAGCACTAAAGCCACCAATTACACTAATTCCAAAATTTTTATTAATTAATGTATAATTTAATTCTAGAGGCATTTCGTAATAACTTATTTTTTGATTTAATAAGGGCTCTCCATTGGTTGATTTTGGAGTGATATTTCCAAAAGTATCCTCTGGATTTTGATTTACCAATGCTCCTTTATCAACAACAATAGTAACGTCGTTTCTACTAGAATACTCAATACTAGCTGTAGAAGCGGATACAGGACCGGTCCCAATATCCAATCCAGTCGTTGAGTAACTTAAATTTACATTACTAACTCCAGAACGCATACTTAATCTTTTATTTAAATTGTAGCTTACTTTTACGCCATAAGCTATATTTAAGTCTCCGTTTTTTGGATTATCCGAAAAAGATGGATCTATAGAAGATCCTTCAGTTAAGCTATTGTAATATACAGGAGCTACATTTGGTGTAACTTCCCAGCGATTTTGTGGGGTATTATCTAATTTTGCGATAACTACTTCCCCTCCTGAGGTTTCTTTTATTGCATCGAAAATAGATTTTTTGTTTTCTTTCTTTTCAAATTCTTTATGTTCTGCAATTAAAGAGGTCTCATGTGTATCTATTATGGTTTTATTTACGGCCAAAACTTCAATATTCTTGTCAATTTCAATATCTTGATTTATTAGTAAGTTCTCGCTTTTATCTATTAAATTACTAGTTTCATTAGCTACTGATTCTTGACTCTTAATAATGGGTCCAGATCTTTGAATTAAATCTTGCTTTGATTGTTTTGTAGGAACTTTTTGTTCTATATTATTGGAAGCTACTGTCGTTTCAGAACGATCAAATGCATTGCTATTATTAGTGGAATTCGTAGTTTTTTTAATGAGCAACTTCTTAGTGCTTTTTACTTCATTATTATCTTCAGTTAAAACAATGTCATTCTGAATAATATTATTATCTACTATTGTATTGTTTGCTTTTTCTGTATTAATTTCAATAGCGTTTTCATTAACTATAGAGTTGTTTATTTTATTTAAGGGAACATTTAATATTGAGTATCCTATGGTAAATAATAAAGCAAATAAAGCAGCAACACCTCCTAGTTTATACCAAATAGGAATTACTTTTCGATCATCTTTCTCTTTTAGTTTTGCTTGTATTTTATTCCAAACATCCGGAGAAGGACTTGCTTCAAAATTTTTGAATCGTTCCTTAAATAATTCGTCTATGTTTTTATTTTTTTTCATTAATCCCTAAATGGGTTTCTTATTATTTTAATTTGTTGACCTTGTAATAATCTTCAACTTTTACTTTTAATATTCCTCTAGCTCTTGCCAAGTTAGATTTTGAGGTCCCAACAGAAATTCCAACTATTTCCGAAATTTCTTTATGCGCATAATCATCTAACACATACATCGTAAATACCAACCGATATCTATCTGGTAATTCCTGAACTATTTTTAACAAAAAATCCAATGGAACTGCATTGTCCTCAATTTCAATTTCAGCTTCTTCTAGCTGTTCTTCATTAGATAAATTAAATACTCGTTGTTTGCGATATTTCTGAAGGACCGTGTTAACAGTAACCCTCTTCATCCAACCTTCAAAAGAACCTTTTCCTTTGAATTGCTCAATGCGATTAAAAATTGTAATAAATGCATCTTGTAAATTATCTTCCGCTTCATGATAGCTTGGAGAATATTTTAAGCATACAGAAAATAATTTACTGGAAAAATTTTTGTACAATTCTTCCTGGGCTTTTACATCCTGATTCTTACAATTTAATATGAGCTCTTCTAATGTCAAACGTAGTCTCTTATATTATTAAATTGTTAATTTAATTTATAAGTAAATAAATAAACAACCATACTAATAAAGGTTTCTACTATTTGTAGATGTCTAATAAACAAATAGGTTGCGTAGGAAGAATGAACTATTATTTATTTTCAATAATAGCGTCTTTTATTTTTTGTTCAAGTTCGTCCATTAATTCTGGATTATCCAAAAGTAAAGTCTTTACTGCTTCTCTACCTTGTCCTAATTTGGTCTCATCATAGCTAAACCAAGATCCGCTTTTTTTAATAATTTCAAAATCTACTCCAAGGTCAATTATTTCACCAACTTTTGAGATTCCTTTACCATAGACGATATCAAATTCAACCATTTTAAATGGTGGGGCAACTTTATTTTTAACAATTTTTACTCTTGTTTTATTTCCTAAAACTTCACCATTGGTGTTTTTAATTTGAGTAGATCTACGAATGTCTACTCTAACAGATGCATAAAACTTTAAAGCGTTACCACCAGTAGTAGTTTCAGGATTTCCAAACATCACCCCTATTTTTTCACGTAATTGATTGATAAATATTACCGTACATTTTGTTTTGCTAATAGACCCGGTAAGTTTACGAAGTGCCTGAGACATTAAGCGAGCATGAAGTCCCATTTTAGAATCTCCCATTTCCCCTTCGATTTCACTTTTTGGTGTTAGTGCTGCAACAGAATCTATTACAATAATATCAATTGCTCCGCTTCGAATCAGATTATCAGTTATTTCTAATGCTTGCTCTCCATTGTCGGGTTGAGAAATTATTAAATTTTCAATATCAACTCCTAAATTTTCCGCATAATACCTGTCAAACGCATGTTCAGCATCAATAAATGCGGCAATTCCTCCGTTTTTTTGTGCTTCAGCAATTGCATGCAATGTTAAAGTTGTTTTACCTGAAGATTCTGGTCCATAGATTTCTACAACTCGACCTCGAGGATATCCTCCAACTCCTAAAGCAACATCCATTCCTAAGGATCCTGTTGGAATTACTTCCATATTTTCAACAGCTGTATCACCCATTTTCATTACGGTACCCTTACCATATGTTTTATCTAATTTATCTAAAGTTAGCTTTAACGCCTTTAGTTTTGCTTCTTTTTCGTTGCTCATTGTTCCGTATTTTTAATTGAAAATGTTAATAGGCTAAGGTACTATTTCTTTATTAGCAGGACAAAAGGAAAATAAGAAAAACTAAAATACTTTCAGTTGGTTTGTTTAGAATTAATATCTTTACTCCTTATATAAAATTCATAACTGGTTTTATTAAGTTTAATCCACGTCTCTTTATTGATAAAGAGCTTTATATATAATTTATGGGCTGTACAAGCTGTAGTTCTGGAGTTGATGGACAACCTAAAGGATGTAAGAACAATGGGACTTGCGGATCTGATGGTTGTAATAAATTAACAGTTTTCGATTGGTTATCAAATATGGCGCTTCCCGGCGACCAAAAACCATTTATTGGAGTAGAAGTTCGTTTTAAAAACGGGAGAAAACATTTTTATAAAAATTCAGAAAAAGTATCTCTTTCTATAGGCGATGTTGTAGCAACCGAGGCAATGTCTGGCCATGATATTGGAATTGTTACGCTTACTGGAGAATTGGTAAAAGTGCAAATGAAAAAGAAAAATCAATCCGAAAAAGTTGAAGAACTTCCTAAAATATACAGAAAAGCTACTCAAAAAGATATTGATATTTGGCAAACAGTAAGAGCTAAAGAACCAGAGATTCAAAAACGATCTCGTGAAATTGCAATTCATTTGGGCTTAAAAATGAAAATCTCTGACATAGAATATCAAGGAGATGGTTCAAAGACAACTTTTTATTATACAGCTGAAGAACGTGTAGACTTTAGGCAATTAATTAGAGATTTTGCAAGTGCATTTAGCACTCGTGTAGAAATGAAACAAGTTGGATTTAGGCAAGAAGCAGCAAGACTTGGAGGAATTGGTTCTTGTGGTCGCGAATTATGTTGTTCTACTTGGTTAACAGATTTTAGATCGGTTAAAACTTCTGCTGCTCGTTACCAACAACTTTCTTTAAACCCACAAAAGTTAGCGGGACAATGTGGCAAATTAAAATGCTGCCTTAACTATGAATTAGACACTTACTTAGATGCTTTAAAAGACATCCCAAGAAATGACATAAAATTAATTACCGAAAAAGGAACTGCAGTTTGTCAAAAAACAGATATTTTTAAAAGAATACTCTGGTATGGCTATGAGAAACAAGGAATGAATTGGCATAAAATTAGTGTTGATAAAGCAAATGAAATTATTGCGCTAAATAGAAAAGGAGAAAAAGTATCTTGTCTAGAAGATTTTGAAGAAGAAGAACGAATTTCTGAAAGCAAAATTTTTGAAAATGTTGTTGGTCAAGATAGCCTGACTCGTTTTGATAAACCCAAGTCAAAAAATAACAGAAAGCGAAATAAAGGCAAAAGTAAAAACCGCTATCAAACTACTAATAAAAAACCTAATCAAAATCGAAAACCAAAAAAGAATGCCTAAATTTTTCGCTCTTTCTTTGATGTTTTTTTTTATCATCTCTTGCGAATCAAACATCCATTTTAGCAAAAACAAATCGCTGCCTGGAGTTTGGAATGAAGAAGAAATTATTGATTTTAATTTACCACAATTAGATAGTTTAAAAAACTATAATTTATTTGTGAATCTTCGCAACACAAACGATTATAAATACAATAATATTTTTTTAATTGTAACAATGCACTTCCCTCATGGAAAAATAGTAACCGATACCCTAGAATATAAAATGGCCAATCCAGATGGAACATGGTTGGGGAAGGGAATTAGTAATATTAAAGACAATAAACTTTGGTATAAGGAACAGGTTTCTTTTAATGAAAAAGGGATTTACAATGTAAGTATTAAACATGCTGTTCGCAATAACGGTGCAATAGAAGGCGTTAAAAATCTTGAAGGAATCACTGATATAGGATTTAGTGTAGAGGAAATCACACAACAGTAATTTATGGCCAAGCTAAAAACAACAAATAAAACTCAAACTAATAATTTTAAACGTCACATTAAAACGTTTTGGAAATTACTCATACTTGGTGTGTTTTTTATTTTTTTTATATTCTTATTGGCATCTTGGGGAGTGTTTGGAAAGCTTCCTGATGAAACTAGTCTAGAAAATCCTGAAAAAAATTTAGCGACTAAAATCATTGGCTCTGATGGAGTTATATTAGGGAAGTTTTATAAAGAAAATAGAACTCCTATAGAATATACAGATTTGCCGCCTTATTTAATAAATGCACTAATCGCAACTGAAGATGTTAGGTTTTTTGACCATGCTGGTATTGATGCCAGGGGTACTTTAAGAGCTTTCGCATTTTTAGGAACTAAGGGGGGCGCCAGTACTATTACGCAGCAATTAGCAAAATTATTCTTTACAGAGAACGTCTCTAAAAGTAAATTAGAAAGAGGAACTCAAAAAATTAAAGAGTGGATTATAGCTACAAGATTAGAAAGGCGTTATACAAAAGAAGAGATACTTACCATGTATTTCAATGAATATGATTTTTTAAACCAAGCCATCGGGATAGAATCTGCTGCTCATATTTATTTTGACAAAGCACCAACAGAATTAACAATTACAGAATCTGCTATTTTAGTAGGAATGTTTAAAAACTCTTCCCTTTATAATCCAATCCGTAATCCTGTTGGAGTGAGAAACAGAAGGAATGTGGTACTGAGTCAGATGGCTAAGTATGATTTTATTTCTGAAGAAATAAAAGATTCTATTCAAGCAACAGAATTAGAAATCACATATACACCACAAGGACATGACGAAGGAATAGCAACTTACTTTAGAGAATACGCTCGGAAATTTATGCACAATTGGATTAAAGAAAATCCTAAAACCGATGGCACTGAGTATAATATATATAGTGATGGATTAAAAATTTATACAACTATAAATTCCAAAATGCAGGAATATGCTGAAGCAGCCGTAGATCAACATATGAGAAATCTACAATTAGAATTTGACAAACAAAACAAAAAGAATGAACTAGCACCCTTTCGAGATGTCACAGAAGATGAAGTAGATCATATTCTAAATTCTGCAATGAAAAGAAGTGATCGATGGAGAGAAATGAAAAAACAAGGAAAAACAAAGGAAGAAATTATAAAAAGTTTTTCTGTTAAAACTAAAATGCGCATTTTTACTTGGAGTGGTGATATGGATACCTTGATGACTCCAATGGATTCTATTCGATACCATAAGTCAATACTTCAAGCTTCATTAATGTCTATGACACCACAAACTGGAGAAGTAAAAGCATGGGTAGGTGGTATTAGTTATAAATATTTTAAATACGATATGGTTAAAAAAGGGAAGCGTCAAATAGGCTCTACTTTTAAACCTTTCGTATACGCTACCGTAATCGATCAAATGCATATGTCACCTTGCGATACATTGCCAAATACATTGCATACAATAGCGGCAGGTAAATATGGATTAATTGACCCGTGGACACCAAAAAATTCAGGAGATAAATATGGAGGGATGATCTCCTTAAAAGATGCTTTAGCACAATCCATAAATACAGTTACAGCGAGATTAATTGATCGTGTTGGTCCTAAACCTGTATTGGATTTAGTGAGTAAAATGGGAGTAGATACAAGAAATATTTTAGAAGTTCCTTCAATTGCTCTTGGTACTCCAGACGTTTCTTTATTTGAAATGGTGGGTTCCTACAGTACTTTTGCAAACCAGGGAGTTTATATTAAACCTTCGTTAATAACAAGAATTGAAGATAAAAACAGTAGTATATTATATCAAAATATACCTGAAACTAAGGATGTTTTAAGTGAAGAAGCTGCTTATGTTACAATTAGTTTAATGGAAGGAGTTACTCAATCTGGTTCTGGAAGTAGATTGAGGCATGATTGGGCTATCAACAATCCTGTTTATAAAAGTATGATTACTGGATATCCTTGGGAATTCGAAAATGCCATTGCAGGTAAAACAGGTACAACACAAAATCAAAGTGATGGATGGTTTATGGGGGTGGTTCCTAATTTAGTCACCGGCGTCTGGGTTGGTGGTGAAGACAGATCAACGCATTTTTCTGAGATAGCATATGGTCAAGGCGCATCAATGGCATTACCAATTTGGGCTAATTACATGAAAGATTGTTACGGTAACGAAGATCTAGATATTTCAAAAGAAGATTTTATTATTCCAGAATTCCTTTCTATAGAAACAGATTGCGATAAATGGAAAGAGCAACTAAAAACTATCGATAATGAAATACCCGAAGAGTTTTAAAATAATATTCTGCTTGCTTCAGAAGTAATTCTGCTTCCTTTTCAGTATTTTTATAGCAAATATCTTTCTATGATCAATAAGACCGTTTCTAATGTTCAAGAAGCTTGCCAAGGAATAAAAGACAGTATGACTTTTATGTTGGGAGGGTTTGGATTAAGTGGAATTCCTGAAAACTCAATTGCCGAGTTAGTCCGTCTAAATGTAAAAGATGTAACCTGTATTTCGAACAATGCTGGAGTTGATGATTTTGGCTTAGGACTATTACTTCAAAAAAGACAAATTCGAAAAATGATTTCTTCCTATGTAGGAGAAAATGCAGAATTTGAACGTCAAATGTTAAGTGGAGAATTAGATGTGGAATTAATCCCACAAGGAACTCTCGCTCAGCGCTGTCTAGCAGCACAAAGTGGCATACCAGCTTTTTATACTCCAGCAGGTTATGGGACTGAAGTAGCTGAAGGTAAGGAATCTAGAGCGTTTAACGGAAAAATGCATCTTTTAGAAAAAGCTTTTAATGCTGATTTTTCTTTTGTAAAAGCTTGGAAAGGTGATGCTGCTGGAAATTTAGTTTTTAAAGGCAGTGCTCGTAACTTTAATCCTAATATGTGTGGGGCTGCAAAAATTACAGTTGCTGAGGTCGAAGAATTAGTTCCGGTAGGAACCTTGGATCCTAATCATATCCATATTCCTGGAATCTTTATACAAAGAATATTTCAAGGAGAGAACTATGAAAAACGCATAGAACAATTAACCGTGAGAAAGAGAAACTAATGGCATTAAGCAAAGAACAAATAGCACATAGAATTGCTAAAGAAGTAAAAGATGGCTACTATGTAAATCTAGGAATAGGAATCCCAACATTGGTTGCCAATTTTGTGCAAAATGATATTGAAGTTGATTTCCAAAGTGAAAATGGAGTATTAGGAATGGGGCCATTTCCTTTTGAAGGAGAAGAAGATCCAGATTTAATTAATGCTGGTAAACAAACTATTACCGCATTGCCGGGTGCTTCTTTTTTTGATTCTGCCATGAGTTTTTCTATGATTAGAGGACAACATGTAGATTTAACAATATTAGGCGCAATGGAAGTTTCACAAAATGGTGATATTGCCAATTGGAAAATTCCCGGAAAAATGGTTAAAGGAATGGGAGGTGCTATGGATTTAGTTGCCTCAGCAGAAAATATTATTGTAGCAATGATGCATACCAACCGTGCTGGAGAATCTAAACTTCTTAAAAAATGCGCCTTACCATTAACTGGGGTTAATTGTGTAAAAAAAATAGTTAGTAATCTTGCAGTATTAGAGGTTATCAATAATTCATTTAAGCTTTTAGAAAGAGCTCCGGGGGTGAGTATAGAAGAAATTAAAAATGCTACTGAGGGAAATCTTATAATTGAAGGTGACATCCCGGAAATAAAATTTTAAAAAAATAGATATGAGAAATATTACCTTAAGTATACTATTTATAATCACAGGTATTATAAATGGAATTAGTCAAGATACATTTTCAATAGTTGCCATGGATCCAATTACAGGAGAGGTCGGTAGTGCTGGAGCTTCTTGTGTTGACTTAGATGCTAACAATCTTCCAACAGATGATTTTTTAGGAGAATTATTTCCTGGTCTAGGGGCTATAAATTCACAAGCATATTATATACCTGCAAATCAAGCAAACGCAAGAGCGAGAATGAACGAAGGATATACTCCAAGTGAAATAATTGAATGGTTAATTAACAACGATGTTCAAAATCAACCTCAATTTAGGCAGTATGGAATTGTTGGTAAAGTTGGAGAAAATATTGAAACTGCTGCTTATACAGGTGTTGCTACTGATGACTATAAAAATGACATTACAGGACCAAATTATTCTATTCAAGGAAATATTTTATTAGGAGAAGAAGTATTGAATGGTATGGAAGCCGGATTTTTAAATACCGAAGGTGATCTTGCATGTAAATTAATGGGGGCATTACAAGGTGCTAATATCGTTGGTGCTGATTTTCGTTGTACAAATAACGGAACTTCATCTTTGTTTGCTTTTGTAAAAGTTGCACAACCTTCAGATACATTTGGAGATCCTTCTTTTTTATTATCTGTTAGAACTGGAAGCACTGATCAAATAGAGCCGATTACAGAATTACAGATTTTGTTTGATGAAAATCGTGATTGTGAGTCTCTTGGTTTAAGTGAGTATGATAATGACTTCCCTTTTTCTGTTTATCCTAATCCATCGAATGATTTTGTTTCTTTAAGAGCATTAAATGATTCAGAAACGTATAACCTAACGATAATATCTATAACAGGTGCTGTTGTGTATACTTCCGATTTTATTTCAAATACAGGTATTGATGTTTCAGGAATATCTAAAGGTATTTATTTTATAAATATTAGTAATAAGATTACTTCCTATACCTCTAAATGGATTAAAAACTAATTTTTTTTATATAGTCATTTTTCCTAATTCTGTGGTATACCAATATTTCAGGATCTAAATTTAAATAAAAAAAGTTTTCTGAATCGTTGATCTCAAATTCTCGTAAAATCAATCTATTTGTTTCAATAATCTGTTTCATTGTTTAAGCAAACCTCAAATTCCCTTTGGGATGGCTTTAATTAGTTTTTGTGTATATTCTTTGGTTGGATTTGCATAAATTTCGTCTGCATCTCCAATTTCTTCTATTTTTCCATCTTTCATTACTAATAATTGATCTGCCATAAATTTAACAACCGCTAAATCATGGGAAATAAAAATATAAGTAAAGCCAAAATCATCTTTTAATTCATTTAATAAATTTAATACTTGAGCTTGCACCGAGATATCCAATGCAGAAACCGACTCGTCACAAACTACTAATTTGGGTTCCATTGCAATTGTTCTAGCGATACCAACCCGTTGTCTTTGACCACCAGATAATTCATGGGGATACCTATTAAAATAACTATTGTCTAACTCTACTCTATTTAAAATACTCAGCACTTTATTTTTTCGTTCCCTATCATTTTTACCAATGCCGTGAACTTTCATTGGCTCCATAATAGCCTCTCCAATTAATATTCTGGGATTAAGTGAAGAATATGGGTCCTGAAAAACAAGCTGAATTTCTTTTCTGAGTTTTCTTAATTCCGAAGGTTTTAATTTGGTTAGTTCCTTTCCTCTATATTTAATACTTCCGCTGGTAGCTTTTTCTAATTGTAAAATTGCTTTTCCTAATGTTGATTTACCACACCCTGATTCGCCTACCAAGCCCAAAGTTTCTCCTTCAAAGACTTTGAAACTCACTTCATTTACTGCGTTAATAATCTTTTTTTTATTAAAAATACCAGCATTGGAGTAGTATTCTTTTTTAACATTAAGAATTTCTAATAGTGGTTTTTTGGTATATAAATCTTTATGTTTTATGGCTCTTTCTTGAGGAGTTACTTCTATAGGTTTAAAACTCTTTTCGGTTAAGGATGTTATTGTGGGAAGTGTCTTTAACCGAATATTTAAACTTGGACGAGAAGCCATTAATGCCTTTGTATAATTTCTTTTTGGTGTTTTAAAAACCTGAAAAGCACTGCCCTCTTCAATAATATTTCCCTCATGCATCACTAATACTCTATCTGCGATCTCCGAAACCAATCCCAAGTCGTGGGAGATAAAAAGCAAGCTCATTTTAGTTTCTTTTTGTAAATCTTTTAATAATAAAATAATTTCTTTTTGTACAGTAACATCTAATGCAGTTGTTGGCTCGTCTGCTATTAATAATTTAGGTTTACAAGCTATCGCCATAGCAATCATAACACGTTGCATTTGCCCTCCGCTTATTTGGTGTGGGTAACTGTTATAGAGTTCCTTTGGGCGTGGTAATTTTACTTTTTCAAAAAGAGATAGTGTTTCCTTTTTTGCTTTTGAAGCAGAATAGTTTAAATGGTGGCGAAAAACTTCTGAAACTTGTTCTCCACAAATTATGGAGGGATTTAAAGCACTCATTGGTTCTTGAAATATCATTGCAATTTCACTTCCCCTAATCTTTCTTATGTCTTTTTTTGATTCATTAAGAAGATTTTGTGTATTGAAAAACATTTCACCTTTCAAAAAAGTATTTTTTTCTGGCAATAAGCCCATAATTGCTAAAGAAGTAACCGATTTTCCGGAACCGGATTCTCCTACAATACCAAGTATTTCATTTTCAGAAATACCAAAAGAAATATTATGAACAACTTCAGTACTTTTTTTTCTATTCCCAAAAGCGATAGCTAGTTTTTTAATTTTTAAAATATTTTTTATTTTCATAACTTTAAAGATAAAGTAAATGTTTTGATTTATTAAACTTACAATGTGTGCTTTTTAAAGTATTAAAATGCTTTTCAACGAATAATGTGATTTGCCCGTAAATAATATCCTACATTTACAATTAAAATGTGTTAACATAGTTCAGTTATGAAAAGTTCGACAAAATTAATTATTTTATTATCATTAACAATCTTAATTTTTCTTGGAAATACTACAGTAGTATTTTCTCAAAAAAATACAGATCAAAAACAAGAATTAAAAACTCCTCCTAAATTTTTAAAATTCAATGAATCGGATAGAGTTTCTCTCCAAAATTCCACACAACTATTTAAAGATATTTTTGATTCCTCAGAAAAAACTTCCTTTATATCAATTAATCAAGAAGAAGATAAACTAGGCTATATCCACAGTAAAAATCAGCAATACTACAACAATATTAAAGTAGAATTTGGAACAGTTACACTTCACAGTATAAATGGGATGGTAGCATCTATAAGTTCCGAATTTTATAAAATAGTAGACCTGTCTACAGAACCAACTATTTCAAATATACAAGCATTTAACAAGGCTGTTTCACATACAGGAGCAAAAACTTATTTATGGGAAGAAGAAGATGAATCTAACGAAATAGGCTACAGCAAACCTGAAGGAGAACTGTTAATAGTCCCTGTTTTTGAAGGGAGAACTGCTGTCATGAAATTGGCTTATAAATTTGATATCTATGCTACAGATCCAATTTATAGAGCCGATGTCTACATAGATGCACAAACAGGAGCATTTATTTTAGAGAATAAGAAAATTCATCACAATGACATACCAGCCAGTGGTACAAGTCTCTACAATGGAAATGTTTCTTTTACTGCCGATGATACTTCAGGTCCTTATCGTTTACGTCAAACGGCAGATGGGAATGGTATTGAGACTTACGATATGAATAATGGAACATCCTATAGCAACGCAAGCGACATCACAAGTGGGTCTTCGGTTTTTAATGATCCAACAGGAGTTCAGGCACATTACGGAGCAGAACAAACTCACAAATACTTCTCTGGGAATCATGGGCGAAATTCTTACGATAATACAGGAACTACTATTAAATCGTATGTAAGTTATAATAGCAATTATGTGAATGCATTTTGGAATGGCTCTGTAATGACCTATGGTGATGGTGATGGTGTTAATTATGGACCTTTGGTTTCGCTTGATATAGTAGGTCATGAAATTACACACGGGGTAACAGAATATGCTGCAAATTTAGTTTATAGTAACCAATCAGGCGCTTTAAATGAATCGTTTTCAGATATATTTGGAGAAGCTATTGAACAGTATGCTACTGGTTCTAATGATTGGCTAATGGGAGATCAGATTGGTGCTGGGGGATCTGGTGGTGCTTTACGTTCTATGAGCAACCCCAATGCAAAGGGAGATCCTGACACCTATTTCGGAGACCTCTGGTATGAAGGTCCTGGAGACAATGGAGGGGTACATTATAATTCCGGAGTTCAAAACTTCTGGTTCTACTTGCTTACTGAGGGGGGAAATGGAACGAATGATAATGGAGACAGTTATACTGTTTCTTCACTGGGGATGGACAAAGCGGGCGCCATAGCTTACAGAAATCTTAGCGTCTACTTAGGAGCTAATTCCCAGTATATCGATGCCCGAACAGGAGCCATACAAGCTGCGATTGATTTATATGGAGCCGATAGTGCTGAAGAAATTGCAACAACTAATGCTTGGTATGCAGTTGGGGTAGGTGGAGCTTATGGAGCTCCAGCTGAATATTGTAATTCAGCTAGTACAAACATTAATGACGAATATATTAGTCGGGTTCAATTAGGAACAATTGACAATAGCTCAGGAGCTCAATTTTATTCAGATTTCACAAACCAATCAACCAATTTAATGGAAGGTCAAAGTTATACCATTACGGTAACTCCAACTTGGACGGGACAAAGTTTTTCAGAAGGTTATGCTGTTTGGATTGATTATAACGATGATCAAGACTTCAATGATGCAGGTGAACTTGTTTGGTCAAAAGCAGCTTCAACAAATA
>UPTG01000752.1_pt1 | contig 25670 bp, 12 predicted proteins | sample 2160121 | NCBI WGS metagenome assembly UPTG01 (sample SAMN06266255, study PRJEB28933) | marine metagenome | isolation source: Columbia River Estuary | place: USA:Columbia River Estuary, USA | collected 2014-07-27
TTGCACTCTTTGTCTCGTGGGTTTCAACATCGCTTACGCTTAAGTTGAAAATGTCAAATTCTGCCATTTCTTTAATTTACTTTAATTTACGTTAATGTCTTTAATTCTTTAAAAACTTATAATAGTTATACATGCAATTCTAAAAAGGTTTCACAGTTATAACTAATCTATATATCCGTATCGGGCCGGCAGGCTTTCTATATTAATCTACTGAAGTATATGTAGAACCCTCTTCATCAATCCATTTAGAAGAAGATTCAGGTAGCCTTGCAAGGCCGGCCTTTCTTAAAATATCTAGCATTTCTGTTTCTGTTATTCTATCTTGTTGTAACATCTCTGTAAGAATAGTCTTAAGAGCTAGTAATCTTGCTGATGACATTGTTTTGTTTTTCATGGTATTCTATATTTTTTTATTATTATGAAACTTTATGGGACAGATACAGTATAACTTAAGTCTTTAAGCCTCAGTGGTAAATCTATTCCACAGTGTTAGCTTTAAGGGTCCTCACATAGTCAGTTAAAAAGTAAGCGTCAACTAAGTCGTCAAAGGGTTTAGGTATCTTTTTAGATGGGCCAATTTCATTAACACAAAAATTATGTATAGGGTGTTTAGCTAAAATTTTATCTTCCAAAACATTATTTAAAAAGACATCCCATAGGGCAGATTTGTTCATATTACCCTTTCCTGCATGTTTCTTTAAAGAAGTAGGAGCTATTGTAAATATATCATGTACATCAAGTTCTGAAAGCATTCTCTCTTTAAGGATTGCTGCGCCTGCTGCCATATCTATAATATTGTTAGTTCCCATAGCAGAACCATAAGAAGACCCTTCAAAAGAAATAATATAATCTTCTTTAGTTTGAGTTATTCCTATTATAATCTGCACCAATGTATCAGCGGTTGCTATATACCTTTTAATCTTTAAAAGTTCTCCACTCGAGTATTCTGAAGATTTAGGCCAATCTGGTTGATGTAGTAGGGTTACGCCTTTGAGGTGTGATATATCTTCTTGCCATGCACGTTCTTTCTTTGTGCCCTGTCCTTCTTTTATATAAGATATAAAATGATATTGGTTAGTGTCGTCCTGGTATATACAAATACCTGGGGAGTTTAATGAGAAGTCTACTGATACGTAATTCAAATTAGAATGATTTTCCGATAGCAGCACCTAATCCGGCACCAACTAATCTAGAGGTTAATAAATCGTAAAAAATACCTTTCTGAATTCCTAAAACCTTAGCAACTGTTTTACCAATTGTTTTACCTAAAGCAAATCCAGTAAGTCCACCGAATATAGAGCCTAAGAAACCTTCATTTGTTAATTCCTCATTAAATCTATCAAAATCAAACGTTCCGTCTTCGTTTGCATATTGTTTAGTAAATTCTTCTAATGCGGCATCAACCTTTTGCTCTAATTCGTCAGTCCATTCAGACTGTAGAGATTCTTCTAATAGAGTAATTTCCTCTTTAGTTATATTCTCTTCGCTTAAGTATTCAAAAAATGTTTTCATTATAATTGTCTATATTGTTATGGATTATATATCTCGTTTATTTATTGTCTATTTCAGGAGTTATATTAAACTTGTTATAATAAAAATTAAGAGTGAATGTAGAAAACTCCGCAACATTACTTGACATATTCAATTCTAACTCTGATATTGAATTAAGAATGGGTTTTTCGAAAACTGCACTCATTAAATGTATACCTTCAGAATCCATTATTTGAAGTTTAAGATCGTTAATAAATGGTTCTCTGACGTGTTTTGAATAATAATACAATAAAGTATCTTGCATTATAAAATAATTAACATATCCATCTAATAATTGGAGCTCTATAGAAAATTGCCTTTCAATAGTATTCTGTATAGGAATAGATCCTCTGTGATATGTGATAGTTCCGTCATTAGGCGATTGTGATATTGGATCAAAATTAATACCTGGCATACTTAAGCCCTGTATAGAATAATTGATAAAATCAATAGGTTCTTCTAGGATATTACCTGGTATTCTATTTAAATAAGGCCTGTACTTGTCTACTACTTCCTTTGGAATAAAGGTTCTAGGAAACTTAAAGTTAAATAAATTATTTCTACTATTTAATATCATTATATTATTTCTACTTTTCCATGATACAATAGCGATTCTGTTTCTCCATTCTTTATATTAATATAGAATTTGTCCTCGAATCTATTTGTATCTTTTTTATCAAATCTAACCGCAGTTGCCTTTGGTATTTTAAAGAATACTTCTCCTAGACCTAAATCTATGTTAGGAAAGGATGGGTCATGTGCTATTGTTTTTTCAGTAGCACCGCTTTTAATTATTAACATTACGTTTTCTGCACTTACTAGTGAAACCGCTTTTTTATCGTCTCCATCTGGTTGTGCAATATTGAATTTCACAAAGTTATCAGATACCTTGGACAGCTTTATAATAGCTTCTCCTTCTTCAAAAAACTTAATGTTATCTAATTCTTCAGATTCTGTTAAATCTGTTGTAACATTCGTAGCAGATGCTAATATCCCGTAGGTATCTAACGCAACTGGAACATATTTAGTTTCTCCGACACTCGGTCTAATTGAATTAACAAATTGATTTAATTCTCTATTTACCGTAGTGTTAGGCAGCTTGTTATAAATGATAGTAGGGTCTACATTTCTTAGATTAATCTTTTCCATTCTAGTTCCATACTTTTTAGTATTATAAGAAGTCATTGTCGCAACTTTAATAATTTGAGTATTATCAGTTTCGTTATAAATTCTCATAGTATGTCTAATATAAAAAGAACTTGCTATGCTAGAATTAAATATAATAGGTCTGAAAGGAATTGGAGCTTCATAGTTTGCGGTCTGTGTAAACGTCATTGAAGATGTATCTAGGAAATCTAATCCGATTTGCTCACTGACTTCTATATCATGAAATATTATAATGTCATCACTGGAAGTCTGTATTCTTCCGTTGATGTAATTTTCAAAACCTTGCCTAGAACCATCTTTAGTTCCATACACCTGAAAATAATCCATGTCTTCTACTTCCTCTACATTAGCTGCAATATCTAGGTATTCGTCTTCTCTAGAAACGGTAACATCAATTGTATCTTCGACATTAATGTATTCTATATTTGCTTCTTCAGTTAAAGTGTCTATTAATTTTAAACTTATTTCATAATTAGTGCTATTCAGTATTGAATCCTGCCCTGAACCGAAGAAAGCGTCGTGAAAATCTTCATTTTTAGTTGTGTCGTCAAAGTGAATTAATGAAGGTACTTTAATTTGTATGTATTTAGAGTATGAAGTATCTCCTAGTACAAACGAATTAGGATTACTTATTTCGAAATTAGAATGATTTAAATATACGATAGATGTAAAATAGTTATAAACTCCAGATTCTCTTTTTACCTTAACCTGAAACATAAAACCTTCCTTACCTCTTGCTGCAAATGAAAATCCTGTTCTTAGGTGTAATCTAATTGTGTCATACCAAACGTCTCCAACTATACTATCATCTACATTTGCAAGAGAAGAATCTGTGCCATTCCACTGTGAATTATCTAAATACGCTAAATCATTTTTAAGTAAGGCCCATTTGCCATCACTATTAGATGGAACTCCATAATATCTTCCAACTTCTCCAGTTGCAGTTTTAATACTATTTCCAGTTTCTTGCTCTGGTTCTGCAAATAAAGGATTAGCTCTATTCCCTACATTTATTTCTCCACCTCTGGAATTATCTCCTGCTAAATTTTCATAAGAATATTCAAATTTTCCATTTGATCCAGGCGTATATATGTATGTGTTACCTATTAATTGAGTAGTTGAGCCGTTTATCGTAAACCCTGTTATATTATCGATTGTAGAATCCGATAAGTTAAATTTATAAGTTTTACCGTTTTTAAGAACTAATTGCCTAGATGCAAAGTCATTAATAAAAACATAGCCATCTTGTATCTTTACACTGAAGTTAACAACGTCTGCTCCTAATTCATGAATCAGGAATCTTGAGGCAGAATCATTGTTTGCCTCTGTGTTTAAAAATTTAAATTGACTTCCGTTGTCGTCGTTTTCTATCTTAGCATCATCTACATAATCAACATTTTGATTATGATACATGAACTCCATTAGAATGTCGTCATCTAGTCTTAAGAATTTGGATGATTGTGCCATTGTTTATTTATTATTTTAAAATCTAAGAAATTTAGGGGACCAGTATACTCCTATACCAATTGATGGACCAGTACTTATAACTTGATTGTTATTCAAGTTAAGCCCATATTGAAATCCAACGCCAATAGACCACCCTGCTTTTTTCTCGTATTTATTATTTAATCTATCGTTAACTAAGTTTATATTTTCTATATTAGTGAACGTTACTCCTTTATATGGAGTTGTAATTTTAAGTCTGTCAAATCCTTCTTCATTAATGATGGCAGCGCTTAACCCTATTCCCTGTATAATATCAAATCTAGAAGAGAATAAATTATAATTAGTGCTATCCCTTAAAAGAGATATACTTCCTTGAAATCTTCTCCAGTTATATTTATCAAACTCCCACTTATCGTTTACGTCAACTGTTATTGTATCTATATTATTTATAGAATCCGTATCTACTGTTACAACTCCATTTGCGTTTATTATAGAATCTTTTACGTTTAAAGTTGTTGAAAGTAAACTATTAACATTCTCTAATTCGTTATTAATATTTAATTGATTAGCATATTTAGAAACTAGTTTCTTATTACTTTCAGTTAGGGTGTTTACATCATATTCGAATGATCTTATACTAGAAACTAATTCTTTATTTTTATTCTTTTCGATTATAATAGTATCTTGTGTTGCCTTATAGTTATTAAGATTTCTATCAGATACCTTCTGAACTTGTACGATTTCTCTTTTTAAGTTTTGATTAGAGTTACATTGTTGTAAAAGACAAAACACCAAAATCGCAAGTCCTCCGAAAAGAATTGCGTTTTTGTAAAGTTTATATGTATTTAATATATTCATATTTTATTAACATTGTGCCTTATTGTAATATCCATCGTATTGTACTTCTATAGTAGAATCATCCGGATGGGCTATTGTAAAGCTGATTGGAGTACTTAACTGATTACCCTGGCCACATGGCATAATACTCTGTATAGTAATAATTCCATCTCCATTAGAATCAGGGGCACCTACGGTAATCGTAAACAACCATGCCCATGGACCCGCCACAACATTCGGTGCTGTATCATTAGGGTATACATTATATGGTACCGTGTCGGAACCCGTTCCTGCTCCACCTATATAATCACTTACTACAAAATCAGCACCATTTCCTAAAGTTGTAGTTAAGCTATCTGGGAGAAGTAGTTCTCCCCATGGATTATTATATGCTTCAATTACATTATTAGACCCAAGTGGTTGGAAGTTAGAAGGAATAAATGGTATCGGTCCATAAGCTAAAGAATCTTCCCAATGAGCTAGTCCTAATTTTATAGTAGATCCATTATCTAATATTTTATTAACGGCATCAGGTTCTAATAAAACTGTCATTATTACTGATTTATATCTTCTGAAATCCGTGTCAAGCTGATTAGGTCTCCATGAATGAACAGAATTATATGCTGTAGGGTTGTTGCCAGAATCAATTGTATAGTTTCCGTTTAAATGCTTTTTAACGCTGCTGCCAAACGTATCTCTGTCATAATCTAAATAGTTGGTTTCATCCCAATATTGATTAGTATCAGTATATCCATGAGGATCCGTATATTGTACTAAATGGCTATTTGTCACGTTCAACTGGGGATATAGAGCCTGTATTTCACTAATATTATATGAATTTACAACAGGTATAACTTCGTATGTTTCTCCAGTAGTACCATTGCCTTCAGGTTCTAATAATACCTGCATAGGTTGGGTGAAAGCTCCATTCCAGGAAGCTAATGATTCGTTCGTATTAATTGTTCTATTTGGAGGAAATATATGAGTATTAGTTTCGCTATCATAAAATGCATTACTAAGAGAGTAACCTATAGAATTAGTGGTTCCTGGTTGATATGAACCTTCTAGATTCATGTTCATCATATCATCCTGTCCGGGAAGATTAAAACCTGGATCCAGTACGCTAGGCTTCCATACATTATTAAATCCATCGCCTTCATTATATGAATGAGGCGTATTATTGTCGTTGTGCTGGTTAACCCATGGAAGTTTATAGAAATAAGCACCTTCAACTGGATCAAACCTGTTCCATGAAGAATTTACACATGCATTTTCAGGGGAAAAGCTACTACTTAAATTTTGCGCCTGTGCCTCATTCCATGAAGAAAGACCTTTAGCTAGAGTATACCATTGGCCGCCTCCACCTGCACCTGATAGGAAGAACACGTCTCCCTGGTTGTATGTTGCGTTAGGGTTATAGTCTCCTCTATCATTCCATGTTTCAGTACTAAAATTATTAGGTGCACTATTATCGAAATACATTCTCTCATTCCAATTAACAAACCAACTATATTTTGAAGTAGTGGGTTCCGATAACTGTAAGTTGTTAGAAGGAGGAGCAATGTATGATTTACCAGTTACTTTAACATATATTAGCGCTGGCTTATTGTATTCTAAATCTATAGAAGGGTTGGTGTAAAAAACAGAGCCATTATCACCGTTGATTCCGTATGAAGAAATTCTACCTCTATAAGAACCAAGTTGAGTTAAATCCTGTTGAATTGTAATACCGCTGTCTATTATAGGGTCAATTTGAAAAGAAGCTGGTACGGGTGGCGGAGCAGAAACATTATACCATAAATCCGTCGCACCTAAATATATTAATTGAGGAGTTTTGACCACCTTATATTCAGTAGATGCATAATTAGCTTGAGCCTGTGTTACCCATGCTTCTGTTGAATTAACATCTATAGTATAGCTAATGGTATTTGCATTTTGTTGAAATTCAAATTCACCTCCTCCTAATAAATTAGGAGTATTTGCACCTGGTGCAGATATTATTTGAATTCCTCCCGATGTAAAATCAAATGAAAATGAATTTAAGTTAGGAACCGTATACTGTATGTCGTTATTTTTCCAAGTTTGGCCATTACATAAATACCATCCCTCATATTGTGTATTTGCGATTCCTCTTCCGACTACTATATCTATTTGTTCTGGATCAACAGTTGCATCTATTGCTTGAGTTTGTGTGAAATTGCTAATATCAATATATGTATCATAATGAAAAGATATTATTGTTCCTATAGGAACACTTGCACCTATTTCAGATGCTTCCTTAAAACCTATCGTTCCAGTATCGTCTAATGCCACCGCAATCTTATCTACATCTGGGTTAGTGTTAGTTGTTCCACCCGTGGAAGAGTTATTAATTTTAAAAATACTACCCGTAAATATTGCATCGTTAGTGGAAAGAAATGATCCTGTAAATTTTACACCATCAACAGCGTCCATTGACATCATCTCGTTATCATTAGCGTCATTGATTATGTACGTATCTGCGTTCCATCTATATTCTCCACCTGATACACTAGATGCAAATTTAAATTCAAGAACAGATTGTTCACCAATTGAATTTAAAGAAGTATAATTAGTCAATGCTATATCTAAATACTTATCTGTTCCTTTTTCAGATATTAATCTAATATTAGAATCATGATAATTTGAATTCTTATTAATTAATAAAACGCTATTTAAATATGGTGATATTATAGATGGGTCATCATATTCATCATCGTTATTTGCATAACCTAACAATACATTAGTAGGAGGGAAATTCGAAAAAGATGCAGGATTATCTAATAAATGTTCAGGTACTATAGTTTTAATATTAAGTGCACCACTAACCCATCGAGCACCATCTATCCATTTTGAATTATTAGAAGCGTCGGCAGGTCCTTGAAAACCCTGAGGACCGTCAATACCCTGAGGACCATCGTCACCAGTTGCACCCTGAAATCCTGTTTCACCAATAGAACCGATGGCTCCCATTGGTCCACCGCCATTAGCAACTAACTGGTCAAAGTTATAATTAACTTTATCCAGTTTTTCCTGTTGTGTATCAGATTGTAGAATCTGCTTTAAATTAATAGGTATTGGCATTACTTAAATCTTTATTTATTTAGTATATATCTTTAATTTCTAGAACTAATTATTACTGTATCTTTTCCTCTATATTTTCAACGTTATGGCATAAAATACCGTCTGCAATATAAACATCTTCATTTTCAACATCAATAGAATATGTGTTAACCGTTTCGTGAATAGTTTTATTAGAGCTAACTCTTGTCCATTTTTCATTAACATATATCATGTCGGTCGTATCAATATAGAGAGCCTGTTTAAAGAATATTTCTCCATCTGGTCTTTTTATTAATATAGGGTGTTCGTTTGTTATTTTAGTTAATCCGTTATTAATATCTTGATAGTTCTTATAAGTTCCTTTTATTATTCTGACTATTTTAGCAGATGACCTAGGAGCCCTGAATTCCATCGCATTAGTTTTAAAATTTCTCCATTCACCACTATCGCTTAATCCTTTTATGTCAAACGAATCTAATACATCTCCTACTTTTAAGTTTTCAACTAATTTAGTAGTTCCATTTGCCATACTAATTACAGTACCTTCAACGTGACATGGATCAATGGAAATTCCTATAGTAATATCGCTGCTTTGACTTAGCATACCGCTATAAGTAAAATCTAAGTCTAATATTTCAGAGTCCTCTTGTATTGGTGTAATGATATTTAATGATACATAATAGTTTCCTGGGGTGAAAGATACACTAGCAGTATTTTGGGTTCCAACAGGATTCTCTATACTAAAATTAGAAGCACTAAGCTGGGATGGAGATATGCCACTGAGCGTAAAATAAACATTTCCACTACCGCCACTACCAAAATAACTAAGTGTATTATTGTTATTTCCGTCATCCCAATCGAACGTGACACCAGATGAATTTCCTCCCGGACATGCCGTTGCATTAGGTGCAGTTGCCTTACTAGTTGAATCAATACTTTTATAACGTTCACCCGTATATCCTGATGTACCAGAGTCTCCAGTCCAGTCGGCTATCTTTAATGAGTTATTTGTTCCGGGAATAAATGTATCTGATTTTACCAATATAAGTGGATATTTTCCAAGATTAGTCATTGAGCCTCCATTTGTATTTGAAGCAGCATCTTGTCTTACGTATATCTGGTTTGACAACCATGAATAAAGCCTGCCATCACTTCCTTGGGGAGAATTAAGGCCATCATATACGCCCAAATTCGTTACCTGCCATGATCCAGGGTTTTCTCCTATTTCAAACATATCAGAAGAATAAAAAATATCATTACCTGAAGTTGCATCACATGCAGTGGAAGCACCTATTCCAAGAGAAAGGTCTCCAACTGAGTATTGTACAAATCTAGATTTTATAACATCTCCTTTAAATTCATTATCATTTGCTGACCAATATTTTCTCCATGCCATATATAATCCAGAATCTACTGTTAACGTACCACCGAAGCCAAAATTAACCAGATACGCATCCGTATTTGGTAAACTCCTATACCAACCATCAGTTAATTGATCTATGGTATTATTTCCATCATTACGTTTCCATATATGTGAAGTATTTTCATAATCTTTAAAATCGCTAGAAGATCCCACTACATCTGGATGATTGTCTATTTTATTAGAAATAAATACTTTTTCCAAAGAAGTACCGGCTGGCCATCCAGTAAACCCGGTTACATCCGCCTCTGTCATTGTTACAGGAGGGAGCAGCCCGTTATTAGAAATACCAATGCTAAAATACGTACCGTCAACTCCATTTACACTTTCAGAATACATCATCCAGCATTCTTTAGGCTCTGTTTCTAAAGCGTCATCTGAAGATATCCCAACACCATTAATATATTTTCTTGCATAGCCCCATTCACCCTGTCCACCAGATTCTCTAGCTAACCATCCATCTGCTATTTCCTGTCCGTTTAAGTAACATCTTACATTACCGCTTGCAAAATTACTATCATCATTCCAATAAGCGTCTAATTGAGCGCCATCGCTTGGAGCACCGTCTGCATTCCATTGTATTGTTTCGGGGTTTAATGTAGTTGCGTATTGCATTGCAATATCTATGTTAGTATATGAACCCGATGCGACAGTATTTGAATCTATAGAACCTGTCATTGCATGATATTGTAGTTGTATATTAGAAGATGTTGTATTAGGATCATAAGTACCCCATTTATAACCATATTCTTTTAAATAAATTATACTAATTTGCTCTCCCAATATAACATGTTTATCCTCGGCAAACAGAATATTTTCATCGTCATATATTCTTATATCGTCCATACTATTATCAAAGGAATGTCCTATAGCATTTGCAGTAACTCCCGATACAGACGCACCTAATGTACTAATTCCTCCTGAAAAAATTATATTCCCGTTATACGATGATAAACTACCACCCTGTACCATCCCAGACAAACCTGATGTTATTCCGGGTATGTTAGTAATGTTCCATTCAAATCCATTTAGATTAGGTGTTTCATATTCTACAATTCCACCGTCACCCCATGTTTCTCCATTACACAGGTACCATCCTCCATAAAGTCCTGTTGTTTTACCTGATCCAAAATTTGTTCTAATACTTTGGTTAGATCCTATTATTTCCATTGGCCCTGTCTCGGCATCTAATAAATTAAAATTAAGATCTGTAAAAAAATCATCTTTAGGTATTCTTATTATAGATCCTACGGGGAATACTGAAAACATGTTAAAAACATCTTCCCATTCAACTCTTCCCTGTGTGTCGTATGATCTTAGTAATTTATTTAAACTTGGAGAGTGATTAGAATACTTAATTTCTCCTACTTTAAATTCTATTACTTTTCCCGGTACAGTGGCATCTACATTAAGTTCATACGGAATTACAGATGCTGCTCCTAACACGTTCTGTGAGGTTCCATCGAAATAAAACCTATTATCTCTATCAAATTTTATAGCAAATTTATTCGGTAAGTTTTCAGCCGAACTATGTGGATTAAATGTTAAGACAGGAAATTCAATGTTGTTATCCTCTTCTATTTTTAATCCAATATTGTATGATTTTTCAAGATTTTTATCTTCTGCAAGTGTAATAGAATCTTTAGAAGAAGCAATATCATTGGGATGTGAACCTATTGCAGCTTCTGTTATAATATTTAATGTTCCGCTTTTTGAAGCACTGATAGGCTCTGTCGATAACTCACTATAATATGGACTTATTAATTCATCATTAATGTCTAGGTGTGCTGTTGCGCCGACTGCTAATGTAACTGTTCCATTTTCACTAACAGAAGGGTATATTATTTTTTGTGTTGGTTTAGAACCGTCTAAATATACTATATCCTTTGATTTCCAAGTTCCACTTGACTCCGGTCCTATTGTACCCTGTGGTCCAATTAGACCCTCAGTTCCTTGTGAACCCATTTCACCTTTATCACCATCTTCTCCATTTGGTCCTTCAATTCCATCAGGACCAAGCGGCCCTCCGTTTTTCATTAATCTAAAATTGAAATTAATTTTATCAATTTTATCTTTTGACCACCATTCATTACTGTTAGGATCTAGATCACTCTTAAAAAGTTCTTTGATTCTTATGTTCATTTTTATGCAATTATTTTAGAATGGACCCTCAAATTATATCGATACCCTGGTTTTTTATTATATATTAATCTGAAATTTAAAGGCTTTTCAGCGAAACTTCTGATTTCAAAATTAGTAAGTTCAAAAAACCCATCAGACGTAATATCTTCTATATTAGTTACGCTTTCCAATTCACTATATTTAGATTGACTTATATTATCGTTTGGAAGATATCCTGCTATTTCAGTTCCATATACTTTTATTTGATCTATTATAAATCTAGGTATAATGTTTTCTTCAATGTATACCGTAGAATCATCTTCTAATGTTGTTTTATCTCCATACGAATACTCAGAAGTAGCGTACCTTGAATAGTGTGAAGTTATATTTTCTTCTTTTAATTTTCTCACAATAGAATCAGCAATATAAAAATCGATATGAATTTTCTGAGAATCTTCAAAGATATATGCACCATCATCTTCTCTTTCATCATATCTAATTACATCTAAAGCTTGAAGAGATCTTACTCTTTTTGAATTATATGAAGTGATATCATATTCATTCTTAACTTTCATTACAGTGGATGCAAAGAAAGATCTTTCCTCTATAGGACTTAATGTTCCATGAACTTCTTCTGATCTATTTGTTCCACCGAAGGACCTTGTATAATAGTCTTTAGCGTATTTACTCTTAAATAGGTTTAAATCTCTTTTATCTATTGCTATCTCACCAATTAATGGGTATAAGGGTAGTTTATCTGATTCTTGACTTAGTTTAATAACATTCGGCTGTAATTCATTTACTTTATGAAAGAAGAAGTTATTAATAATTCCATAATTTTCATCAACTCCTAAATTAGAATTAAACATGCAATTTACTTCAATCAATCTACTGTATTTTTTATCTCTGTTTATTTGCTCTTCAGTTAAAGAATCTAAGGTATTTCTAAATTTATAATTGCCATAGGGAGATGAAAAAGTTACAACATCTTTAAATAAAGGATCATAGCTACCATTCATTCTTTTAAGAGTAGTGTAATATCCACCATCTTCTCTTGCAACCAGATTATAACCTATGGTATCATTATTTAATTTAAATGCCTTAGGTTTATCATCATCTATTTCTATATCTAAAATTGATGTTTTTACAAATTCAACACCATCTTGTATTTCTAAACAAAACTGACCTGACAATGTATCACCATTTTCTAAAATAGTAGTATATGTTATATCTCTGTGTGTATTAATTCTATCTGCAAATCCAAATGAAGAAACGTCTTGCAATACATTATCCCATGCCTTTTTACCACCATTATAATACACTATCTCTGTAATGTTAGGAATCGTAGAGGGATCACTGTAAGGGGCATTCAAATCTTGATAATATTCGCCTGTCTCTTGATTTAATTCCCATAAATAAGGAACACCATTGACAATTATTTGTGAATCATTTATCACCGAAACAACCTGTAAAGAATATGTTTCACCTGCAGATTCAAACAATATGTATGAATATTGCTCATCTATTTTAAAAATGTCTTGTGTAAATTTAGGAGCATTTTCGTCAACCGACTGTACAGAAGCCTCTACGGTTGTTGTATTTTCAGGATCCCATACTGTTACTGAGCTACCTCCAAACTCTAAGAAACCTCTAATATTACTATCTTGTATTTCTCCATTGTTTTCAATATCATTTAAAGTATATAACAAATATCTGTCTAGTTGTGATATATCATTTGTAGGAACTTGTAAATCTATAAGAATGCTAATAGTTTTAAATTTATTATTTCTTACAACCTCTATATTTACTCCCGTGTTGTTTATTTCGTCGTTAGAAGTATAGTTAAGTATTGTTGCAACTTTAAAATCATTTACATCAGACGAAGATTTAAAAGATATCGGGTTAGTCGATAAAAATTCACTTCTATCTTTATAAATATATCTTAATCCTTTAAAAACTGTAGATGAAAAATTAACAGAATCTCCACCTTGCATTTTAGTGTACATTTTAAGTGGGGTTGAATTAACCCATTCACCAGGTGAAATTGTCGCTAGACCTGAGCTATCATTTTGATGAGCACCTGTGTAGTTTAATATAGTTGAAAAATAATCAAAGTCAGTGCTTTTTAAATTTGCGACTAATTCTGAATAAGGCTTTTCGTACCCTTCATAGACATAATCCATAAGTAATGGAATACTGCTAGGTTCTAATAAATATGTAGGAATATTATGTATATAGAAGTGTTCCATATTTAGTTTTTCAGCTGATCTTTCTGAAAGCTTAGTAATATCAGCTGATAAATTATTTACACCGAATGCTTCATTGGTGTTTAGGATGTATGATAAATTTCTAGAGTTAGTAGAATCTTTTAAATTAAATTTACATATAGTGGGTACGACTCTTGAATTAACACTCGTCTCCTTTAATGAGTTCTCCTTTAACCTATCATATTCATTAATGATTTCTGTATCTATAAAATCACTTTCAACTATATCATCTCTAATAATACTAGATAAAGAATTAAACTTAAATAATTGACTATTACCAGGACCCGGTTTAAATATAAAATCTTCATAAATATCAGCAACGTTAGACTGGTTGAAAAAATAATTAGCAGATGCTAAATCCTTCGTGATTATTTTAGTAAAGAAGTTCGAACCCATTGATGTATAGATTACATCTTTTACCTCTGTCCATTCCTGTTCACCGGGATTACCTACAGTATCGACCTTTACAAAGTCTCCTTTTTTAATAAATTCACTAACGTCTATATCACTTATTAATATATAAGGATCTGCTCCAGGGAAAGGTTGGTCATTGGCTCCGAGGACGTTAATGGAAAAAACATTTGCTACTCCAAACGAAGCTTCATCATTCTTATATTGCATGCTCTCTAAAACTAAAAAGTCTATTTTAGAATTTGAAGTATCGTAGAAATCAAAATTAAAATCCTTGAAATCATACGCTGAAAACTTTCCAAAGGGAGTATCATAGGTTTCATAACTTGTAATCACATTGTCCATTGAAAAAACCACCGGTTTTTGAAAAATAACTCTAAAGTTTTCTGAATAAGGATCTTTTATTATTTCTATAATCCTAACATAGTTATCCTTATTAAGTTCTTTAATAAAATACCCTACCTGTAGGTTTCCTATTTCGTTAGGGGATATTAATACACCCTGATTAACAGAACATCCACCTATCATAGTGTAAATTTCATAGTCTCCTAATTGCAATCCACCTGTAACAGTTCCACCTTCACTTATAAAGTCGTTATACTTATTTGAAAATGCAAGATTTGCGTCGGTTGAACTTTGCATATCGATAAAGGGGTTCGGATTAGATGAATTAATACCAAATACAGTTGTATTCTTATTCCTTCCCTGTGAGTAGTCATCTATGATCACCCTGTTCTTTATAGAGCTAGCATTATACGGTATAACTTCTGCATTTCTAATCGCCGCTGCAAGCGCTGCTGCTATTTGAGAAGTATTACCTAATGCAGAATATCTATTTTCCTGGAATGTTCCGATTGGAAGTGATGTATCTGCAATTAAAACAAAATCACCTAAATTAAAATTTTCAATACTTATCTCAAGTAAGTCTCCTAGAAATACCTTATCATTATCAGAAGGCTGTTCTATTATATTTAATTCTATAAAACCATTAAATGGTGTTTTACTTATTACGGGAGTGTTAAACTCTGTTTGATTTTTATTTACAAAAATAGAAGAGTCTCCCTTATACGATGTTAGTATTTGGTTTTCTTCTATTCTAGTCTTTCTAAATCTATTTAAAATGTTATGATATTTATTATTAATATCTTTTACCCATCCAAGAATCGGTTGAGTATAATCTTTCATAGATGGTAATTTATCTAAATCATCAGGTGATGAATTGCTTATATCTAAATTTAAGTGCCCTATTGAATTTACAGAATTGACAACTACGGTTCCTTCTTGATGTTCATCTACGAAAATTCCAAAATATCTATAAATATTATAGTCGTCGGCCTCATTATCATCAAATAAAAATTCTAAATTAATTATATTATGAGAAACAATTCCGTTTCTTTCAAAACTAGCCGTTAACGTGTTATTAGCTAAAATTTCAGGAATGTCTTCTTTAACATAATCATCATCTATATAATCTGATTTTTCAACAAAGCCACCTATCATTACGTCTATTCCGTTAAACGAAGTAGGATCATCTAGTTCAAAATTAAAATCAATATGTGACTTAGGAATTAAGGGATTAGATACGTGACTATTTAGATATCTCCCTAGTTTAGAGTTGTTAGTCATGTCATACGATTTTATTAAAGTCGCATTAGATAACATTTCTTGAATTCTAGAATTTTGACTAGGATCAGCTTCTAAAGATTTTTCTTTAAAATCTACATCTTTAATTCTATAAATTATAAATTTTTCAGGAACACTTTCTTCCAGCCATATCGGAGCAAATATTCTATACTGCTCGTCATAGGCCTTTGTATAATTAAATGAAGCTCCGTAATTATATAGATTTTCATATTGTGTAGAATAGTCTTTAGAAACACTTAAATCTGTAAATTCCCTACCTACCTGATATCTTTCATCTTTGCTTAATTTTCCGTAAAATTGAGCAACATCCCTACAATATTCACCTGAACTAGAAATAGGATATTTCTGATATTCATACTGTGATAGAGTTCTATTTGCCTTAATTGAGCTTAAATAGATATCTCCCTCTTCGTCAGTAATTAATTTGACATTAGAAGTTAACTTAGGGTTAGTTCTTAATAGGGCAAAGGACTTATCCTTATACGAAATACCTTCTGCTTGTGTGTTAATCGTTATCGCCATTTATAAATAGACTCTATTTTTGTTAGAGTATATATCTTGCTTAGTTACAGCGAGATATTACCTATATGGGCGAGCATCGAAATCGTATAATCTAGATGAACTAAAATCATTATATCCACTGAAGAATCTTCTTCTATTCCACCACCAGTTTCCGGAACCAAGGGAGTTTCTATAATTACTCAGCATCACTTTGTTGATACTATTTTTATTTGTTCCAACTGCTCTATATTTAGCGTAAACTTCTACATCGAAGCTAAATTCAGTTTTATAAGAATCTATGATGTCTAGCCCTATTTTCTTTGAATATGTTAAATTGGTAAATGCATTTCCATATATTCCAGCAACTCTACCTTTACCGGTTTCAGTCTCTCCAAAATAATCTGTCATTCTATATTGGAATACCATATCAACTGACACTGCATTTTGACTTCCACCTTCAATTAATTTTTTACCATACTTGTTAGGTCCATCTACTGATAGACTAGTTTGGTTTATAGGTGAAAGGTATAAGAAAGAACCACATGAAAGACCACCTAATAAAAATTGATCATCTTCCGTAAATGAGTTTTTTAAAGACTTTTTACCAATAACATTACCTTGTTCATCTATTGGTCCAGATTCACCGTCACTTCTAAATGTAATTGTCAGTGGCTGATATGCTGTTTGAATTTTTCCATTCTTATCGTTAGATCTTTTAACAGCATATTTCGGCATCGATATAATTCCCGTTGAAATTATATCCTTTGTATTTAAACCTATGTCAGACTGAAGTAGCGGGTGTGATTTATGAAGAAAAAGACCTGAATCATACTTAGCAGCCGTTACTTGAGAAACAGAAACTCTATCAGCTGAGTTCGGAAGAATATTTGCTGGATCGGTCGGATCAGTAATAAATCCGTTTTCATCGTCATTCGTTACACCCTGACCAATATCATTCCATGTTCCATTCCATATAAAATCGGTAGCTCCGTTTAAATTATTAGCATCATCTTGATGTGGTAATATTTGAAAGTCTTTGAAATCTCGTAAATGAGGTCTATCAGAAATTGATCCAATTCCATTATTAGGATCTACAGCAAATGTTAATCCATATTCCGAACTACTTACTCCTGTTAAGTTTGAATCCCTAGACGTGTCAGTATCAGGATCTATAATCGAATAAAGATCACCGTTATTAGCTATATTTCTAAATCTAGAATAAATAAACTGTCCATTTAATTGAGATGATTGGTCTGGCGCAACAGAAAAATGATTATATGAATTTCCATCACCTGTAAGATTTTGATAAACAACAGGGACTAAATCATACTGAGCCTCTGTCATATAATATGTATCATTTGCTATTTTAACATCAGGTGTTGTAGTTCCAGTTGGTTGTTTATTACCAGTTTCTAAATTAATAATACCTAGACCATATTCTTGTTGTGATGAAGATACGTAAGCTGGTTGTGTAAGATTTCCATTAATTCTTGCACATAATTCTAGATCAGATGCTTTAGTATTATGAAGTTCTATTCTATAGTTTTTAGTAACAATATATCCTTTAGTTTCATCATCTGGTTTTTCATCTACATAATATCCTGCGAATATTTTAGCAGTTGAATTATTTTTAACTAGCGTTACTTCACCTTCTTCGTCAATAATTTTAATTTGTAATTCTCCAACGGCACCTTCAACCTTAGCTTGTAGTCTTTCTAATTGATTCTGTAATTCCAACAATTTATCATATACGCTAATAGGATTCTGTTCTCCTGTTAAAAACCCAGATGCTAGTGATTCTGCGGCATGTGCATAATAAGTATCTCCTGCCGTAAATCCACTATCAAGGTGTGTAAATAATCCTTGTGATTCTAAATCATCATTTATTTCAACCTTAACATTATCTAAATCATTTTGGTTTACTAGGCTATTTGCTCCGTCTGTAGATATTTCTCCATCAGGAAAAGGAATAGTAATAATATCTGACCATTCTGATTCTACTGGGGTTTGTGGGAAACCTGCTTCAGAAACAGATTTAATCATCATTTCTATTTTTTCACCAGGCTGAATAGATAAATCTATTGAGTTAAAATTAATAGCCTGTGAATCTTCTTCAGATTCTAGAATCCATCTATATCCACCATCCGCTTGCTTTTCTCTTTTTCTAATAGGACCCTTAACTTCGACCCAGTTTGAAAATGCAGCAGTTTTTTTATTAAATTTGATTTGCTCTATTACAGATGTTTTACCCGTTGAGGAAACGTATCTATATCTAGCAATAAATTGAACTACTTCTTGTGAAATTTCATCACCAACTTTCTTTGGTTCTGGAATAGACCAAAAACCTCTTACCCTATATTTAGGATTAACTTTAGGTAATTCATTCGATTCAGCAATCGCTTTAATCTGTCCAACACTAGAAGAGAATACTTTAGTTTCAGCAGCCTTTTCTCTAATAATAGAAGCTAATTCATTTTTCTCTCTATTTCTTTCTATTTTAGATGAGAACTTTTTAGTAGCAATTAATTTTCTTTTCTTTCTAATTGTAGTGTCAAGCTTTTTAATAACTTCTTTAGCTTTAACTTTATCAGATTTGATCTTTTTTACTTGTTCAACGCTAGCGTTTTGAGTAAGGTGTTTATTAATTTGTGTTACTTTAAAGTTATCTACTTCTACGATTGGTGCATCTGGGATAAGACCTTCTGATGCAGGTGGAATGTAATCAACCTTAAGTGCTTTAATAAATTGACCAAAATCAGCAACCTCTTCTTTATAATATTTAGCAAGTGTAGTAACTATACCATCTTCATTTTGAATAGTAAGTTCATTCGAAAAGAATGCAACACCTGGTGAGAAATCAGTAGCTGGTAATTTAGAGATAGGATCAATTGGTTTAACAAAAACAACTTGCCTTTCATTAAATCCAACTTTAATGTCTATGGAAACAGAAACATCAATGTCTTTGTAAATAGCGAGAGCATTTGCTCCTATCTTAATTGGTGCGTAACCTTCTAAAAGAGATAGTTCAACCTGTGTAGTTGAAGAATCAATGGAGGTTACTATGTATCTTGTATTGTATTCAGATGTATTTACTACTAATGAATCTCCAATTTTTAGAGTTTCAGTATCTTTCATCTCTTTATTAGAGTCTGAATACGTTAATTTATTTAGAGTGTAAACCTTTACGGTTTTAGTTTGACTAGTTCCGTCTATTAAAGATGTTTTTTGAACATTTTCTACTTTTAATACGTCTAACTGGCCATTATACTGGATAGATCTTATTGGCATATCTACCGTCTCTGCATCTATTCTATATTTTAAACCATCTTCTTTTATTTTAGAAATAAATTTAGAATAATTAACATCATTTTGACCTTTAAAAATTTCATCAAAAGACTCTGTAGAAGACAGGTCTTCATGATCGAATATAACTCTTTCAGTATAAACTCTTTCAGTATCTACTGGAATCTGTCCTTTAACATCTAAACTAATAGTTAATAAAGGATTTAAGAAATCTTCAAAGAAATCATTTAATTGAGTATTGAATTCTTTAGGAGTTGCTAGGGATTTTATAGGTAAAGAAGGTCCTTTTAATTTAGAAGTATGTATTCTTCTATAAGATCCATCTTTAAGTTTTACGTTTGCGCTAGAAGTATCTAAACCGCTAATCGCAGTCATGTTCTTATCAATTCTTTCAATTTCTCTTTTCAAAAATCCAAATGCTGGAATCTGAATTGCAGTCATTTCTCCTGTGCGATTATCGAATAAATCTATTGTAACCGTTTCTTTGTCGGTTGAAATAGCCTCATTGATACGTTCGAAAGTTTCTAGTGAATTAGTATTTAATTCTAGAAACTGTTCGAGTAAATGTGATATGGAATTGCTAGCGCTCATATTATCTTAAGATATCGTATTCAAACGTTTTATTTACTGGATCTACGCATACTATTTCAATATATGGTTTATTAGATAATAAGTCCGATAAAGAAATAGAAAGTTTCTGCGACCATCCATTACTCTTATCAGTCCACAGTGTTATATAATGCGTTGATAAGTTTTTTATTTTATTTTTAAAAGTTACTCTAACAACTTGGCCTTTTTTCCAGCTTGTTATTGTATCATCTAAGTATATATTCAGATTAGAATCAAAGCTCTGTGCTTGGTCAGTGTATATTCTAACTAAGTTATCAAACTCCTTGAGCCTTTGCCATACCGCCTTTGTACCAGCTTCATCTGGTAAAAACATAGAATCTGCTGATAATTCTCTTTCATTAGTAGAAGTTACAGTGTCATATACATAGGCTTGTCCTAAAGAATAGCCATAATTTACACAACTAATTTTAACTTTACCATTACTTGATTTATCAATAGAGACTCCTGGGTTACCTGATTCTAGAACATCTGTATTATATTGTATCTCTGCTGGGATTACACCAGATATTACCTGATTTAACCTAGAGTTGGTATTTGTTATTAAGTCTAGAAGACTTCTTTCATCTTGGAAATTAATAGTAGCGTTTTCAACATCCTGCTCTATATGATCTAATCTTTTAGATATTCCTTGTAAATTTTCAGAACTTAAAAAGAAACTTTCTAACATTTCAACTTTCTTAGAAATATCATTGTATCTTTTATTAGCATCTCTTAATAATTGAACAGCATTTTCTAAAGCACTAGTCGTGTCTAAGAAAATATCCATTGAGAAAGTAGAATAATCATTAATATTCTTCTCTATTCCTACATTATCTAAAGCAGAATTAAACTTAAGATTTAATTTAAGTGCGAATGCATTACCATTAAGACCAGTAACTTCATTCGGCTTATACTTAGTTAATTCTGGAATATACCATCCATCATTAGAAGTATCTTCTTTCCAGTTATCTAATAATATTATACCATATAGGTTTGTTGCTTTATTTCCAATATTAGACTTTGAATATATGTCATAATACACTAGGATAGCATTGAATCTAAAATCTCCACCTCTTTTAGAATAATCTAATATTGAATCTAATTTAGGATCATTTATTATTTTAGAGTATGCGCTTGAATTAAAATCAATTCCAAATGTTGGAATTTCATTTTCATTTGTATTATAAGTTCCGTCAGCTTGATCAGCCCATGATTCTAATTTTAAGAAAGGATCTGGATGAATATCATCACTGGTTCTTCCTTCGATCTCAGAACCGGGTACAAACTTAATATTATTAGTATTAAATTTAGAAGTTTCTAATAAAACTTCAGGAGTATATCCCACGGAAGAAGGAACATTAACAAATATTTCGTTATATTGTTGTCCTTTATAGTTCTTGTCGTTAGTTACATCAATATTTCCAATGTATTTTATAACTTGACTATATTCAGAACCGGACTGAGTAGAATCATCTAACTCAATCATTCTAGAATATCCTGTTGAAACTTCTTGTGAAGTTGCAGTTCTTACTCTTATCGCGTTAATGTGATATAGGTATTTAAAGAATATTTTTTCTGCATCACTTTGAAACAATACATCATCAAAATCGTCATTAACCTCAGGGTTAAGAAGCATGTTCTCTAAATTAAGTGCGTAACTTTGAAAAGTCTGTGCGAAATGAACATTACCGTTACCATCATGTGCTGTGTCGTTATACGCACTAGCATTTTCACCACCGCCTCCTTCGAATAAATTCGTATAGTTAATATAGTTAGGTCCCGTGATAGGGTCATTACCGTTTAAATTAGCATCTGCATATACTGGCAAGTCTAGCAATGCAAATTTAGAAAATTCAAAATTAATGTCAGGATTGTAATAAGCGCGTGTCAAATCCCTTGCTGCATTAGCAAATGCATACATCGTACCTCCTTGTTCCTGTGGAATCCTTATTAATGGTGTAGCCATCTAATTAACTGGTTTATTTTTATATTATGAAATTGTGGCGTTATGTGAACCTGTAATCCACCAAGTGCCGTCCGTACTTCCTATAAAACTAATGCTACCATTCTGTCCAACACTTATTTCAGTATCAGCGCCGTTTATATTGACTAACTCCGTACCTTGCATTAAAAACGGAACTGATGCGATAATAGTTAAAGTTTGTCCATCAGTTGAAATTCCTAGCTCTATATTATTAGAACCAGTGTAAATATAAGCGCCTAGTGTAGGATTTCCTATTGGAAAATTAACAGTAGGAACCACTACGAATTGAAGTGCTTTTTCTAAAATTACATTTTCTTTAAAAGTAGCTTCAACGCCTGCCTCTAATGAAGATGCAGTTACGTTAAACGTATTTAAAGTACCTGTATTTAAAGACAGTGTGCCTGCCGTAATAGCTCCAGTTAAAGATAACGTAGAACTTGTCGTGTCTAGAACATTTGCGATTAATCCTAATTCTTCATTTACGTTATCAAAATTATTATTGATAGTAAGTCTTGAAGAAGAAAGAGAATGCGTTCCTAAAATTGTTGTAATACTTGCCATTTTATTTAATTGTTAAGATGTTTTTTCTTGTTATGTTTTTATTTCCGTTCAAATCAGTTAATTCAAGCTCAATACTGTACTCTCCCTTAGTGTCAAATAAGTATGTCAGCCACTGATTATCATAATATATATCTTCTTTTTTTACACTATTATTTATCAATCTCCATTTCTGCTTTATTATACCTGGCATTTTAGTCAAGTCATAAGAAAAAGTCATGTGATTTAATAGATTTATAGTACCGTGATCATCTATTACATAGGAGTCATTAAAGCTAGGATTGTAGGCCTGGTATTTAACAAAACTAGCAGGATCTATAATCCCAGTAGTTGTCGTTACGTTATAGAAATCATATACTTGATTAGGTTGTTTAGACACTACTAGCATATAATCGCATATATCTGCTCCATCGAAATTGTTTACTATATTTCCGTCAATGTCTTTATATATTGGATTCCAATTGAATTTAGTAAAAATAGGGTATTGATTAGGATTTAAATTATTTAATTCATCCTTTAAATTTTCCCAGGCAACAAAGTCAGTATTGGATGTAGGGTATGTTGTGGTTGGAGTATATTCTTCCACTATTTCAAGATCTGTAAAGGGATCTAACTGCGAAATAGATATAGTTCCATTGTTAGCACCGTTTAATTCTACTTTAAAAGAAGAATTTAAATCAGGTCCGACTCTAGTTTGATCCCAGCATATTTCAGGACCATCGTTCCATACTTGTTTTCTTAGTGATTTCCACTGATATGGTCCGGTTGTTTCATTAAAGCCAGTCGGAGTTGTAGAATCAGCAAATCTTCTTACTATTGAAAATTCTTTACCATCTTCGTCGTCGTGTAAATAATTAGCTCTATCGAGGGTTATATAATATGTAGCAATGCTTTCTTCGACGGTATTTAGGTTTTCTCTACCCCATTCCCATGAAGAACCTGCTTCTTCCCATTTATATTTGTAATTTGCCCAGTCTAATTCAGGTGTGAGTTTCTGATACATTCCATATACTTCAACATTCTTAGATTTAACTATTATCTTTTCATTGTGACTAATGCTTCTAACATTATACAAATCCCAAAAAGCAACATCAATCGTATACTCACCTATATATGGAAGTATTATTGGCAGTGTATACCAGTCGTTAATAGATCCTCTGATAGTTTTAGAGTAGCCTCTAGGACCTTTAATTATCCATTCAATTTCATATACACTTCTTTTCCACCAATCATCCCATGTTAAGAAAGGATCCTGTAAGGTGGTGTATGGAGGTTGTCCTGGTGGAGAATGTAAAACATTAGCATCATCGTCAGTGTCGTTTGCATCTATAAAAGTAAAATCTGCATCATCCCATGTATCTTTAAGGGAAGTTCCAGTTAAAATAATAGGAGCTCCTATAGGAATTCCTGCCATAGTATTATGTGAAGACATATCTTCGTCGTGCCAATCCGTATAGAAAGATCTAATAGAATCTTCTAATTCATTTCTTTCTATTTTATTAAAAACTTCTATCTTTTGATTACGACCTTCTAGTCTATAATCTACTTTCCTAAGATCTTCTATATAAATTGATTTAGCATCTGGAAATATATCATAATGTACATCTTGTCCAGCATACTGTGCATGTATTTGGTGTTGATTATTCCAAACTCTTTGATTTACTCCGTCAAAGTAATCACCCTCTGCTGTAATATCCACGATCTTTGCATTAAGAGGTAGATATTCTCTTTGTAGTTTACGCTTTAAAGCATATAACTTTATTAAGATTTCGTCTGGTGAGAAGTCTGTAATTTCTTCTACTTCTGGTAAATCAAATTTATTTAGTTTTCCAGTAGGAACATTTAACCTGTATGCTAATGAAAATCTAGAAGTTTTCTTTTGATTAGAATTAGGAAGATTTGTATTTTTACTTTTCTTTGCTAAGAAACCAACTTCAGTTTGATTAGCAACAGGAACAACCATCATTTTTCCAAAACCTTCAGATTGTTCATTTATATTTAACCAATATTCTCTAAGACTTACATTATTATATCCAAAGAAATCTATAATACCCAATAGGGCTTTATAAGTTCCTATAAAGGGTTTAATAGTAGAAGCCTGTAATAAAAGTTCTTTTCTTTTTCTATTTAATAGTTTATAATCTACACCAAGGTCTTTAATATCGGAATCTCTAAATATTAGGTAATCCATTTCAGTAAGATTAAGAGCCATGTTAGTTAAAAGGCTTTTTAGTCTTTCATCTTCAGCAACAATTTCTCCATATACTTTAATTTCTGCAACCTTTACATCCAGTCCGTTTTCAGTAGCAAATACTTCTAGTTTTCTAATATGAAATCCTTCTTGTTCTGAACTCATTGCAACATTAGCAATACACGCCTGTGGTTGTATTGCAGCTGCATTTAGAGGAACTATCTTAAAACCATCTGCGTTAACTGATGTATAATAACTATTGTCTCTCATTTCACTAATTTGAAATGAATCTACATTTACATCATAATCACCATTATTCATTTTACCACTATAAAGAAATATGTCTGTGCTTTCTCCATATTCTGTGGTGAATTTAAATTTAAGTGTATTCTTATTTGCGTCAACTGATATAGGATGTACAAACCTTTGATTATCTAATTCATCCTTTACTTCTTCTAACACATATATGTTTAAAGTTTCATATAAGCCTGTAGATATCTCAGGTAAAAATGCATTACCCGTAGAATATCCTAAATCAGAATTATATTCTAGATTTAATTCGTTAGAATTATTATCAAAAAATCTTAGATTTTGGTATGA
>UPTG01000754.1_pt1 | contig 25647 bp, 15 predicted proteins | sample 2160121 | NCBI WGS metagenome assembly UPTG01 (sample SAMN06266255, study PRJEB28933) | marine metagenome | isolation source: Columbia River Estuary | place: USA:Columbia River Estuary, USA | collected 2014-07-27
CGTTTCCTTGCAAATCGCCCTGAGTGCTCGCTAAAGCTTGAGTCATCCATAATGCGTTAGCACCAGTGTCTGCCGGTTCTTCAGACCAATCATTACTAACGTTATAGACTTTGTCGTCATCGAAACTGTAGTAAACGCCCGAAGATGGTGGAGTTCCCGTTGTTGTCAGACCTGAAGAGATGCCCAGACCTGTTCTCAAATCATTTTCTGCGTTACTGCTTCCGAACTCTTTGTCTAGTCTCTTGAAGAGTTGTATTCTGTATGTTGAGAACCCATCTTCACCATTATTGTGGTCTTCATATGGGGCAGACCATGATGAGGTGTCGTCTGTTCCAGTAGGTCCATCAACAGTGAAGAGTGCCTCAGACGCCCAGATCTTACCGCCTGTGTTATACCCTGCAGTATCCATGGCACCGACATCGTCGTACCAAGTGTGTACTACACCTGTATCACTCTGTGCAGAACCAGTAGGCATAGTTTTTGATAACGCACCTGTAAATGTGACACTACCTCCGGTAGGTGTTCCTGGCTTCTCTCCATTCAATGTACGAGTTACTGCAACAACTAAAGCAGTAGATCGACCAGGCGCGCCATTGCCGCCTGACTGAGTTGCTTGAGGGTCATCCCATTCGATATTACTATCGGTTTCAATTGGTGTGTGAGTTGTAGGGTTGTTAGATAAGTAACCGTCTGGTCTTGTTGACGCGACACCGACAAGTGCATATAACTGACTATCCCCTGTCGGCACAGTCTTAGACCAATCAGCAGGTGGAGTAAATGTCTTAGTGCTAAAGTTGAAAGATCCACCCGATACAGAATCAGATTCTTCCCAATCATCACTTGCACGACGATATGCAGTCAATTGTGTGACCTGATATCCATCGATACCATCAATAGGAACATTCAGAATCAACTTAGGTTCTGTAAATGTAAGCGTATTGTCTACACCGATAGCACCGCGAAGAGTTGCTACAGTAGAGATTTCATATAGTGGTCCGTTACTATTTCCCTGAGAGTCTAGTAAAGGGGGAATCTCTTCATACCAACCAACACCTTCATGGGTTAGTGCTGGAGTTGATGTGAATCGGTTCGTTGTGAAACTATAAGTTGATCCGTTGTTAACCTTAGGAGATCCGTTTGGATCTGGAATTTGGTTCCAATCTGGATCTAATGCAGTAACATCTGGAATACGAGCGTACAATGACTTGAAGTAAGAGGATACTGGGATCAGAACACTCACTGTAGGTGTTGACCACGCCTCTTTTACTCCGTCGTGATTGTCCGTAGCTGTAGCCCAATCTGTTCCTTCATCGCCCGACAAAGAGAATAGTCTCTCAGAACTCCAAAGTGTGTCTTCACCAGAAGGTCTTTGAAAGTACCACTCTATTCCATCTTCATCTGTTATTGAGTAGTCTGGATTTGTAATAGGCCCGTATGCTGGTGTTGCGGTCGTAGAGTGACCTACGTATGAGTCTGCAGGGGTTGTTGCACTGAAATCAATACCACCGCCAAGTGGAGGTTTAGGTACAACTAAGTCGCCATTACTGTCTGCTGTGTCCGCAACTCTGCGGTATAGAACAGCGTTAAATGTGGATCGACCGTTTCTACCATCACTTCCGGAAGTCGTTAGTTGTGGGTCGCCCCAAGTAATATCATCGTCTAATGTCGATCCGTTAGGTAATCCAGATTCGCTAGCAATACCTGTAGAGACATATAGTTTAGGCGCTTCGTCAGTTCTAGAAGGAACAGCACTTTCCCACCCTTCACTTACTGGAGCTAAGTATTCGTTTGTTGCGAAGTTAAAACTACCGCCTGTAGGTTTGTCAGAAGAAGATAGGTTAGTGCTTGTTGCGACTCGCTTGTATGCAAATAACTGAACAGTTCTTGCGCCGACTACACCATCGACTGGCGGACCACCTACTAGAGCGGGTGAAGACCAACCCCCAGAAGGTACAGTAAATGACTCACCATCATCTGGATCTACCGCAACAAAAGTATATGTTGATGACCAAAGTTCGTCAGTCTCAGGAGAAGTTGGTTGAGAAACTGACCACCCAGAAGGTTTAGTGAACGATCCTGTAGTGAACACATAAGATCCACCAGATGGTTCCGATGGAGAAACACGAGCGCCATCAACTACAGTTTTTGGATGTCTTGTAAATACTGTGATAGTTTGACGATAGACACCTGTTGGGTCATCACCACCACCACCAGTTACGGTAGCAGCGTCCCATTCAGTACCTGTCCATCGCAGTACTTGACCTACTTGTTTACCTGAAGTGTCTACGTCCAAAAGTTCGTCGAGTGATGTTGCACCGCCACTGCCTAAGTCACCTGCGTTAGCAAGTTTGACCCACTGATTATTGTGTGCAAAGTATGCTTTTCCAGTATTATGAACGTGTGCAAACATACCATGATAAGTAGACGCGTCTGGTAAGTCCGATTCCGTAGGGAATACGTTACTGTACAGAATCTTGTTATTACCAAGATCTAATGTATCAGAAGCGAGTGCCTCACGAATCTCTTCTTCAGTAAGACCTGCTTCAGACAAAACTTCAACAAAGTTTTCATTGATCTTATCAATAGCAGAATTAGTGTGGTCTGCAAGATTAATGGTTTTTATGTTACTCATTCACTTCCCCTGATAAACTCATAAGCAGTTCTTTGATCTGTCGCATATCATCCTTCAAACCTTTCACGTCTTCTGTAAGAGAATGAATGTGATCTTGCCTTTCTCGTTGTATTCTGCTTTGGTTTCTCGCGTTTTGTATTTCGGATTTGTTAGTATTTAGTATAGCTCCAGTGCGACTATCTCGCACTAGATTGTTGTGACCTTTAACTTTTACATGACTACTCATTAGGTGAGTGTCCTAGAGATACGGTAGAACCAAGTATTAAATCCATATGTAGGGTCAGGAGTATATTGTTCTAACCCTCCTCTAGTATATGTGTACCCGTCGTCAGCAACAATTGAAACAATCTCTTCTTGGTCTAGGCCTTGAATTTGATCAGTTTGGTATAAGACCACGGTATCGTTCCAGTTTATAATTACTCCATATGATGGCTCTGTTTGACCGGGTTCCAAGAAAGATAGAATCGCAAAGTAATATTGAGGCGAGACTCTTGAATATTGATTAGTGTCTGGTTCCGGCTCTGGTTCGGGTTCCGGCTCTGGCTCTGGTTCTGGCTCTGGTTCAGGCTCTGGTTCGGGTTCTGGCTCAGGTTCTGGGCCTGGTTCTGGTTCAGGACTTGGTGCAGGCGTGTCTACTGGGTTCAAGTCTAGATCAAATAGTTCTCCAAATTTCTGCAGACCACTCGCAGTGATCAATGAGATTGCACGAAGATCTGTGATCATTGGTGACTTAGATGAATTATTAGACTTCATCACGATCAATACTTGGAACACAGTAAATGGTTCTGCATCTAGTGTGTACTCATAGTCGCGGAAAATATCTGGGTTCTCATCCGTAGGCATTGGTATGTCAATATTAATCTTCGCCCACAACGCATCAGCAAATGCGTTCTCATCTAGAGATGTACGAGCATAGACTTCAAAGGACGCACCACGTGCAACATTCGCCGCAAAGATAATTTTGAGACCTTCTGACAACTCATCGATAATCACAGGTGTTGTGATATGCTGTGTTGCGTTACCCGTATCAATAACATTTTCTAACGCAATAACAGAGACACGTTGTAGATCAATCACAGGTGAAACTTTACGGTCGCCAGTAGAAAGGTTCAATGCGAATTCTAGTGTCTTCGCATTAGGAGAGTTATCTGAAGTCGCAACAACATTTGGACTGGTGTTGACATTTAAGTCATTCAGTGATACAGTCTGTGTAGGATCTTTATCGCCATAATTGATACTTGTCGTCTTACGGTCAGTTCCATATGAAGCACCTACCGTTTTAGTTACAGTCGCTTGAATCGATGTTGAGTTAGGTGTAAATGATTGTACTTGAGGAATGTATTGATCGAACATCACCTGTTGCGTTGCGGTGACATTGTTACCACCACCTTGCGCAGAACCTGTTGCTGTAGCTGGTGCGGTAATGGTATACCCTTCCCACGTCGGAGATTCTACAACAAATGATCCTGTAAGGTTTGCGACAGTAAGTCCACCAACTCCACTTGATACGTCAGAGATCGTGACTGTATCACCTGCAGTGAAACCATGACCTTGATGTCGAACTTTAACAAGCGCTGATCCTGCAGTCGTTTCAAACGGACTCTGAATCAATGTGACTTTTGGAAGCTCTGCGTTCTCTAAGTGTAAGACACCATCTGCTTCGAACTCTGCACGTTCCAGTTCAAACATCAAATCTTTAGTTTGATCTGGCGTCCAAGTAGAACCATTCTGAGACATAAACAACGAACCCAGTGTTGGTTGTCTTGATACTCTTTCTTCGCGGGATGGACCTAGGACGAACTCATAAGTCTGAGCAGTGTAGACGTTGTACTCTACTGACTCAGCAAGTAATACTATAGCATATTCTTCGCCAGCAGTCAAGTAAATTGGTTCATCAAATTCAACAACAGTCGGACGAATTCTGACTGTAGTGATATCAGTTTCTTCAGTAAGAGGCGTTGTAGGAATATTTGCAGGATCTACAAACTTGACTGACCCTGGAACTAAACGGTTCGTAGGGACACCGTTCTCTACCGCACGAATTTGAACCTGCATAGGAATGATAGAGTCTTTGCTCTCTACGTAGACGCGTGCCTTAGTGATGAAGATGCCATTTGGGTTTTCTATTTGATCAACAAAGAATGTCTGCGCAAGTGGATCACGCCAGTAAGTCGTTTCAATAATACGCGTTGTACGCATAGTGCGTTGTATTGTCTCGATGGTTCCCACCGAAGTGTATCCTGCGCGACTGATTGAAGTTGATCCCGCATCGTTATTTGTATTGATGTCAAGCAGTTTGAATTCTTGACGCCCTGTTCGGAAAGCAATCTCTGAAGTATTAGGCAAGAAGAACGAACCGATCAACTCTCCTTTACTGTCTGTAACTAGGTTGCCTTTGCCACCTAGTGTAGACGGATAAGAAGTCGCGTTCGCATATTCGTTACCATACTCAGTTGGATCGTCCGAGAAGTTTACGTAAGTAGACTCTGGTCGAACCCAGTCAGATACACTCTTGTTTCCAAAATAAGCAAAGAGTCGTGTATTAGGTCGTAGACCTTGAACACGGAAACTAATCTTACGTGAACGCATGAACGGAATAATCACAACGTCTAAAATGCGTTCACCAATGAATTCTTGAATCGTCTTTGATGTGACCTTAGAACGAATTTTTGCATTAGGACGATTGAAGAAAGTAGGCAAATATGTATTAATACGACGTACCACATTCTGCATGATGTCTGGTAGTCGCTTCACTTCTACCCATTCGTCGGACGAAGGTGATAATGTCATATGACCATTTGAAGTGATTACTGCAAATGGGTTAATGTTGTCGGTACCAGTCGCTAGAACTTGTGACACAAAGTTCGTACTTACATGAGGTAGCGTAACGATATCGCCTTTCTTAGAAATATTGTTATTCAAGTTCAAAGCATTGTATGCCAACCGTATAGAGTTCTCAACGAACGATGGTCGCAATAGACCTTCTGGATCTACCGATGCGCGATACGCTGGGTTGTGTACGTCACAGAAGTTCAACGTACTAAAGTTATCTGCGATGAATCCTGCCTTAGTACGAGGATTGCCGTTCGCATCTAATACTTGTAAGACGTTGGTATTGGTCTCAAGAAAACTCAATGCAGTCAACTCGTACAACGTCTCTACACGATCAGATAACTTAGAGATGTCCTTCATCGTGAATCGTCGGTTAGGTATGAATGTACTGATTACGTCTGAACGATCAAATGTGTAAGCATTCAACATGAATTTGTATAGAGGCAATGTACCTACAGGAATTTCTGGTTCACGAGGATCGATCGCAGGTTGACCACGAACGACTTGTAACTCACCTAATCCTATACTGCCACGACTGTCTGTAGCGTTCACTACAAGAATATCTGTACGTGGTAGATAGTAATTAACTGAAGCAATCGTAATCGATGAGGCGTTCTGTGGAAGCTCTGAGATGTTGAACGGTATTTGTGGTTCACTGGTAACTCGGTCTGGCCTAAAGTCTAACACATCACGTAGAGAGATTGTCTCTCCCGTACTTAGTGTCGTATGACTAGGGATGTTTTTATAATCTATATTTTGATATGAGCTGGCAGCGAAGAACTTACCACCGTTTGCACGAGCATAGTAAGTAAAATTGACTTGAACTTGTTCGTTACCAGTTGGCAACGTATAACCTTCTTTTACTACAGCATATGCAATACCATAGTAGTTGTCTTTCTGTCCACCGTCCAGTTTAAACTGGAACGTGATGTCTTCTGCATCGTCCCACTCAGTTTGTGAGTCTGGTCTAATTTTGACCGATTCTATTGAGATACCGTCAACTACACTTAGATTTATAGACTTCACTTCACTAGACAAAGTTATCTCAGTTGATCCTGGAGTTGATGTTTTTGTCTTAGGTGTAGAATTTTCTACCTCGTAGTAAGCAATTGCATACGTTTTAGTATCTTCTAATCCTGAGTACGTGTAGGATTGATCTGATTGGATGGAAGGTGCTATGTCAAGAATTGGTCCATTGACTTCAGAAATAATCCATTCGGTATTTTCGACACCACTAAGGTTGATAATCCCTCCAGATGGTTGGAAGGTTTCATACTTTTGAGCAGTGTAAGTTATATTTTGAATACTGGATTGTTCTGGTGACTTATATGGTAACGCAAACAATAGATCATTATTGGATGTACCATACAGTGTAGTATCAACTGCCGTAGGTGTTACATTAGGATCAGTTGGATCGTCTCCTTCCGCAAATGACAAAGGTCTTAATTGAATGTCATTTCCGAATTCGTCTTGTAGATAAGTGACCGAAGAGAATGGGTATCGAGTATTAGTAGACTCTGGAATATTATTCATTTTAATATCAAAGAGATATAAACGGTACCCAACAGCATCATCTTGGATGCCTCTAACATGTGCAGTACCAACGATACCGATTTCGAGTTCACTGAATAGATTTACTAGACCAAATGTGTCTAGTTTACCGAACCCTTGTGTTCGATCTGGGTCAATATATACCCAGTTACCGTACACCGCAGGTACCGATTCTAGTGCTTGTGTGCGCGTATCACGCGCTTTAGGTACGGTGATGTCGGTAGTACCAACTTCTAGACGATAACCGTCTACGTACGCGACACCCTCTGTTACGTCTAGGTTCAGACTTGTTTCGTCATCTTCCATATCTTCAAAGATTGATCTGAACTCTTCAACGACATAATCACCAGATTCTTCTTTTGTACGTAAGGCCAGTAGATCATTGATTCGATTGTATGCATCGAACGAACTAATTTCACGTGTAATGACACCGTCAACAATACGAGCAGCGAAGACAAAGTTCTCATTTACTTCAACTTGATCACGTGTTGTAGGAATTAGTTTGATCTGATATCGGTGTGCGCCTGGAGATGTTAGATTAGGAATCTCGCCCTGATTATCATGTAAGTCTTCATCTTCACTTTCTGTGATGATATTTTGTTTTACGACGAAACCAAAGTCTGCGTCCGGAGTGCCACTGTACTTATCAATGAATGCACTGCCACCACTTAAGTAAACAAAGTGACCTTGTACAAAGAAATCACCAGATGCAAAGTACGCTTTAGTTCCTTTACCCGCTCCTCTGATTAATATTGGATCTCCATTAGAGTCGACAGATGCTATATCATCAGCGACAACCATAGTAGGAGTGGTTGCTCCGACAACACGAACAATCGTATCGCCTTGCACAACACGTGGTGCGATAGATGCGTCTGTCACTGCACTTGTATCTGTGTATTGAACGTACAGTGTAATAGGGTCAGAACCAGTCGCATTATACATTTCTAGAATTTTGAATTCGACCAATCCGTTTGTTAATAATTCGCCAATAAGAGATTCGTCATAGACGCTTGTTGAAGTTAGTCGTATGTACTCCAATCCATTATCAACGGTAGCGCCACCTGGATTGACCATCGCACCTTCCTTGAAGATGTTCTGACCAAAACGTGCGATCTCTTCGTGAATAATACGTTGAGATTCTGTTAGTTCTCGCGCTTGTAGCGCGCGGCCTGCGTTGTACAATACACGATGATACCCATCTTCTTTATCATAGAAGTCTCGGTATGTTTCGCGAAAAACTTTACTTGTATAATCAGTCATCGTGTATCCTATATTGTAATAACGACTTTAATGTCTTCTTGTTGTTCTGCGTCTCTTATGATTCGGTAACGGTTCTCAATGTATAGAACGTCTCCGCTATGTCTATCTATCTCTGGACTCTGAGTCGATCCTGTCACTGTCTGTTGTAGTGAAGTACCGACTTGTTCGACAATCTCTCCGATGTCAAATGGTAAAAATCCTGTACTCTCGTTCTGGTGGTAGTAAACAAAATTATCTACAGATTCATTAACATATGCTTCAGCACCGTTAGTAAGTCCTCTGATCACACTTCCAGAAGAGAAAGGCGAGTTTGCATCTAAGTGTAACACAGGAAGTACTTTACCAGAAACTTCTGTGTATGGTGTTCCGTCTGGTTTGGTTGGGTCTTGAAGAACACCGATCTGACGGAACTCGTTGTCAACAATAAACGTGTTGCCTTCTGTGCCGTCTGGTTTGATGTTCAACATAATTGAACTTGTTTTCAAATCATCTACAGGGTCATTACCCATGTATCGAGTAATCACTGCGCGAGTTTCGCATTCAGTAGTAGGTGTTCCATCTAGTACAAATGATGCACGAGTATAACCCGAACCGTAGTTTGTCATCGTAATCTTTACGATCTCACCACCGACCACAGTTGCCTCTGCAGTGGCGTTTCCGTCACCATCACCCACTACTGTAACAGTAGGTGTCGTCGTATATCCTGACCCTTTACTAGTCACTTCACAACGAATGATCTCGCCCTTGACTGCGGCATTGATTACGTTCATCTGCAGATCTTCAATCGCAGAGTTGTCGCAGTTAGATACTGGACCTGTTAGACTGACTGGTACGTGGTTGCTAGAAAGGTATTGGAAGATTTGCTGAGGAGTCAGTTTGTATAGGAACTTCCACACATAACCATCAGGCGTTTTAAATGGTCGTGTGTAGTCATAATTGAGTTCGCAATAACTAGGTTTGACAGTAGAAGCAACAAGGTTGCCATCACCATCACGACCCGTCTCCAGACAGACGTAGACTTCTTTTGCGTCGTTTAATACATAGAATGCGGTATCTTCTTCGGCATTCTTAACGTCTGACCACTCATGATATATCGCGTCTGACACCCAGTTGTTTCGTTTCGCGACGATGATCGCACCTTCTACTTTCTTGATAGACTGTAGATTGTGACGGAATTCACTCTCTTCTAGGTTGCCGTCTGCAGGCAAATATGGATAGTCTACGATTGTTTCGCCATCAACTACTGCGGTTGGGAAAACATCTGACTTACCAATACCGATATAAAATTCTTTTTCTGTACCAATAACATCCGCGAGAAACTGTCTCGCTAAAGTTTGGTTAAGTGTTTGTCTTACTGTTGCTGGCATTATGTTTTCCCATTAAAAAGCTATAACTTATATATAGTCATCGTTTTGATATTATTATGACAATTTTCCTATTGTGATTCTTGTCAATCCCGAAGAGTCTTGAATTGTTATTGTATCATCGGTCAGAAGCATGCCCGATTGATCTCCACTTGCAGCACCGCCACTATTTTCTATTCCAGATAGTTTTATCGTATTAGTTGTAATACGACCACCACTAATTTCGGTACTACCACCTGGTGAATAGACGGTACGGTCATTTGCTGTGTTTCCATCCGATAAAATTACATCACCATTACTGTTGGTGAAGGTCACAATACCATCGAAAGATACAACTTTCTGTGCACCTGTTCCAGTATCTTGCGATGATGTCGCAACACCGGAAGTATCAATGAACACAAGATCAGAAAAATACCATGTGGTTGAAGTGGTGTTTGCATTAACAGTCGGTGCAGTTGTCTGCCATCCATTAGGTGCGGCAACACTTAGACCATTCCAAGTCAGTGTTGCTGTCGGTGTACTTCCTGATGCCGCAGATGAGGAATATATTCTGAAAGAGTAATACCTTGGTGGTGTATCTGGTTGATCTGGTGCATCTGGTGCGTCTGGTTCGTTTGCAACAAACTGAACAAATGTCTGTTGATGAAGGTTACTAGGAAGTTGACTGTCTTCTGTCGGCCTAGTTGATGTCCACTCATAGAATGTAACAAACTTTCTAGTCCCTAGAGTCAGTGAAATCGGAGTCATATTACTCGGATTTTGAACCGAAGAATATACAGGAACCACACCTTGTGCTGGTGGTGCGTCAGGAGTCTCACCTACGAATTTGATCCAGGTTGGACTTCCCGTAAGGTTAGAAAGACCAGAGTTTGGTTTGTTCGATATACCATTCCATTCATAGTACAAGACATATTCTTGTCCAGACTGTCGGACAATGTTCTTATTTGAACCACTCGCATCATCCGCATATATTACGGCAACACCTTCTGACGTACCATTATCTCCGTCAGTGATATCAAATGCAGTGTCCCCGATCGTAACAGTAGTTACTCCGGTAGCAGCATCATATTCAGTTGATATACCAGGAGGTTCTGCATTTGTACCTCCTACACCAACAATCTGTGCACTACCAAACTCACCCGCACTCACAATGTCCGTAGTTCCACGTCCGACAGCAGATGCCTGAATGACCCAAAGGTATTCTCCGTTTGTAATTGACGGAGCACTTTGAGTCCAACCATTAAAATCAGCGCCTGACTCTGCAGTCAATAGACCAGTAGAAAACGTATATTTGAAGTCACCTGAAGGATCTGTTGGATCACTTGACGCGTTACTATTTTTGTTGTATAGTTGTACGACTGCAGTATTGTATCCGTCTAAACCTGTTCCTGATAGAACAGTTGCGCCACTAAACTCAGATGCTGGAATAGTATCTGTGGTGTCCGTATTTGATGCAGTTGCTTGCTTCACCCAAACATAATTGCCTGGAGCAACTGTCGGTAAATCTTGAGACCAACCGTTTAGAGTTCCTCCTGACAATTGACCTGTCGCATATGTGTATGTGAAATCACCTGAAGGGTTTCCGGTAGGTGCTGTGGTATTACTTGATCCAGCCTTGAATATAAAGACCGTAGCAACACTTGTTGCTGGATCTGGTTGTGTCGGTTGAAAACCAACACGAGAAAGAACAACAGGACCGTTCCAATCATCTTGATCAAAAGTTGCGGTAGATCCTGCTAAACCTTCTAAAGTTATGGACACCATCCAAAGTGCTTCCGAAAAGGAAAGACTGTCTGGACTAGTTGACCATCCATTAAAGGCAGTGGAGACACTAGCAGTTAGTACCCCACTTTTAAAGTTATATGTAAAGTTTCCTTGCGGCACAGTTGGTTCACTAGCATCTGCACCAGTCTTGTAAAAATATTGCAGCGTTACTTGAGAGTTACCGTCTTGTAAATCTACAAAAGTGGTCGTACCTCGAGCGGTTTTTACAGTTGTCATAGAAAACTTACCTTATCAACAATAATTATGCAGTTGTTACAGTAACAGTACAAGTAATGCTAACTGGTTCGCCTGTGTCTGGAATGTTTGATGGACCGATAACAAGCTGATTAACCCCATAACCTTGAGCAGCAGTACCACTTTGAGTAGGAACGCCGTCTTGGTTTGTAGAAATTACTTTAGTTGACTGATTATAGTAAACTTGTGATCCATCCAGATATTCCCAATCGTATTCGACTCTTGGTAAATTGCCTTCCCCCATATCAACCATTTCATGACCTGTGTTAGCGTCATAAACGGTAGCGACTGCTGTGATATCATCTCCTGAATTGTTACGGAAAATACCATTACTTGGAACGACGTTGACATAAACAGCGCCAGCACCTGCGCGAACTTTAGCAAAAGTTACTGCGTCTTTTCCGGCAGCTGCACCAGAAACACGAACTGTTAGTGTCGCGACATTACTACCAAGATTTTCTTTCTTGATCAAAAGTCGAGCGCCACTACTCAAAGTGTTCGGTATAGTACCTGTTGAGTAAGTACCAGTGCCATCTGTGTCATATCCTGCGATACCACCTGGACTGTTACTTGTTGATGTCTGCGGGACAAAAGCAGCACCGTCCATTGAAGTTTCGTAATCAAGTGCGCCAGGATTTCCTGTGATGTCCATTGTAAGATCAGAGTTACTTTGACTTGGTAACATATTACCATCAGCATCAGCAGAAAACATCTGACTTGATGGCGTTAAGTTAATAACAGTACCACCCGCGCCATCTTGAACACGGTTGACTGTTAGTTGTAGGGTAAATGATTTTACAGTTCCAGTGTTATAATAAACCGGCACTGTTACGACATTATAGTTAGCAACACCGATTGCATCAGCTTCAATTTCACCACTAGATGATACTGTGAATTCCCATCCTGCCGAAGAAGAAGAAAGTGTTCCTATTCCGAATTTTCCAGATTGTGGAGTATCTCCCGCTTCATAAGTTTGCTCGGTTCCACCTACGAATACCTTTACGAAACTTGAAAAGTCATCGATAGTGCCTTGGTGTACTGTGCCAGCGTCATTAGCAACGAATGTGTGGTTTTCATTGGTTAGGAACGCTGTTACTGAATCCTGACCGTCTTTTAGGTCAGTTAAGGTTATGGCGGCCGTAGCCGTTCTTATTGCCATGATTAATCCTCTTGAATTTTATCTGTAATAGTTAATTGTAAGTTTAGCGTTCCTTGATTAGGTACCGCTTGGGCATCAATAAAAATTGATCTTAATTCTCCATTCGAAAATGAATCTGAAGAACTTTTTGCAGGGACTCCGAAACCAACTGGGCATACGCCATCAGTTGCGGCAACGACTTCACCATTTAAATGAGAAACTTCACGTGTAGATAAATTAACACATACAGGATTCTCACCATCAGACCATTCATAGTTAAAATTAGAATAATCGTTTGAGGGTAAACTTTCACCATCAGCAATAATATTCGCTTTTAGTTCTGTTTGTCCTTGATCTTCTCTGAAAACATTTCCATTAGAAGATATAATGTTTACATCGAGATCTTCAAAACCTCGATCAAAAACTAAAACTGGGGTTGACCACCTACTAGATTCCAACGTAACCGAATCTTCGGTACTTATCAAAATCGATTGAATTAAAAATACGAATCTACCAGAACTAATAGAAGGCGCTTCTGTCTGCCATCCTTTGAAATCTAAATCTGTATCATCAATCTTTGTTAGGGCGCCTGTCTCAAATGTAAAAACAGTAGAAAAATCTATGTCTTCTTCTGACGGCAAAACATCTGCAGAGAAAGATTTATACAGAAGAATGTTCGCTGAATTTGCACCATCAATGATATTAAGATCTTCTAATTGTTCTTGTATTCCTTGATCAATAAGTGCTCGAATGGCATCCATGTCAACATCTCCACCACCGCCGCCTAAAGACAGCAAGTAGTACACTTCTTCGAAGTTATCGTTGATCTTGTCACCAGCAGCACGTAATGTATCGCCAGTGCCGTCGTTAGCGCCTACTCCGAGATTTAGTTTTTGCTGAGACATGAATAGTATACCCGTGCGTTAAAGTTTTATTATTCTATTTATATTGATTATGAGACTTGTATTGGAATGGTTTTAGTAAATGTCATATCGACATTTTCAAAATATGATGAAGCGGTGACAGAAATATCATCCCCTACATATACATTGTCTCCTAGATACGCTGTGTAAGTTGATCCATTCTGTGCCTCTACAGTACTTAAAGGAGATCCATTTTCATCGACCCAACCTGTAGGGAATTGTAAAGTTACAGCGGCCGGTCCTTGAGATTCAACATACATGAAATCTACAGAAGAAGATAAGTTCTTGTCTACTACAAGAAGTTCATCTGTATATCCTGCATCATTATCTGGTACGTGCACTTTTGGTTTCATAGAATCAATCGCGTAGAATGTAGTCGAACTGTCTCCTTCATAAGCAAGTCCGAATGAAGTCGAGAAAATAACCAAAGGACTTGTAGAAGAAAGATCTAGATCTGGGACACCAGATAAATCCATATCTACGGTAAGATTAATGTGAGTGTCTGATACTGAAGACAAACCTTCAACGTCAAATGACATCTCAATTTTTGTAGGAATAACTACTGAAGGATCTAAGTGTAAAGAATCTACGAGATGGTCTGGATCGTTACTGTATTCTTCAATTCTAACTCCATGAGTTACTAGAGTATTATTTAGACTGTTCGAAGTTGTTGTGAGTTTTATATTAGGCGCAAACGATTCACCATCAGACGCGGTAGAAAAATTAGATAAAAATATGTTAGTATCAACATCATTAATTTTAGATATGACACCAGTTATTTCGTACTGTTCACCACTATACACAGATCTTTCTAACCATACGCCCGAATCGATATCTCCGGAAGATGATGTTACTAAATATGTGCCGTCTAAATTAAAATTGATGTTGAGACTCACCGTTCTTGGAAAAAACGCAACCCAATATTCCCAACCTGGTAATCTATATCCGTTAGTTGGATTATAATTAGTCACTCTTCTTGGTCCACTTTCTATCTGTAAAGTGGTATCTGCAATAGAAATTCCATTAGGATAATTATCCGGTTCTGTTAGAGAAAATGGATGTAAAAGAGTCACACCATTTTCTTCTCGATCTCCTTGATACTTTAAAGTAGCAGAAGGTCTACCTGATATATCGTAGTGTACTAAATCTTGTACGTGATACTGATTTTGATTAACGACACCACCAGAAAGTTGTTCAGAGATGACAACCGGACCTGTCAATGTTTGATTGACATATTCATATACGTGCGTTTTTGATGCATCTGATACTAGGACCTTATCCTCACCTACAGACAAGTTTGGTAGATACCTGTCTTCTCCTCCAGTATCAATACCTTCAGTCACTTGTGTTGTATAAGTTCCATGCAACCAATGATTAGTAACAACTTGTTTTGTCGTTCCGTCTCCAACAAAAGTTGGTATCAATTCTGGTTCTGCTACAAGTCCAATCGATCCTAAAGGACTAGATGTCCCTACAGCAATCATCTGATCGATATCTTGTATGTACAATCCTGTAGAGAAAGATTCAGTATCTCCATGCATTGGCATATTTGGATATGAAATAAATGCACTAGTGATGATCTTTTCTTTACCGCCAATCTTTGCGATCTGAAAACCACCATCATCAAAGTTGTATCTTGGTACGCCACCAAGCACTACGAAAGATGCGTTGGTGTACGTATACGTATCTCCTAGATAATTAGTTTCATCATACTGAAGAGATTCGAGATTGTCTAAATCAATGAATGAAAAGGCTCTACCATAATGCATAAATTCTTCACTGACATTTCTTCGAATATAACCATCTGGTATAACCAACCATTTATCTTTTGTGATGAACATGTATTCTGGATTCGGATAAATGCTACTCCAACCATCTATTAGTTTCACTTTAAAATGAAATGAATCTACTTCATTGAATAGGTCATCGTATACAACAATCTCCACCCCATATGGTTTTTGATTTTGTGCCTGCACCTCGTCAAGAAAATGACCTTCATTCTCATATGCAATGATATGTTTATTCGGACTAGATGCGATAGACCCACCGAATTTAGTATTTAAGTACATGGTGGTCATAATTAAGAACCCTCTCTTATAATATGATAGTATGACGATTGATCATTATCTCCGAAAGTATCCTTTAAAGATCCACGTCGATAATTTCGTCCATCTGTTCCTGTTACTGCGGTCATTGATATTTCTGAATACGGTTGTACTCGTGTATACACAATAGAGTTATTCCAAATTAGAGTGACAGTCGTATTAGGTTCTCCCGCAACTTCTGGATTTTCTTCTACAGATTCAGTCCACTCATATCGTGGGTATGTACCTGACCAATGTTCTTCATTGTCAGCTAGATCTTCTACTGGTTCTTGTGTAATTTCACTAGACCATCCGCCACGAGATATCTTAGTCGGGTTTAGCATATAATGTGTAAGAACCTTTCTCTTATCATTTACGTAAGAAAGAGAAGACCACCCTTCAATAACAAGACCTTCTTGTTCTTTCATCTCATTCAATTGAGCGCCATAAAGAACTTCAATATTTGCATCTCTAACTTTCATTATATTCTCAAATGAGTAGACGTATACTGCGCCGTATTCTTTTGTTCCGTCCATTTTAGTAGACGTTTCATCTGGAGAATGGAATATTATATGAGAATCTGAGACGGTAGGTTTTTCTACAAATGAGCTATACCTAATTTCTTGTAAAACTGGATCCCAACCATTCGGAAGAGTAGGATCAAAAATTCTATCGATCGCATATGGATGTAGAATAGAAACCGAAGGAACATGAGACCTATTTTGGTAGTATGGGTTGTCTTCTAGGGGTCGATTGACATTAGATTCGAAGTATACACTATTACCCACCACCATGACGTTTTCATCTACAGGCGTTGCCGTTCCAGGTTCAGGTGTTTGTGACTGTCTTATTACACCGGAGTATTTGTATCCATTCCCATAATCAGTTTGTAGTGTACCACGAACATAAGTTCTTCCATCATTTCCTTGTATAGTTGTAGGAATTTCATCAAATGAAGAGTAGTCCATTTGATGTATTATTTCGTTGTTCCATACGATGACTACACTAACATCTGTCGAACCGTCATTTACAGCATCATACTCTGACCACTCATACCTAGGAGTAGTACCACTCCAATGATTTACATTATCAGGTAGATCAGGTTCTGGTTCTGGTTCTGGCTCAGGTTGCGGTTCTGGTTCTGGCTCAGGTTGCGGTTCTGGTTCTGGCTCAGGTTGCGGTTCTGGCTCGGGTTCTGGTTGTGGTTCTGGTTCTGGCTGTGGCTCAGGTTCTGGTGGATTTACAATAATGCCACCATCGATCTCTTTGATAAAATACAATGTGTTTTCATCTTTCGATGTTATCGCATCATACTCAGATTGTGTTCCAACCCATACGTTGATTGCGTCGCCTGAGTTTTGATCTATAATACTCATGTTAGTTTCCTACGATTATTTGATCGTTACTATATTGTATAGACGTTATGGTTTCTTCGCCTAGTTTGATTGTTTCAATTCTTGTGGTACCGAAGAATACGTTGAACTCTGGTTCTTGCTCTTGTATATCTACAGTATCAGCAACAGGGTCTGGTTGAATTCTTTTGTTTTGTGTTCTATTGATCAGATTGACATCGATTGTAGTTTCCGAAAAGTCTGCATCTTTACAATCAAATACGTCTGACAGGTATATATTATCTTGCCCGATCGAGCAAGACCCTGGAGCTTGAACCGCCGCGAATGTTCCATACAGTTCTTCAATTCTCTGTAACGTCATCCCTTCAAACAGACGCAGTGTGACTTCTGAACTTAGAATGAAAGACTCATCAACAGGATCAGTCTCTCGCATCGTCATCAAGTCATACTGTGGTGTAGTTGAAGCGTGTGCTTCTGTCTCAAGAAACAAGTACGGTGTCTCTAGTGGATCTGTACCTTCACCCGCAGTATCTAAAGTCCCGACGCCCTTCGTCGCAACATCCGCAGCAAGATAGAATCCTGCAGGGTGTACGAACTTCTTATAGAGAGAGTCGTAGTCAGCAGACGACAAACCTGTTTTCAAAAGAACTGAAAAGATTTGAAATCTTCGGTTGTCTGTGATAAACTTGACAGACTCTGGACCGATCAAAGAATTTCCTGGCTTGTCGTTTAAGTAGAAGATGTTCTCTTTCGGATAAAAGACTTCAACGTCTTCATTAAAGAACATCTTGAAAAATTGCTCAGCAGAATTCTGTGTACCTTTGATACGATAGAAATTTGCTAGAAGTCTTGCAGAGAGTCTTGCGCGGTCTTCGCGAATGTCCTCTGGAAAGATCGTATGATCAACACCGTTACCTATCTCTCTTAGTAGATAATCTAATGCGTCTAGTTCTGTTGTGGTGATGTCACGAAGGTCAAACAACTCTTTGATCTTGGCTTCGTACGAAATAGAATCATCTTCTTTCGTATAGTCGTAGTACCTCTCTAGAAACTTAACTAGTAAAGGATATTCAGAATCAAAAAAGTCAGGTAGTAATTCTGATACCTGACTATTGTGTAGTTTGACGTTCGATCTTTGCATTACAATAGAACCTTAGTGCCGTCTCGTTCTACGTTTACTAGTACAACCGAGTCGTCGTCTAGTTCAAACAGATAGTTTCTCAACGGCATAATTGTACTCTGATTCGCAGGAGTCGCATTCACTTTGATGATGTCGTTTGTTTCTCTCTCCATACGCCATGCTTTGAAATTTACTGTACCGTCTGCAGGTTGATAGTCACCTACATTAGACACCAATACATTGTCACGCGTGTCCATAACTTGTAGAGTAAGCGAACCCAGTTTGTTTTTAATTACTGCGTTTTGATTGTAATATCGGAAAGGAGATGTTACAATAACATGATCGTCGTTATCAGGTGTTGCCAGTAAGAAAGGGAAGTTGACTGTGATGTCTTGTTCAATAAAGTCTGGCGGTGTCGTATTTTTCAGTTGATGATACGCATCTACTTCATCGAAGAATGGTCGTATGTTTATCTGACGTAGTGCACTGACGGTCATCTTAGAGTTAAGTATCGATGGACTTGAATCGTCGATAAGACTCAATAGGTTTGATCGACGGAAGATAGACCCAAACAAATCCATCTCGTTCAAGAAGTGGTTGGTGATTAGATCTTTAATTTGTTGTCGATACGATTCAGAATTTGTCGTTGAAAGTGTAGAATCTATGTTGAAGGATGTCATCAACTTAAGGTAGACGATCTCTGGATCTACGAACTCAGTCTCGATAGACATGATAGATCGAAAGTCAGTCAGATTCTCTCGAATCAATGTCTTGACTTCTTCTTTCACTGTATCTGTATACCCACCTTGGAAGTTAAGTGCAACGAATACTGATCCGAACTTAGGTGGTATGTTGTCGTTACCGCCCCATGCAATCACGTCACTGATATACTGACCGTAATTACTCTGAATCATTGCGATGTAATCGTCTGCGGTAACAAGTCGTTGTTGAGTCGCGAATGCGCGTGGTGCGTTGATCTTGATTTCATCAATGGTTTCTTTCTCTGAAGCGCCAGCAGATGGCATCCTCGTGGCGACTGTTACATCTTGGTCGTTAAATATATTAGTTCTAAACGCGACTGCGCCGTTGGCATTCTTTTGCGATGTAGAAATATAACTGACTTCAATGACATTACCCGTCTTAGGTCTCTTACCCAACAACTCGCCATCACCGAAGTACATTTCGTAATCTCCACTAGGAGATTCTCGTAACATGTACACACGCGAGTCGTTAGTGATTGCAGGTACATCTAGAATATTTTTATATCTGACAGACACATTGGCATTTGAGTTTTCATAGACTTGAACAATCATAGTTGATGTATCGATGTTCTCATCAGGGATAACAAAGACAGTATCTACACTGTCGTCTGCAAAGAAAGTCTTTGTACGTTGTTCGCCTTCATACACCTTAACGTCGGAGAATACGAACTCATCATTCTCGTTTCGTGTTGCGGTATAGTTTTGATTAGTATAGAATACAAATGCGGTTTCGTCAATAGCGGTTATGAATTGTGATCGAGAAGGTATACTTTCTTGACCTACAAGACCGCCTGGATCTGAAACTGTAACGTTTAACACTGCAATAGAAGATGACTTAGATCTAGGGGTGTACCCTAGAGATTCCGCATGACCGACAGCAGAAGACCTTAGTTGCGATGTAGATAGGAAAGACTCATTGATTGCCATGTTAGCGATCAATGCGTTAATATGAGTGTTGTACGCAAGAACATCTAGGATACTAGACAATCCACTCGCATCGAAGTCGTAGTCTTTAAACTCGGATGTGTTTTTAAAATAAGTCTTTAACTTACTCTTAATGTTTATGAAGTCTAGATCACTTGTATTGACTGTCATTTATCTCGCCCTTGATATTGAAAGTTCCATCGTTACGACTTTCGGTGTATTAATCACTTGAAAGACAATCGTAAGAGAAACTGCATTGTAATCGCCTTGAATGTTTGCAGTCACACGTCGAAGTACTGCACGAGGTTCAAATAGTTTTATCTGAGTTTTCACAGCCTCTTCGATATCGTATGCTTCAATCTCTGTATCTAATTGAAACAAAAACGACTCTAGGTCGCCACCATACACAGGTTTGAATGGAACCGACCCACGATTAGTCATCAATAGATTCTTGATTGACTGACGAACAGCCGACGCTTCTGTTTTCTTGTAAACGTCGTTCGTATCTCGGTTCCGTTCAAACGAACAATCTATATCTGAGTTAGTGCGCTTTACCGATGTAGTAATAGGCGCATTACTTAGATTGCCATCTTGAATTGAGAATTGCTTACCCATGTCGTGAAACTCTTTTCTTTGTATTTATACAAGAACTGGAACATCAATCTCAGGTAATTCTGGTAAAGTAATATCGAACGAAGTCGGTACCCCTAATAACTCAAGAACATCACAGAAAGTGAGCGTGAGAAAATCAAGTAGTTTGCCAAGACCAATCGCATCTAAAAACTTTTTAATTTTCTTAATCCATATGTTGAGTAGTTCTTTAACAACCACCGTTTTCCAGTCTTTTGCTGCTGCGACTAACTTGTCTATCTCTTGTTCGATAGATATTACTGTCTTATCGATGTCACCACCAAATATCTCTCTGAGGGTTAAGTCAAACGGAGAAGGTAAAGGAATAGAAAGGTCCATGATCTCATCAATCATCTGTTTTTTGATTTTGCTTATCTCTTCGTCAGAATCAAACTCTTCAATATCTTTTTCTAGTTGTTCTACCTGATCTTCTATGCGTTCTATCTCACGATTCATTTTTTCTTTTGCAAGATCAATCTGCAGTCGTATCCATGTCTCGGCGTCGAAGTTAAGCAAGTCAATAATTTTAGGCAGACCTAGTGCGTCCCATATTTCCTTGAACTTCTCTATTAGTTTAGTAAACATCTTATGGAGAGTATTTGTACACCAGTCCATAATCTCACTCTTGATATATTTCCAGGTGAGTTTCGCCTTGTACTCGTTGACAACTAGACCGAACTCACCATCATAGTACCGCAGTTCTTCTGGTACTAGTTTGTAAATCGCGTCTAGTACTTTAGCAGCTTCGTCATTCAACATGCCCTTTGCGCTGTCGTATGCGTCTTGTTCTAACTTACCACTCTTGAAGTCTGCTTCTAGTTGTTCTAGTTTGGCAAAGTATTCTTCTGTATATCCTGATATCTGATTGACCAACTCTTCTTGATATGCTGGGTCGGTAATCTTAAGAACATCAATTGAAAACCCCAGTATATCGACTTCGAACGATATAGGTATAATCTTGTTGATCAACTCTAACATCTTAAGTGGAATGTAGATATGATACTCTTGAATTAATTCTTCGATCGCATCTTCTGCTTCTTTCTCCCAGTCTCTTACTTTACCTTTCTTCCAATAAGGTGCGAGTAGATCTGCGATATCTTCCATGATGCCTTCGAGTTCTTCGATTTTGCTTTCGATCTCTTCTATTGCTTGTAGTTCTGCCTTACCTATCTCTTTGTCGATGCCCTTTTCGATCTCTTTAAGTGACAGACCTTTCAGTTTTTTCTCGGCGTCATTGACCTTTGATCTTATCTGTGTGCGGTACTCGTTGACTTGCATTTTCAGGTCGGTAGGGATCTTCGAAATCTGGTTGAACAGATTGACAAAGTCTGCCTTTGAAGGCAAAGTGGAGTCGCTGCAAGGTAGTTCTATCATGAGTTAAGCTTGATCGATTCACCAATTAGGGTGATTTTACCTGGAATGGACAGTCCGCCAGAATCCTTAGAAGAACCTACTTCGATTTTGATGTTTCCCTTTTCATCCATGGTAATACTCGAACCAGAAAAATGATTGATAGTAAATGTGTCGTTGGTCATTTCCCAAAAAGTTTCGCTCCGGTGTTGTTCTTTGATGCGTTCTTTCTCTGGCGTATCGTCATATTCTTTGAAGTGGCCGCTGATAGTGTCATACACTTTGTTATGAGGATAGTTCTTATTAGACTTTACTTGCGTATCGCGTTCTTTTGGAATTGAACCAACGATCAAAGGTAACTGTGAGTTCTGTCCATCTAAGAATATGCCGAACACCTGTGCGCCGACTAGAAGACCTAGAGTCTGCCCACTGCCTGCGTGGACAGTGTGTGTCACTGGCACAACAATCTGCGCCCATGGTAGATCTTCTTCTTCGATCTCATCGTACACACCAAAGATACGCACACGCGCACGACCCAACTTCAGAGGATCGTCTGCAATATTAACGACAGTACCTAGAAACCATCGAGTCTGGTCGCCGTAGTAATCAATAAAACTCTGGGGTATCATGTCAATTGGACCTCTGGTATATCTTCATCAACTTTTACGAGGGACATAGAGACCGTATAGTTCTCTTGTCGTATTGAGTGTTTACATGCGTAAATGAGAAAGTCTCCAGACTTTTTTGTGTCAAAAACGGTATCGGTATCGGTTTCTTCACCCTTTTCTTGTTTCTTATTCTTTATAAACAATACGCGAAGTTTTCTGCCTATAGATGTATTAGTTTCACCATCAAAAAAGTCATGTCCGTTTACTGAGATTAATATAGGATCTTTGGTAAGTATATTAGACATAGCCCTTGATGTCATTTTGGATTTATATGACGCCAAGTCTTCGGCTTCAGACAAAGAAGTCCAGTTCCTATAAGAAGAGGTTCCGCCTATCTGTGTAATAGTTTTTGTTTTAGGAAGTTCTTTTCGCATCCATTCATATTTAAAAGGATCTACATTTGGCACATCTTTGACTATCTTTTTCGATCTGAATTTATCAGTAACATCCGACTCAATGTCAAAAATAAAATCGTTTTTCTTATTCTTCGTTACATCAATATATCTATAATTAGCACCTATCATACCTTTGTCTAACAATGAAAACATATCAGATGTGTTTCTTGATTCGTAACTAAGTATTGTTCTACGTTGAAGCTTGCCCATAGGGTCATGTCTTGATATATTAGCCTCAGAAAATACGTATGGAATATCCCAGTTAATAACAGGTTGAGTTAATAAACTTCCTAATTCAACAAGTTCTAGGTCTTCTTCTAAAAAAGAAGAGAACAGGTAGAAAGGAAATCCATCTTTTGTCGACATTCTATTCTTGACCCAATGTAACGCCTCAATGGGATTCATATTAGGTACAATCAATTTTATAAATTGTTGTTCTAACTCTCCGTACATAACAACTTCTTTACCCACAGGTTTCCCTTCCCAGTCTTCTGTCTTTAGAAACTCATTTGAAATCTTAGAAATGATATCACTTGCGTTACCTGAGTATGCTCGGTTGATATTCTTCAGCTTAGAAAGAAATGCAATATCTTCGATCAAGTGAGCAACATACTGTTCTTGATCATCTTTAATCTTTTCTGTTTTGATTAGTTTGTCTAGGTAAAAAGTCTTTACAGCGGGCCTTCTACAACTGTGTGCGTCTATGACCGAAATCGATATTGTTATTTTCTCGCCACCACCAATTGATAAAAAGTCTATCGAAGCATCAAAACTTACAAAACTCATTACTGCAGTAAGGTAAGGTTTGTCTATGTGTTCAAATAAGTCTATGTCAAGAACACTAGGACCTATCTCTACAGGAACACCATCAATTGCTTCAAACTGAACGCTTTCTATTGAAATAGGCGTTGTATGTTCTGTGGTAGTAACACTCATTACGATTTTACTGCTCTACTAAACATGGAGAAGATACCTGTCATAGAACTCGGTTTGATCACTCTAATTTGACGTAGACTTTCGTTTTGATGTTGATAATAATCAAGGTTGGTCATTTCAAACAATCCTGTGTTCCACCCATCTTTCGTTCTATAATCTGTTATGTTGCCTTCATCATCAATGTAGTGGTGTGCAGAAAGATGTTCTTCTTCAACGGACAACACCGACGCAGTTTGTGCCACGACACCGTCGAAATCTGAAATAGTGTCGTCTGCTAAAAACTCAGAATCGTCAATAGGATCTATGACGACTTGTCCCAGACTTGTATCGATACGGACAAGTCTGCCTTTCGCACCACTCTGTGATACAACCGTGGTTACTTTTGAAAACATGTCAATATCGTCTTGGGTATTTAATGTGATGTTAGGAAAGTCTTCTTTAGCTTTCTCTACAATAGATCTTTGAGTTAATGGCCAACCCTGCTCGCGTATGTGATCGTTCATTAAATAGAACGTCCAATGTAATTTAGGATTGTCATAAAGACTATACGAAACATTATCTGGTCGTTGACCATCACGTATATAAACGTCCTGATAGAATGCAGAGTTTTCTTTTACTTGATCTACGATCTCGATATACAAAGAGAGATTCTGCATAAGTGCAGTATCACCATTTGCGAACTGATAGAACTCTTTTGGAAAATCTAAAAAATATGACATTAGTAACCTTCCTCAACATCCTGTCTATTGACCGTGACCTCTTCAACGAAACTAAGAGATAAGTCTATCTCGACTGGCCGTCCATCTGGATGAAATGACATCGATGAAGGGTTGTAGTTAGTAGACACCGATCTCAAATAACAATCTTTCATTCTGTTGCCTACGCGTTTCCTTTTCGTAACCGATTCCGTGTATTCGTTACCTTCTTCATCAAAACCTATGATTTCGTCTTCATGTTCGACATAAACTGCGATTCTGAACAGGTTCGGATATTTGTATCCAGCAGCAAAATTTCCTACTTCAATTATATCTGGATAAGAATGTACCCTAAATTGTCTGATTATATTTTCGACTTCTCTTGCTTCCTTTCGAGATTTTGGAAGAAACTTAAACTGAAAAGTGTACTCGCGTAAATTGACTCCTTTAAAAATACTTCTTAGATTGGGGTTGACAGTAACACCTGCTGCAATAGAAAATGCATCGGCAACTTCTCTTGGTGCAAGTTTGTTTGCTAATCTTGCGCCCACTACAGCAGCTGCTCCAGGTTGTAAACTTCCAGACATCATATCAAAAACGCTTCCAACGCCGTCTTTAAATTGGTCTAACGTAGTTTTAAGTATACTATCGCCCTTGCTCATTCCAGCAAGAGCACCACCACCAAGTAACCCTAACTCAGTACCCGATATCTGAAACCCATCGGTTTGTTGAAACCCAACTGGTAGATATAACTGAATTCCAGGAGTGTCCGACAGTATAACTTGTCTATCACTAAACTTAAATGATGACATAAATTCTTCGGACGCGTCCTTTAAAGATTCCGCACCATCTGTAGCATGTTGTATGGATTTTTTTCTTAACCTTTCGGACTCTGATAAGTGTCTATCACGATTGGTTTTGTGGTGTTTGATATCGTAATCGACAACTCGTTGCTCAGCTTCATCACGCCCTTCCCTCGTATTCTCAAGTATGCGAATGTTATGACTGCTTAA
>UPTG01000757.1_pt1 | contig 25628 bp, 33 predicted proteins | sample 2160121 | NCBI WGS metagenome assembly UPTG01 (sample SAMN06266255, study PRJEB28933) | marine metagenome | isolation source: Columbia River Estuary | place: USA:Columbia River Estuary, USA | collected 2014-07-27
TTGCTTTAGGTTGACGGAACACCGCTGATAATCCGATGTTGTGTCCGTATGTTTTAGTGCTGTAATAAGCCATATTCTCTCCTATAAGATAACGGCGGAGTATTTAAAGAGGGTCGACGTAGTAAAGTCCTCTGTGTTAATATACTTATTATACTATAAATTGTTTAAGGTGTCAAGTGAAACATTTGGATAATTCCAAGTTTCTTGTAATTTACTGTGTATGTTGTATATTACAAATTGCTTCTTAGGGTAAGACTCAAACACTTTACCTATTTGATGTATCCAGTAACGAGGATCTACAGCACGTTTATCTGCTCTATCATAGTTTTTAGAATCTTTATAAACGTTATTAACAGTTAGTGTGTTACTGTACATATCAAAGCCAATCAAATGAACTGTTTCATCTTTGGCCTTTTGTGCAGCTACAAGAACAGCATACGGACCACTACCCCATTGAAACGGCTCGTCCCAACGTTCATTGCCCTTGTAGGGCAATTCAGGAAGTTGTCTTATGTTTTTGTATTTCTTGTATCTTGGGAACCAATCGTATCTAGTGTAGACTTTAGTATTAGTGTTTATCTTGTGTTCTAATGCTTCTTCAACCATTCGCTTGTCTACACATACAAGATGATCTACATCAAAGTCTCGCATAATTGCATTGCAACCAACTTTGGTTCCATACAAAGAAGAGATATCAACTCCGGATCGACTTTCACCGTTACCAAATACATACATGTAGGTATTTACTCTATAATAAGAACGATATCATCAAACATCTGGACTTTAGATTTTTTAAACAGCAAATATACGCAATCAAACTCACTGTATAAACTTGCTTCATATACGCCAGCTGGCATATTTTCTGGTCTAGGTATGCCCCATTGATGATCAACAACTCCTGTTGCATTACCAAGGTAGTCATCTGACCTCAAATATACTTTTTTATCAAAATCAAAATCAAATATCTCACCGGTTTCGTTATTAATTGCATGTGAGTGTACTCTTGTCAGCACACATTCATGCTCACGACTGCCTTCTAAAATAAAATTAATTTGATCACCAGTTACTGGATTGTTTGTTACAGAAATACCAGAATTGTTAAACACAAATGCATTAGTGAAACTTATATACATGACCCCTAGGACAATAAGTGCCGCCATACTTAATCCGCTAGTTACGTTAGTTGCCGCCTTTATTATTTTAAATGTATTATCCTTCATTTTTTAGTTTCCTTAATTCTACTTTAACATCTTCGACTTCTTGGTCAACGTCAGTTAAGTTAGCACTTGCTCGAGCAAGTGTAGTTATTAGATATTTTATAGTAAAAATTGCCCACCACCACCAAGTAACAGCGGTAACCGCAAAGCCTATTAGTCCTACATAAAATGCATATTCGATTTTTACTATCTCAAATATTGTTAGAAATAATGTTGTCAACAAGAACAACGTAGGGCTTATCCGTGCAAACAGATCCCATCTTTCGACTTGTTTTTTAATTTGTTGATTTTTAATGTTATCCATACCGTATTATCAGCCCCCGCATATTGGTTGGTAAAGTTCTTTTAGTTAATTATGAAGATATTTGTCCGAAAGGCTTCCATTCGCCCGGTGTACCTTCTCTAGTACATACCCAGCCAACATAACCAGTCGGTTTTGGATCTTCGTTCCACACAATATCGCCCTTCCGATATTGTCCTTCTACAGGTGTTCCAGAACCTGTTTGAAACTTTTTGTTTTCAAATTTTATAGGACCCGCAACAGAAAGACTAACGTCATCTGATACTTGATTAACTCCTACACCTAGTTTGCCGTGTATACTTACTTTAGCATCACTAGTATCTTTGTTGCCAAAGTTTACTTTACCGTTGGCCGATACAACAATACGTGAAGTATCATCTGTAATCACATGCAAATCATGTGTAGTATACGTGCCCACTCTTACCTCGGGTTGGTCAACATCAATTATAAATTCTGAGTCAAAGCCCATAACACCTACTGCACCATTTGGTGCTTCAGTTCCTAACCCTAGGCGGTCTGCATCTGCATTCCAAAATAGGTGTTGACTAAGTGTTAGATTGCCTTTGACTTTAAGATCATTAAGTACACCGACTTGTTTTAAACTACTTGTTTTAACGTCTGGTCCTAATGAGCTTTTGTCTATAACATAGTTACCGTTTACAAAGTATGCAGCATCAGCATGTAGGTCTACAGAATCGCTACTCCAAAGTCTATCTGGATTAGGTCTATATACTAGTTGCTTTGTAGTCTTGCCTTCTGCAAGCCAAAGTAGTCCTTTGTTATAGATGTTGCCATCTTTATCATTAAACTCTAATGGTCCTGAACGTTCATTGCGAACGTCTGCTGTTACTTCGTCTACATGTAGTTTCTTGGCATATACTTCGCCGTCTACATGTAAGTCTCCTGCTACATTAGTATCGCCTACAAGTGTTTCAACGTCTAACGTATCAGTTACTATTCCGTCATCATTTATAAAAACAACTAGCCTGCTGGACTCGTCTTTGATGCCGGTACTTTTAAATTTTGATATTGTGCCGCCTTGGATTAAATCTCCACTAAGACTATTAAGTGCTAGTTTAGACAAATCAGGCGTGTTATCGATGCTTGATAAAGCATCAACAACTTCTGCTAAAATTGGTAGTCCTTCTACAGCTATACGGACTTTATTGGGATCTAGTTGCTTCATGTAAGTATTTATCAAACAACTTTCAGAAGCACTGTCTCTGCATTTATACGACCATTAAGTTTTGTGTCTGTAGTCTTAATGTCGTCCATATACTTACGTAAGGCTACTTTACCAGCATTTTTAAACTCTTTAAGTTGCTCTGCAGGCTTCCGCATAGTCTTTTGTATACTTTCTTCTTCCAAGAATCCTATAATTGTAGTACCTTTAACTTGAAGTCCGCTACCTGGTCGTTGCATTTTTTGCGGATCAGGATCTTTAGCAACATACTTGCCTATTTTACGTGTCTTAGTATTGAACACCCAAAGCTCGTTTGCGTATATGATGTCTGCAGGATTAATACTAACAAGTCCAAACTTATCATCTTGCTTCTTAAACTTGAGCTTTTGTACTAATTTTTCAGCACTGTACACTTTAGCCTTACGTGGCCTACGTGTTGCTTTTGCACTTTCAATAACCATGTCACATGATGTCATTATCTTTTCTAATGCTTTGAGCAATAACGCCATTTGTTTCTTAGATCTATGATCGTAACCTTCTTTAAGTTGTGCCCACATATCAGCTTCTTGCTCATCCATCTTCTTTAGTTTTGCTGGTGTAGGCATATTGTGCCATTCAACTACTTCATCTATTTCTGCTTTATAGATGTCTTTAATTTTTCTAGCATGTGCTTGTGACACTTTCTCTTTAATAAAGTGTACATTAATATCTAAACTGTCTATTTTAAAATCGTCTGGATCATTAATAAATCCGTCTAGCCAAAGATCAATAGCTTCGCATGCCGCATGAGCCTGCATCAGAATACGATCTTGAATCGTTAGTACTGGCTTTGCAAGAGTCTTTGTTTCTACTTCTTGTTCTTCTTTTTTCTCTGCTATTACTGTTTTACCAATTTCAATACATTTAGCAATAGAGTTACGTAAGAATCTATCTACACCACAAGTTAGTTCTCCACTAGTGCCCGGCAAACTTAGCCAGTGATCTGCTTCTTTCTTGTTTAGTCTAGGTGCACCGTTGGTATCCATTCGTGCTACAATGCCTGCTGTAACACTTAACGCATTATTGGGTGCGGCTTTAACAGCCTTAATATCGTCTTTAGAATATTCATTGTCAGTCATCCACTTAGGAACGTTAGCATACAAGTCTACTGGCTTGAAATGCTCGTAGTACCAAGAGTGTACATACCGACGATGTCTATGTAGTGCTTCGCCTGTCCATTCTTCCCAGCCTTCCCAATCCGGCTCTTTAAGTTTGGCTCCTCGTTGTATACGTGGTGCGGCCCTAGGCTTCTTTCTTTTAGTTTTTGGCAATGCCATTTTTCTAGTTCTCCAAATGCTTTACAAAAAGTATATATGCTTTAACGCAAAAAGTCAAGTATTAATTAGTCTTAAATACGTTAAATGCTTGTCTTCAAACAGTCCTGTTACTTTTACTTTATATCCCATTGAGTGATCATCAGGGTAAATGTGGTATTTTAACTCATTACCGTGTTTCATTGCCCACTTGCCTTTTGGAGTCTGTTGCCATTCGTATATTGCGGGCGAAACGTAAAGGTCGGGGTCTTCCACATCCCCCATTGCAAAGGTGTGTAAGACAAGCCGTTCCATTACTTAGATAAGTCGTCGATGAGTTTTTGTTGTTCGTCTTTGAAGTCTTGATAACGTTGACGAACGATGTCTACTGTAAAGTCAATAAACATAAATGCTGGAGCAATATAGAAGTACTCTGCTCCGATGGTAAATGAAGCTGCAAAGCCTAGTGCAAGATACGAAAGGTATCGTTTTGAATATCCTTCCATACCAGTGAAGTTCCATTTAAGGAAGTACATAATTCTTTTCATTCTATGCCTCTTTGTTAGGGTTCCAAATAGTTAAGTTTTTAGTCTTAAGTCTATTAACAACAATATTGTACCTTGACTGTTCTTCTTTCCATTCCTTTAACCATTTGTGTCCATCACGTTCTGCATCAACAAAGATTGCATTAGTCATTGCTAGTGGTACTAAAATTGCAAAGTGAACAATAATACTTGCTACAGTATTATAATTAAACCAACCAAAGTAGTTTGCGGCCAAAAAGCCGAACCATACACTCCAAATAGTAAACAGCACTAACATAAAATAAGTCTGTAAACTAGGGTCTGGAATATACTTTAGTGGATTGTACTTAACACTCATTACACGTCTCCAGCCACTTACAAGACTCATTACAGTTCGTCTAAATAAACTTGGCTTTTGTACATTTGGTTCTATCATTTCTTACTCCTACTCTGTGTGATTTCTAATGTATTCTTTGATTACATGCATACCATATGATAACCATGTTACAACTACTAAACTCCATAACAATATTTCTATCATATTACTTATAATACTCGATTTTAGTGTTAAAGTCAATGACTTTGGTTAATCAATTACTGCCTGAATGGCTTCGTCACTGTCTTCCATGTCTTCATCATTATTTACTTCAACAGTTTCGTCTACTGAAAAAAGTTGATCAAACATAGTACCTGCATTGACAGCCCTTTTACCCGAATTTCCTTGTGAACCTGATTGTATTTGCATCCATAGTTTGCTGTGTTGATCGATCAAGTCTAATGACTTTTGTCTATCATTAAGTGAGAATATTTCTTCGACAATTTCTCCGAATCTGATACGATCAAAAGTTTCATTCATCAACATCTTAGGGATATTGCCTTGCTCATACTGTCGATTTGCTTCTTGTACTGCAAACATGTGTCGATACACATTATGTGCCTGAAGCATAGTATAACTCAATGTGTCCCAACTAGTCTTAGTTTCTTTACCATGTTGACCTAAGAAACCATGTCCTCTATAACATAAGTCTTTTAATACTAATGCTTTTGTAACAGGAGATTCAGCAAACTTTTCATGTATACCATCTGCTAATACTGCGTCTGTAAAGGGTCTATTGTCGTTTGCGTAGTCTTTGTTCTCAGCAGTCTTCTCCATAGAGTAAGTCCACTTAGTATTGTGTTCCATTGTTGAGTTATTGTATGCTAATCCTTTTGCCGCCGCAAAGAAAGGTGATGCACAATCAAACGTAATCTTTAACTTAGGATTGTGATACTTTCTTACTGCTTTTTGAATATCTGTAAACAATACTGCATACTCTAAAATAGATGTTCCTAGACAATGAATAAGATCATGCTTACCTTCTTCTAATAAGCCATCATGTATAATATGTACAATACGTTTTAGTGTTAGATGTATGTCAATCTTGTTTTGACCACCGAATGCCCAACCATTAAAGTGATTGTCTGGATATGCATTAGGATCGCAATACATTTTCATTTGCTCATACCATTCATCTGACTGAGAATGATTTCCACCTTGCAATACATTAAGAAACTTACAAGCACCACTTCGATTATGAATAAAATAATCATTATTGATATGTGTGGCAATCATTGCATCTTCGATTGTTTTGATACCATGTACTGATTTACCATCTTTACCTTTAACATGATATGTACCTAATGACATTGACGGTATATCTAAACACATACCATAGTCCATATAAGCATCCATCCACTTTAGAACCTTGATACGTTGTTTCATTGCACGTGGGCAATTAGGATCTTTCCAGTCTGCGGGCCACTGACACTTTAGGATCTGAAAACCGCCAGAGTCTCCTAACATGAATGTGCCTTCTTCCCGCTCTCGGATAATAGATTCACTAGGAATGTCTTTAGTGATGTCCAAGTCGGCATGACCCGCAGAATACAACCCCCATTTATAAGTGTATAATCCTTCTTTAGAATTCAAAAAGTTAAGACGTTCAACATCTCCGTTGAAGCCTGCTGGGATACGGTCTTGTGGAAAGTATTCTTCACCTTTGCGTTGCTTACCTAAACCAGCAATAAAGAAACTACTAACAGCAGGTAAAAACAATGCCCAATCATCATCTTGTTGTGCTGAAAGATTTACTTGTTCTACCATATTTTTATCCATATACTTTATCTATTTGTTTGATTAGTGTGTCTGCTACTAACCTGTTACCGTTAATGTTAAGATGTCCTATCGATCCGCCTGTTGTATGCTGTCCCTTAAAACATCCATGTTCATAACCTGCCGCTTCGACCAAAGATTGATCACATGTTTGATCTTCGTAAGTCAATGGTTTATGAAAATGTATTGAATCCTGTGCTGTGAATATCTCTACAAAATCATATCCCAAGTATTTTAACAAAAAACGACATGCATTCATATGATATTGGGTAACCTTAATAGAATGTTCGTTATTATAACCATCTACGATCCAATCTTTATACCAAGATTGATCAGGATTGCATGTCATTGGATGTCCATTCTTTTCGTCCCATGATTCATGTCTATTAACATCAGTATAAGATACTATAACTAAAGGATTTACATCATTTATATGATAATCTATCATATCATCCTGAAGTGTTCTTGCAATAAATTCATTGCTACTGCCTGCTATAGCATGATTGACATGCTCTAACTTGTAATGATCTGCAACCAGTTGACTGAACCTATTATGTACAGTTACTTCACCTTTGAGATCATCTGATTGACCTATTCCAAGTGTGTAACTATCTCCCACAGCATAGAGTAGGTCATATGGTTTCATTAACTACTTCGCTTGTGCAGGAAGTAGATATTCGTAAACTGTGTAACCACTGTCTACAGTAATTTGTGCCGCCCCTTGATCAGAGATACGCACAGTCTTGTCACCTGGAAGATCCATGATTGACAAGAATACTTTAACAGGCCACTGCCATGTTCTACTTAATGTTCCAGTAACACCTGGTTGAAATACAAAGTTACCTGAGTGAGTTGAAGGATCACCAAAGAAGATTTTAAGATCGCCATTGTCTGTCTTAGTTGTGAAGTTTAGTTCTTCAGAGTTTGCTTGTGCTTGTTTCTTAAGACGCAAGATACCTGCAATAGTAGGTTCAAACTCAATGTCCCATGCCGCACCTTTAAACGTAACGTTTCTGACTTTTTCTTCGATTAATGCTTTTGACATCAAACGATAATCATTAACAAAGTCACCTGCTTTAGTAGCAAAGTGAACTGCTGTAGGGATATCTTCTCCATCTACATCTTTACGAGTCATATCAATAGTAGCACTTGCATCATAATCATCAAAACTTAGAATAGTTTTGAGTTTGCCTAGATTAGGCATGCCAAATGTACCGATAAACTCAGCGACAGGAGTCTTTGTCTTGCCACTAACGACAACAGACTTGTCTTCAGCGATTGCACCAATCTCTGTTTCTTCTGCTGTACCTACGATTTTGACTAGATCAATGATGCCTAGTCCGTAAGTGTATTCAATTAAATCTAATAAATTATCTTTCATGTGTTTCCTCTTAATGTATTTAGGTAGATATACTGCGTATTATATCTGGTTTTATTGGGTAATGCAAGTGATTTGGTCACCAACTTACCCAAAACTGAATAACTCATCAAATGTTGAGTTTGTGTCTGTGTTGGCTCTTAAGTCCCATTTAAGAACACCTAAGAGATTACTAATCTTTTCATCAACAAGTGTTGACTCCATTAGATTATCGTCAAAGGGAAGATCCTTAAACCATTGTGGAAGTCTAAGTTGATCTGTAGGGTATGCAATACTTGTGTAGCCTAAAGGATTTTGCTTTAGTTTACATACGACAACTTTAAAGCCATCCATGATCTCCATTGAGTAATTGTCTCCATGAACACGTTTAAGTGTATTCCAGTTCATTGCCGCTCTCACATGACCAGGCATGTTTGCTCGACCAGTCTTAGATTTCTTTTCAAGCATTGTATAAGAAGTCAGTTTGTTGACTCCCTTAGGCGAACCTTTTGTCCAAGAATCCTGTTGACCTAATGTGATCTTAAACTCTTTGATCTTTTCAATGATATCTTCTCGTTCTTTACCAGACAAAGCCATCTCTAATACTTCCATTAAGAATTCTTGTATATACTTAGGAGTATCTGCTCTTTTTAAGTCTAAGCCCATTGCTTTAACTTTCATTGCATTGTTAATATCAGTACGTTTGCCTTCGTTATCATAGATATTGATTGCATATCGTTTTTTAGTGATGAACAAACCTCTGTCGCCACAAACTTCTCTACCACCTTTGATTATCTCGCCTTTACTGCGAGGACAATGAAATGCCTTCTCCATAAAGCCTGGGAATGATTCATTACATTGATCAGACATACTCTCGTATAAGTCAATGAACATCTGTTTCTTTTCATCAATAGACATGTCTTTGGGAAGTTCATCTTTTAGCATAGGCCAAGCAGAGAAATAACATGAGTCAGTATCACCATAGACCATTGAGTCTCCTACGTGATCATACACTCCAGTCATTATTTCATTGACATATGCAGACATGTGTTTAGTAACACTTCGTCCAGTCAATGTTACAGACTGTCCTATACGTTTGTCATAGAATCGACAATGCTCATTCAAAAGTGCGCCATATGCTGAGTTCAATAGAATCTTACGAACTAACTGTCGTTTGTCCCAATACTCAATGTCTTCTTTTGTTTTAGACTCTCTGAGTTTAGCCTGCATAATCTTACGATCAGAATACCATTTAGACAACAGTCCAGGAATCACACCCTCAACATCTGATCTAAAGATTGTACCATTCGCACTAAGAATATATGGATTATTAGAATCATAAATCATCTTCCATATCTGTGCCGCACTCATGTCTTCTGAACGCCCATCTTCATAATCAATCGTTAGCATTGTGCCACGTTCCTGATTTTGAATAGCAGTATACTCTAATGAACTAAACAGACCCTCCCATAGTATGGGACCTTCTACTGATGCATCACCTTTCTTGTAACGAGATTTCTTTTTAGCAAGTTCAAGTCCTCTTTCATCCATGTACTGACTAGTAAGAGCCTGTCTTACTTGACCTACAATAGTCTCTGGCGCCATGTTCAATGCTCGTATCACTGAAGGATACAGCGAGTTGATATCAATAGAGCCTATCCAGTCATGCAATCCTTTCTTGGGATTCATAACATATGCTCCTGCCGCCTGACCTTGTGAACCTTCGTCTCTATTACGTTTTTTGTCTGGAACAACAAACCCTCGTTCATGTGCTTCGTTCATAATAGCCATTTCGATCATAGCCACAGAACCCATAACAGTTGGAAGTAGTACAGTATTTTCATGTGCCATCTGATTAGCAAGTTCCATGAACTGTAATTTATCATCTAGTTTTTTGAGTAGCAGTGTATCCTGTCTGTTATACTCAATGAACTTCTTAAAGTCTTTGTTGTATAACTGATCAAGTGACCCTTCGTACTCAGTCTTCTTTTCACCTACTTCTAACTCACCAATCGCATCTAGTTTATAACTATGACGAGATTCGTAGTTGTACTTTTTGTAGAGTGCTAGATAATCTAAATGAATACGACCTACTAAGTCGAATGTTTCTTCTTCTTTACCAAATCGTTCGTATGTTCTCTTCTTAGGAAACTGACCTAATAGACAAAACTTACGAGTGTCATCTTTCGACATCACACGTGTAACACGATTGACCATGTAAGGAATATCATAACCTTCTGAGTTCCAACCAGACATTACATCTGCATCTTCGATCAAAGTAAAGAATACATCAAACAACTCTTTCTCTGTCCTAAACAACATTGTGTCAGGGAAGTCTTTGATAGCCTCCTGTGCAGTCTCATATGTCATATGAGAGGGAGGAACAGCCAAGCATATCAGTTGATCAAGCCAGTCTAAATATAAACTGACAGCAGTAACTGGATTGAAAGGATCACTCGGAGGAGAGAATCCTTTTGCAGGATCAAAGTCTACTTCAATATCGAAGAAACATGTATGCAGTTTAGGAGCATCTATCTTTAGATAGTTTTCACTAAGACAACGAAAGACAGGATTGATATCGCTTTCAAATAATTTCTTACCTGAATGCATTCGTTTTTCCCTCTCAAACTCTGACTTCTTTAGAGTAGAGAAACGACTGACCCTATCATTATAGATACTATGCGATTTACCTTTGTTATCCTCAAAGTACATAATGTAATTTGTAGGATACTCTTTGAACTCACGTTCGCCAGTTGGTGTTCGCTCTATAACATGAATCTTGTCATTGCTTTTGTCGTGTACTGCATCAACGTATGACATTAAATAGTTCTACCAACTGTCTCCAAGATGTCGTTTAGTTGTTCGTGGTCAGCATTTGTATCAGTTAGTTTACTTTTGTATGCTACTCTGATTGCTTTTTTAAGAATTGAAGGTTTGATCTCAAGTTCTTCTGCGATTGCTTTCACAGTATCACTTAGACCACCGTTAAGTGTTTCTACTTCTTGCATTACTGCCATACCTTCATTGACAAGTTGCTTTAATTTATTAACCTGCTCTGGGTTAAAGTATTTTGCTCCGGACATAATCACTCCTATTAATTAATTTTGATTGTCTGCATAGTATATAGTACTTACAGGCCGGAGTCAATCTTTTTTTTGGAGCGTTTACCCGTTTCTGCTATCGATATCTTTGCAGATATTTCTTGCTAGGTCGCCGCCAGTATTGACGAATAAGAACGGAAACACAGCATGAATAATGACTGCAAATCCGGTAAAAATCATAAGTACACCATAGGATAAGGCGTAGCATAAATGGGCAAAATAACTTTCGCCTAGGGAGTGAGGATGTTCAGTAAATTTACTGAAATATGTGTGGATTCTCTTTGCCATAGATTTTAATATACTTTCCAGCAACCATATCAGCCGCCGCTTCAATTGGTGAGCCAGGATAACTATCGCCGGCTTTTATTAAATCCTTTTCACCTTGTCTAATGTGGACCAATTCATGGAATACAGTTCGCATAATATCAATCAAGTTTCTATTGCCATAGACCCAAATTTCATCAGAACCCATTTCATGTCTACCTGTATGATGACCTTCTTGGGCTTCTTCAGTATCATAACTGATCACAATTTTAGGCATGTTTTCTATCTGTAGACGTTCGCCCATCCAATCAGCACCTTTCTGTGCTTCGTCTTCGATGTTTAAACCATCATCAAACATTTGATCAGATGCAGTTAGTTCTTGTCTTGCTTTGTGTGCTTGTTTAGATGCACTTTTGGCATTGCGATAAATCTTGCCTTTCTCGTCTACATCATACTGGTCGCTTTTAATCTTAGGAAGTCTATTTTCTAAGTCTTTAAGCGGGGATTCATTGATAAATTGTGAGGCTCTCATAGTATTATTTATCAAAAAATGCTTTTGGGAAATGTTTTGCTTGACATTTGCCGCATTAAATATTATGATAAACAGTAACAAATTTAATGGGAACAACATGATACTACCACATAGTGAAAAAGCAGAACACATAATATGGGAACTTGAATACGAGATGAAGAATCCTCGTAACGATGGTTGGACTGGCAGAGACATGAAACGTAGACTGTGGGATATCAAAATGAAAGTAGATAAAGCATTAAAAGATGCTCCTACATATGTTGATGAACCTGAATACGAAGACCTCTACCTAATCGAAAAACTGAAGGACACAGTATGAAGTTAGGCATCATTGGATCAGGGTTTGTTGGTTCAGCAGTAGCAAATGGTTTTAGTGTAGACACTGAGCAAGTGATAGTTGATCCAAAGTTTACTGACAATACACTTGAAGACTTAGAAGATACTGAGATTGCATTTGTATGCGTTCCTACTCCACAGCAAGATACACACTTAGATGTAGACACATCTATTGCACGTGGCGTACTAACAGAATTAAATAAGTTAGAGTACAAAGGTGTCGTAGTTGTCAAATCCACTATCACTCCGCATCACCTAAAGCAGTTTAAGACACTTTACAGCAACTTACGACTAGTATACAACCCTGAGTTCTTAACTGAAGCAAATAGCAAACAAGAATTTATCAACCCACATATGCAAATACTAGGTGGAGATTTACAAGACTGTATTGAAGTAGAACAAGCATACATCAATCATAGCAAAGTTAAAATTGTGCCTACGTTTAAGACAGACTTGACATCAGCAAGTCTAATCAAATATACAATCAACAGTTGGTTAGCAACTAAAGTAACATTCTTTAATGAGTTATTTCATTTGCATCAATCAAGTCATGCCGAAACATCATGGGAACAGTTTACAGATATGTTAAAACGTGATCCAAGAGTAGGCAATACTCACATGCAAGTGCCTGGACCCGATGGCGAGTTTGGCTTTGGTGGACATTGTTTGCCTAAGGACACAAAGGCATTGCTTTACTATTCTAAACTAGAGGGTGCGCCACTAGACTTACTAGACGAAGTAGTTAAAAGTAATAGTGGTATTCGCAATTAAGCAGAGTTTGCTCTTAATTTCTTAATAAAATCAATCGATTTTTGAGTACGAACACCTGTTACTTGTAAAGTAACTCGTGGGTGATGCCCTGCATTTGCTGTACAGTGAGGAACGTCTTGCCACTTGAATGTAGTAACATCTCCTGCTTTCCAATGAGCAAAGTTATAGTTTCCGTAACCCCAGAACTGCCCAGGTTGCCAATCTGTTAGTTGAATCATATATCTTTCTACAGTGCTTGGGTCTTCAGGGTTCCATTTCTCTAACTTGTCCATGTGTAAGTTCCATACTTGACCAGGATGCTGTACATGAACTCTAGTCATCATGTCATCTAAGCCAAATGCATCTGCAATCATTAGTAGGTTTTGAGGGACTTCCCAATTAAGATTGCTAACAACATAATCAATGCCATAACCAGTCTTTTCTAAGTCATAGTCTTCTGTTTTAAACTCTTCTTCACCTCTAACTTTAGATTCTTTCTTGGGATTGCCTCTTGTACGCCAAGTTGCTTTATGCGATCCTTTAACAAGTTCATCAATATCTTTGTCATTCCAGCCTATCTGTATAACACCTACTTGTTCTACAGTATCGTATTCGCTGTCAAAACAATCATTTTTAAAATGATAGTTGCTTCGTAATTTTAATGATTCCCAACTGCTTTGTGTCATATTACTTTTACTCTAATGTCTTTTGATGCATAATCTTGTTGATATGTATCGTTTGGTTTTTCAATATCTAATGCAACTGCTAATTCTGTGTTGCTTTTTGGAGTAACGCCGTCATATCTTTCCCAAGCATCTAAGATATCTTTATTTTGATGTGCGATAATCTTGCTCATCTCTTTCAAGTTCTTGTAGTATTTATGATACAAAGGGTATGTGATATCAAAATGTCCACACTTTACCCACCAACCTAAACATGCATCATTATCTCTGTGAACTAAAACAATAGGACAGTTAGGCCAGTTCTCTTTAAGAAAATCTATATGATGTGCGAACACATGACTCTTAATAATACGCACACCTACACCTACGAAAGGACTGTCAAACTCTGCTTCACAAACTTCTTTTGAATAGTTTGATAGTTCGTCAAAGAAACCACCGAACTCCATACCTGGATCAAAATATGCACCCAAATGCATTAATTCTTTTTCTCCACTAGCATCATGCCAATATAATCTATCTGTATTATAATCAGATGTATCAATGTCCCCACTGAAGTAAATGTTTTTACACACACTGCTCCACTTAGAACCTGGGGCACCTGCTACAAATATATATTTCATACGTTTCTCTCTTTTTTAGTTTTAATACCGTCTAACACTTCTTTGTCAAGCCAATATTCTTCTACATACTTGACATACTTGTGATTTGCATCTTCATCAATGAACTTCATCATATCTGGATTGTCATGTGCAATTGGAAAGTCTAACACTTTGCTAATATACTTTAGATAATGACCTTTATGTAAGAAGAATGCTTCATGGTCTAAGAAATGCGTGTCATAGTCTAACAGATTGTTATAGTAATAGTCAAGTGCTATAGGCATAGTGACTTCTTTTCTGACTCTGAGTTGTTGTGCTTCGTTAATGTTCTTGTCTCTAACGATGATACCGATAGTAACATCAATGCCTAGTCGAATACATTCATCTGCAAACTCTTTGATCTTGGGAACATAACGTACACCATCGTACATGAACGGACAACTGACATTTGCTACCCAATAGTCATGTTCACTGAAGTCAAAGTCTTTTAAACGTTCTGGATAGACCCAATACTCAGCAAACGTTTCTTCGTCACTAGGTACCCAATACTTGTCATGTAATTCTTTCCAACCACCTACGTCATCATGTAAACTAAACAGTCTACTGAACAGATGATTACCAGACCCTTGAGGTCCTGTGATGATTAAGAGTTTCTTACTTGTGATATCTTTGCTGTCCAACATAAGTCCTGATCTTTAATGGATTAACTTCGTCTGTAGGACCTGTGCCACTGTCAGGTGACCATACAAAGACAACTACATCTTCATCTTCACAGATAAAGTTATGTAAACAGTTTCTACGCATGAAGAATATCTCTCCTTCATTGATATCATAGTATTCTTTGTTGTCTAATTCTATCTTACCGTTGCCTCTGATGACTAGTCCAACTCTGTGAGAAGGATGCGTGTGTAATGTTTGATACATGTGAGCAGGGAAATGAACATAGTTAATAACAGGGTCACCTAGTCTGCCTGGATTGATTGCAGTAGTGTTTGTACCACCGTCCATATAACTTAAGTTACCCATGTCTAAACAGTCTTGTATATACAGACGAGTTTCTAATAAAGTAAGACCGGGAAATTCTATAATACATGCAGAACTATCTTCTTCACATGCTACAGTAAAAGGATCTCTAGTGTTGACACATGCATACTTGTTTGATAATGAGATGTCTTTGCTTTCAAAACTAGCATTTCTCATCATAACATATGCCATACCAATTGGCGTATAACTTTTAACTTCGTGTGGTTCTACTTTAATGATCTTTAGATTCCAACGATCTTTTATGTCTAACTCTCCAAAAACGTTTGTCATACCTTTCATTGTAAAAACTCCTTTAAATCATTGGGTAACACTGCTTCTTCCATTCTTTCAGGGTGCCAAACAATTCCCCAAAGTTTTCTTTTTTTATGTCTAAATGCTTCGATGCTTCCATCGTCTGCATGAGCAATTGCATTTAAGTCTGCACCAACTTCTTTTATCTGATTCGTGTGATAACTATTTACTTCGTATTCTTGGTCTTCTAAAATTACTTTGTGAGTAGTGTCGTAATGATTCTCTATTGTACTGTTAACACCTTGCTCTAATTCGTTTATAAAGAATGCTCCGTGACAAACACCCAAGACAGGCTTGTCTTGTATATAACATTGCGTTAATACTTTTGTTTCTACTAGCACTCTATGAGGACTGGCGTCTCCACCAGTAAAGATAACCATATCTAAATCACTGACTAACTTTTTATAGTCTTGTTCAATAATATTAGGGATATAAAAAAACGTATGACCGCTTAGTAGGTTGTACCAACCATGTTCTAAGCAATCATACGCCGTGCTATTGTAATGTAAAATCCTCTGAGTAAGACCGATCTTCATTACATAAGTCTTCTTACCAACCGTATGCTTCTGATACTAATTTTTGTCCTTCTGCATTGTGGCTAGTGTTTTTGCATGAGATTTCATACAAGTCTTTACGCATGTTAGAAACAAGTTCTTCAACACGTGCTTGAGTTTCAGCATCACCAACTAGAGTTTCTAGTTTCATTGCACCGATTGTGCTGTGAAAGCCTTCGTCTTTAGCAATTTTAGCATAACGAGTTGAGATAAACTCATCTTCGATTACGTCTGCCATTGTGTTCCAAACTGCTTCTGCACGTCCTTCTGCAACTAACTGATAAGCGGCCAAGGCTGCTGGATCAGATTCTGCATTGTACTTTTCTAAAAGACTTGCGCCTTTAGCAGTAGGTGTTGCTTCTTCGTCAGCGATTGCTTTAGCAACGTCAACTTCTTCACCAGTGATGTGTTCGATAACTTCTTTAACTAAACGAAAGTGAATTGCTTCATCATATGCTTGTTTAGATAAGTTTTGTAGTTCAACTGGGTCTGCGTCAGCAGGCATAGAAGCAATACTATTGCTGATCTCTACCATGTTCATTCTTTCATTAACCATACGACCAATAAAATGCTCTACTAAAGCATCTTGGTTAGGCATACTGTTAAAATAATCTGCAACGTTTAACTGACTTGCTTTGAATAATGCTTCGTTGCCTTTAGCAATGTCTGCAACAAATTCTTTGTTTGATTTCATGTTACTCTCCTTTAAAGATTAGATTTTGATATATCAATAGTATTTATCACTACCTGTAGTAAAAATATACGCACAACACAAAAAAATTATAAATAATATTATAAATTCAAAAGTATTTATACTTTTCTCAATAACAGGCAGAAAAAACTTATGAACAGCAAAATTTACAAATTAGTGATAGAAAACTTAGAAGATGCATTGAACTTACCCAAGTATGATAATGTAACATCTAATCTTAATGAACAAACAACATTCGAAGATATGGGTATTACTCCTGTTAAGTTTGAGAAGTTCCAAGAAGACATCTTAGAAACGATGAGTTTAAAGTCTGCAAGGATACGTTGGGAAGGAACAATAGCATCTGTCGTAGATCAATTAGATATCAAATACTCTACTATGTTTTTTGGTGAGATTTGGAAACCAATAACAGAAAAATACAGTTACACAGGCTGGGCATTAGTTGATGAAGTTAAGAAACTTAATCCTAGAGCAGTATTAGATGTAGGCTGTGGCTACAATCAGTTTAAAGAACGCATTCCAAACTTGACTGGCATCGACCCTTACAACAACATGTCAGACTATCAAGTAGACATCTTAGAGTACGCAAACGTTGACGAACACTTTGATGCAATCATAGCATTAGGCTCTATCAACTTTAACTCCCTTGAAGATATCAGAGTCAGACTAGCAAACTGTAACAAACTACTTGCTAAAGGTGGTAAGATGTTCTTTAGAGTCAACCCTGGTATTCAACATAAGAACGGGCCTTGGGTAGAAGTCTTTGAGTGGAGTTTTGAAGTTGCTCACAACTTTGCTAAAGAGTTTGAATTAGAATTAGAAACGTTCAAACAAGATTCAAACGATAGAAAGTATTTTGTATTTGCTAAACCTGCTTAACCAGTCTTAACTAAACGTAGACTTCCGATTCTATAGTCTGGAATATTATACATTTTTTTCATTAACTGTCTTGCTTCAAAATGAGTTTGTGCAGTCACAGTAAAGTCCATATTACCAGTGTAGCCCGGCTGTTTTACAAACACCGTTGCTACATATAAGTGATAAGGACTTGCTACCTGAGCGGCTCTCATATTTACTTCTCGTAAATGCTTTTTTGATGTAGAGGATGATCTGGTTGGAAGAACGATAGAATCTTTTCAAACTGTCCTTTGCTCATAATAGCAACTTGTTGCAGTTTTTCTCTGTCTAACGGTCTGAGACCCATATACATTGTTATAAAATCTTCTAAGTCTTTAGTTGGGAAGGAATGACTGGCACCGTCTGCAAATTTAATTGCATAATCACCGTCAACATCTATTGCTTTTCTTACTTGCATTAAGATATGTTGTACTTTATCCTTTTCAGGATCTTCTGGCTTTTCTTCTTCTTCATCATCATCAAAATCATCAACATCTGTACGAGCCTTACGTTTTGCTTCGTCAATTTCGTCCCATGCAAATGCTTCCTCGAGACCAGACAGTCTTTTGATTTCATTTAATTCATCATCTGCTTCATGTATACTTTCAGTCTTAACATAATCTTTAAAATCCTGTAAGTACATTTGGTATCGTTGACTGATAATTCTTTCCTTGGGTGGGTTTTTGTCTGTTTGCATTGTCCACACATGATATTCTTCGCCACTTAGTGGACCACCTTGATCATTAGTGGGAAACAATCCTACTGCTGTTTTTACTGTTTTGATTTCATTTAATTCTGCATCTTCTTTCATTTTTGATGAACGTTGCGTATCATATGAAAGTGGAGATTGTCCACCGTATGAACCTGACCCATCTCCTTCGTCTACTCCGCCTTTCCAATCTTTCTTAGATCGTATAGCAAAGTTAATTTGACGTAACTTAGAAGTTTCTTCTTTAGTTCTATCTTCCTTGTCTTTTAATGCTGAACGGGCTTTTTTCAATTCGGCAATAGTTTTATCTGCCCATTTACCGGTAGATTTAATCTCTGTGTCGCCTGACCATTTTTCGTTAACGTTATCCATATTAGTATTTATCTCTATGCCGTTAGTTTCTTTTGTATGTAGTCTTTAATAAACTGATGGTGACTATCTAAGTCAGTTTGATTTAGTCTTTCAAAGTCATTGTCTGCATCATCATACCCACCTTCATACATATCTTCTATAGTATATTTATTAACTGTAAGGAACCTGTGATAATAAAACACATCTGGACTTGCATTCATCAATGGATTGTCAGAATTCATAATATCATCATATATTTTGTATGCTTCCCAAATATTCATTGAATCATGTGACCACTTTAATCGACTAGATGAAAATAATTCGTTTTGTATGTAGTCATTAATGATAGGATCTTGCTTATTATATTCGTTAACTTCATCATCAGTCATTTCTGAAAATATACCTTCTTCTTGCCATGTACGATCAAAAACTGAAGGGTTTTGCATAGTCTGTACATTCTCAGGCCCAGACAAATATAAAATGGTAATACCGTATGAGTCACGTGGGAAGTTAGTTTGAAGCCATTTAACTCCATCTAAGAATGTTTCTCTTGTTTCTTCTGGTAATCCTAGAATGATTGCTAGATTACAACGATATTGTCCTCTGCCTGCTTCTTTGTCTTTGAACCATGCTTTTACTTTAAGTAAACCTTCTTTTAATTTGTCAGTGTTAACACCTTTGCCTACAATCTTTCCTGCAGGTTGATGAAATGTTTCTATGCCATAAAAGTGTGATCGTAAACCCATGTCCCATAGGTCTTGCCATGTTTCTGGCTTGTTAATTAGTAAGTCTGCTCTAATAAAACCTGCTAAATGTGGTTGAAAGGGTAACTGTTTGATAGCATTAGCCAACTTGGCTAACTTTGCAGGAGTCTCATTAATCGTTTCATCACTTACTGTGTAATTTGTTACTCCCCATTTTTCATAGTTCTCAAGTAGTTCTTCTCTAACACTATCTCCACACCTTGAGTAATCTCCTTTAACTCCTAATATTGGATAAGCACAAAACTTGCACTTGAATTTGCAACCACGTGCTAGTTCTAATGTTAATACTTCTTGTGGTTGAATGTAGTCTCTTTCTTCATACTTAACAGCGGCATTTGGCATAGGGAATGCTGGATAATCGTTCTGACAATCTATTATGCTTAACATCTTTCCACTATGGAATTGTTTCTTTATCTTTAGAGTGTTAAATTCTCCCTTAAAGTATTTGAATAGTTCAACAACAGCATATTCTGCATAGCCAGTGACATAAAAATCTAAATCATATTGCAAATTTGCATTTAAACTTTGGGAACCACCGATAAATTTAAGTTGAGGATAAAAGGATTTTAAGTATTGAATAGTGTGGATCATATTTTTTACTTTTTGTCTATCTTTGTCCCCTAACCATGTCACCATGTTGCCGATTGGAAACATAGAAGATATACCAACAACCAGTGTGTCTTCTCTTACACGTTGATTAAAGAACTTTAGTAGTTCATATTTTGACCACTCAGGCCAGAAGTCAACAACTTCTACATCATAGCCTTGTTCTCTGAGATACGTAGCCATACGATGCCCACCAGGAGAACGTTTAACACTAGTCCAAATGCCTTGATCCAACTCCACATGTTTTTCCATCAACAGTGGATCTTGCGACTCCATCATGCCGCCTAACATTATCATGTGTCCTTTGGAAGTAGTCACTTAGCGTGTGATTGATATAAATGGATTTGTGATGTACTGACCTGTCTCGCTAATTAAACCTTTTTCTAACTCATCAAACATCTCGTCTGTTATATATCTTCTGCGTAATTCAGATGATGTAAATCTACCCCATAGATGAACTTCTACAGGAACATCTCCTTCAAGTTCTAGTATAGCATTGCAACGATGTCTGCCTTCGTGTCCTGTTACTTTAGTTGGACGAGAAAAATCTGCTGGTTCATCTTCCCAACCATCTGGTATCTCTATACTTAAGAATGGACTGCCAATGCCTTCTCCTGACTTTATCTTTTGAACAAGTTCTGGATAATCTTTTGATTTATAGCCGTCTGGTAAAGGCTTTGCTAATTTTAAGAACATACTTGGCTTCATCATTGTTCTAAAGCCCATATAATCTACGTTAGAGTTGTTGGGTGTAGAGCCTAAGCCTCGTTCATTGTCTAGTTTGTATTCGTCAGTTCTATCTTCGTATGTGTTAGTATCACCACGAGCATCACTTGCGATACCCATGACCATGCCAGGTGATCCATCACCCTTGTAAGAGTTCTCTGCTAAATCGTTTGGTAATTCCCATGGCCCGTAAGTCTTAAATTTGCTTACCATCTTAGCCATTTCTTGTGTTGTATATCGTTTGAATTCGTTTGCGTTGTTAGGATCGATATTGCCCATTCTATAGTAATCTTCCTTACGCATTACAATGTTTTGACCTTTACTCTTATCAAGCACTACATCGCCTATTTCATTCCAAGCATGACCATATCTGAGTCCTTCGATCTTACCTTGACCAGTGACAACGGCATGTACTAGTGTCATGTTGTCCATGTGATCTTTGCCGAAAGGGTTCGAATACATCAATTCTTCTAACGCAGATTCAAAACAATCCCCACCACCAGGCAAGTTTGGTTTGCTTTCTTTGACAAACTCAAGGGCTCTCATTATCCCCAGCCTACATCTGCGTCATTGTCTTGGGCAAATTTAAAAATTTTAAGCAAGTCATCGATATAACCTTTTACTTGAGAATCAGAACGACCCATGTTATACATCGTTATACCTGTTTTGCCTATTCGATCATTACCTTCTTCATCTTTGTATCGTCCAGTCTTTCCACCAGACATTGATCCTGGCTCTGTGTATTGACTTGTGTCTGAGTTCTTTAGTTGAATTAATCTACGCATAAAGTTAGGTAAATCTTTGTTTTCTATTATGCCGCCATAATCAGGCTCTAAGCCAAGCATTTTTTGTATCTCAAATGCGTTGCTATTACTGACATTCATTTCAGGAGCATCACTTACAAATTCATTTCGTTGGCCTTTGCCTTCGCAGTAGTCACAATCTACGTCATCGTAGTAAGGACTCTTGCCTGATGCATCACATACCCAACAGTCAACATCTTTTCTCTCACCAAAATGACTCATGTCATTTACAGTTCTACCTTTATCATCTATATAAGATTTAGTGACTGTAAAATCTACTGATTCTTTAAAGATGCCTTTCTGTTTGTTTGTTCTTTTATCTTTGTATTTTGCTTTAGGAACTTTGAGATTCTTTTTGCCATAGACATCTCCGATGGTGTGACGTTTCGCACCATACTTAACATCTAATTCGGCAAGAAACTCAAATGCTCTCATTAGTCTAGCAATACCATGTATGCTTTTGGATTGTGTTTTCTAAACCAGTCTGTCCCTTTTTCAACTAGATCATAATTCTTAGTCATGTTTGCACCCATGATTACATCATAGATTGCTATCTCTTGTGGGTCAAGTTCAATAGAGGCACCGCTGAATGGGTTCTGTATCATTTCTGGTTCGTCATCTAAGATTCTTACATCTGGAAATGGCATTGGTCTTTGTTTCATCTTTTCTTGCCAAGACTCTTGTAATGTTCCAGACAATTCTCTAATACGATTTAACTCGTCATAATCTAATTCTTTCATTTTATTCTCCGTATGGTTTTTCACCTGTCAAGTATGGCTTTGAAAACCATAATTGAAACCACTCGGGTGTACCAGGTTGTATGTTCTTTTCTTTCATTATACTTGATATTTGATTAGCAGTCTTTGATATGTTTGAACCCATTGATCCATCACCTTCTTCTACTGGCTGATAGACTCCTGCTAATTGCTTGATCTCTTCTATCGCATCAACTTTCTTATATAAAAACTCACTTGTTCTTGGAAACTTTTTGCTTTCTTCAACAGTTTTCTTTTCGCCTACTTTTGGTATTTTGTTTTTGCCTGTCTTTAATACTCTTAGTGCCATTTCTGATAATTCATCAAACTTAGATTGAGGTACTTTCCAACCACCATTGAATCTTTTAAAACCTAAGTCTATTAGTTTTTGATTAGAGTAACTTCCTCGTAAAGGCCATGGTTGATTGTCCCAAATAGTTTTCATTTTTGGTTTGTGGTCTTTGGATTTTTTCTGTAATTCAGAATAGGCTTTGTCGCCCAATGACTCATATATATCTTTAGAAATCATAGGTTACTCCCTAGATGTCTTTAGTGTGCTTCGTATCATCCATTGATGTTTGTTGTGTGCGTCTAAACGTTCAGCAATGAAATTTGATATTCCGTATTGTTTTGCGGCTTCTGAGACATCGTAGCATTCATTAAGATGCTTGATAATGATTTCATTATCTCTATACAATTCTTGGAACATTAATTCTGCTCTTGGAATTTTTAATTGATCTGGGATAAGTGATAGTTCAGCATAACGTGAGATTGATCCAGGCGTGTATGCTTCTAATGTGCGAATGTATTCCGCAGTTCTGTCGATAGCATTCTCATAGACTTCATTGTTTATCGCATCAAAGAATGCATGATATTGTGGGAAGTCAGAACCTTCAACATTCCAATGAAAGTTTTGTGCTTTAATCACAAAGGCATATGATGTTGCTAATAGTATTTTAAGGTTCTCTGAGAGCATTGTAATCGTTCCTGTTACATGTATTTATCTATCAGTTCTTCTATTGTAGCATTTACCTTAAGAACAGGAACTGTCTTAATTCCAAGTTTACTGTATGCATCATATCTATGATGCCCATTAACAATGTACCCAAATTTATCGACAACCATTGGCTTTTCTTTTCCAGACTTTAACATTGCAATTGTTTTGTCAACTAAGCCTCTGACTCTTTCATTTTGTACAGGCTTGACTTTATCAATAGGTACTCTGAGTTCTTTAATTGTGTACTCTGAGTTCTTAAAGTTTTTTGCATTAAGTTGTGGAAGTTCATCTCTCTTCCAGAGTTTATCTTCTTCACTCTCTACAAACGATAGTTCTTTTTGCTGACCACTAGGCGATAGTGATGCTTCAGGATCTTTTTGTTTAATTCTGGGTGCGCCAGGTCTTAGTACATGAGCCAGTTTAGATTTTTCTCCTCTGATCACACTTGCAATCCATTTGCCTTCTGCAAGTACAACATCAGAGTCTATAACGACTGTGGGTTGAGATACATACCCTGGAGTGTTGACCCATTTTTTAAATTCTAAGTCTGACATCTTAGCATACTTACTTGGTTTTATTCTTATGCCCCATTTTTCATTGATCATTTTAATAACGGCCTGTGGCAAACCTGCCAAGATAAACATGTTATCTGTGTTTTGTAACAAGCCATAGTTATCTACTTTTTTTGTGCCTTCATATTCTACTGAATCTATAAAATTCTCACCTTCAGTAGGATAGTTTGCATATTTGCGTAGCACTTCTTTTTGCAAGTCTTCAGGCCAGCCTTTATCTTTCATCAATAACTGCATAACGTCATGGTCAGTGAACATTTCACCTTGCTCATCTTCAGTAGTTAATGACATCTGTCTTTGTATTGGACTGTTGTATTTGAATTTATCGTTTTCTTCTTCATATGTTGACGGGTAAGGAAGACCTAATGATGAACCACCTGCACCTCCGGATCCGGGTGTGCCTCCTCCAGATGATCCGCCCATGCCTTCATCAATATCGTATCCGTCGCCATCTCTATACAATGTTTTGAGAATCATATCCATTATCTCATCATCGTGTGCAACGTATTGATCTCTGCCTTTAGTTACTTTTAGTACATCTCCGCTTTGAGAAATAGTGTAACCATTTTGTTTTAATTGGGCTGTAATCGAATTAGTAAGTTGTTTCATTTTCTGTGTTGCCATACCATAACTATTAAGATTGTAATAATCTAGTAGCATTTCTAGTATGTCAGTGGGAAGATCAGATAAAGGGTGTTCTTTAAACAGACTTGTTATCTCTTCTTTTAAATCAGAAAGACGCATTTTATAAAGAACCAGCAGTCGTTGGATTATACTTGTTTAGTAAATCCTTAGATTGTACGTAATCATACAATACTTGTGCAAAGTCTATATGTGCTTGATGTTCATAATGCCAGCCAGCAGAAGTTTCTTTATATCCTCGTATACCTGCCCAAGATGTAAATGATGCATCTTCTGTTGCAAAAACATTCCAAAAACAATCGTACCAATCAAATTCACAAAGATCCTCTGCACGATAGTTTCCTCTATGCTCTACTCCGTAATCATCATAAAAACCAGCATGAGCATTTAAGAATAAGTGTGGGATTTTAAGGTACTCTAATCTAAGATGTAGGTTGTACATTTGATTATAGTAAAAATTTATTTGACCATTACCAGCTTTGTCGCCACTTAAATGTTGATATTGCCATTTATAGCGTAGACGATTACTATCAGCATGAACCTCTTCAGGTCCAAGTCCATCTTGTAATGCATTTGCTGAACGATACTTTCCGTTATGAAACCAATCATAACGAGACCACTCAGTAAAACCAATGATCATAAAATCTGGATAAGATTCGTTGTTGCGTTCACAATCATCTAACATTTGATTAGTTGTTCGAAGAATGCGTTCATTACTAGCACCGCCTACAGCAGGATTTGCGATACACTCGCCGCCTAATAAGTCGCATAGATGCAATGCATAGGAAGCATCATTGTCAAATAAATCAGTTCCTATAGTTTGACTGTCACCATTTAGATATATTTGCAACATGTAAGCCTCTACTTAGGTTCATTTAGATAATCTATATCTTTAATATCATCATTCCCCGGAC
>UPTG01000770.1_pt1 | contig 25379 bp, 19 predicted proteins | sample 2160121 | NCBI WGS metagenome assembly UPTG01 (sample SAMN06266255, study PRJEB28933) | marine metagenome | isolation source: Columbia River Estuary | place: USA:Columbia River Estuary, USA | collected 2014-07-27
ACATTGTAAATATTGAATACTATATTCGTCACCTTCCAATTAAGGATAGTTTATTGCGAGATATGAAGAAACTGCTTATCATATGCTTTGGTCTTTTTATGTATCAAAGTTTTAGTCAAACGAAACATGCTCTAATGTTTCAGTCTGGCGATTATGAAATCGAGAAAGGAAACATTCAAGAAAATTTTTCAGAATTGCCAGGTGAAGTTGTTTTCGATAAATACATCCGTTTGGTTCAGTTTAATGACGCTCCAAATGAAACCACAAAAAGAACTTTAGAGGCAAGTGGTGCAAGAGTTTTAGGCTACATTCCGAAAAACACCTATTTAGTTTCGTTACCCTCTAACTATTCTTTTAAAAATTTAGGGGTGAACATTAGAGCTGTTTCGCCTTTCATTCCTTCCATGAAGCTTTCTAAAAACCTCACTAACGAAAACTATCCGGATTGGGCTATTCAAGGCAACAAAATAACGCTGCTCTTGAACTTATACCCGAATTATTCAGATGAAGAGAAAAAGCAATTATTAAATCAACTATCTACATTTTTTGCAACTGAGTTTACTGAATCAAATGAAAATGAGATTGAAGCAACTGTTGCTTTTAACGTCATAGACAGACTTGCTAATTTACCATTCGTCCTATTTATTCAGTCTATGGAGGATCCAGGCGAGGTTGAAAACTTTAGAGCACGTACTTCGCATCGCGCTGAAGCTATTGGTTTGGAAAGTGCTAATGCTTACCAATTAGATGGGTCAGGTGTTCATGTAAGTTTAGGTGATTATGATTTCGGAACGGCAGGTCCACACATAGATTTCACGGGAAGGTTAAATGACAAAAGCGCTGGGATAGACAACGGTACAAATCACGGAATACACACCATGGGAACCGTTTTTGGCGCAGGTAATTTAGATCCGAAAGGAAAAGGAATGGCTCCAGGTGCTGAGCTTACATATTACACTTATCCTCAAAATTTATTTGCTGTGGATAATGACTATGCGAATGACAATGTTAGAATTACATCTTCATCATTTTCCAACAATTGTAACAATTACACGAATTTCACTTCTCGAGTGGATAAAGACATGGTCGATAATCCAAAATTGGTACATGTCTTTTCAGCTGGTAACAACAATGGCGCCAACTGTGGCTACGGAGCCGGGAATGCATGGGGTAACATAACAGGCGGACACAAGCAAGGTAAGAATGTAATTGCCGTTGCAAATATTACATCAGTAGATAATATCGCAAATTCATCTAGCCGCGGTCCTGCGCATGATGGTCGCGTAAAGCCAGACTTAGGAGGCGTTGGGACATCAGTGTATTCTACCCAAGAAAACAATACGTATGGTAGCAAAACAGGAACATCTATGTCTTGTCCTGGTGTTGCTGGGACTCTAGCACTTATCTATCAAGGCTACAAAAATTTTAATGGTAATATGGAGCCAGATGGTGGGTTAGCCAAAGCTCTCTTAATGAATACTGCTGACGATTTAGGCAATGCTCATGTGGATTTTATTTATGGCTACGGAAGAATAAATGCTTTTAGAGCTATGGAATGTATCGAAGACGACAATATTGTAATGGATACTGTTACCGGAAATGGTTCTAATGCTTTTGATATAATTGTGCCCCCTGGAACGAAGGAAGTGCGCGTTATGTTGCATTGGACGGACCCGCAAGCCCTAGCAAATACAAGCCGAGCATTGGTAAATAATTTAGACTTATCTGTGGAGCATATTGCATCGAGTACAACCTACCAACCTTGGGTTTTAAACCCTACTCCGAATGCTGCACTGTTAAATAGCACTGCGTTAAGAGCAACAGACTCATTAAATAATACGGAGCAATTTACTTTAGAAAATCCTGATACTGGTTTATACACAATAACCGTTCAAGGCTCAGCAATACCTGTTGGTTCGCAAAAGTATTATGTTGTTTATTCTTTTGTTTCAGAGAACCTAAAATTAATGGCACCTTTCGGAGGGGAGGTTCTTAATCCTATAGGCAATTATGAAATTCGTTTTGAAGGTGTAAACCTTTCCGGAAGCAACTCAATTGAGTATTCCATTGACAATGGAGTATCATGGACCTCTCTAGTTTCTGGCCTTAATTCATCCATCAGAAATTACAATTGGAACATCCCTAATACTACTGTCTCTACACAAGCGAAAGTGAGAGTCGTGAATGGCACTGATACTTCAGCGTCTAGCACATTTAGTATTTTAAGAGTCCCTGCAGGTTTAAGTGTTGACTGGGTCTGTATAGATTCTATGCAAGTATCATGGAATCCAGTTAGCGGATCAATTGGTTATGTAGCTCATCTTCTAGGTTCAGAAAACATGGATTCGGTTGGCACAACGAACCAGACGCAATTTATATTTAAAGGAATTAATCCAAACAAAGCCGAATGGATTTCAATTAGCGCATTAGATTCTGCAGGTCATATATCCCAAAGAGCAAAGGCAATAAAAGCACCCGTTGGATTATTTAATTGCAGTTTTCCTTACGATGCAGAAGTCAGTCAAATTATCCATCCCTTAGGGAATTATTCTAATTGTCTAAATCCTGGTAACGTTAGTCCTTCCGTTTTAGTTTTTAACCGAGGTACAATGCCATTAGACAGCATTTCAGTGTATTTTCAAAGTGGACAAAAAATCTTAAATACATTGTATACAAATGTCATTCAACCAGGCGATTCAGTTTTCATAAACTTTACTGGGGGCATTAGTTTAAGCAATGGCCTTAACACTTTATTTGCTTGGTGTGAACATCCGAAAGATAACGTTTGGCTGAATGATACTTCAACAGCAGATGTTAATCTAACTTCAGGTACTAATTTCAACACCCCCTATTTTCAAGATTTCGATGGCTTCGCTTTATGTCCAGATGACGCTGATTGCGAGGCTGTTGTTTGTTCTTTAACCCAAGGATGGTACAACGAGGCAAACTCGATTACTGATGCCATAGATTTCAGAACCTTCACTGGCTCTACTCCAACAAACAATACTGGGCCATCTCAAGATCACACGTCTGGAAACGGGAATTATTTATACCTCGAAGGTTCTAATTGTTTTTTAAAATACAGTCTTTTAAAATCGCCATGTATAAACGTAAAAGATGTAAATCAAGAATTGACATTTTGGTATCACATGCTCGGCTCAGAAATGGGTCAATTACAAGTCGATATTATTTACGATGGTAAGATTGATTTAGATGTAATGGCGCCAATTGAAGGAAATCAAGGGAATTCGTGGAAACAAAAACGAATTACTTTGAGTAAATATTCTGGCCTTGACATTGTGGTTCAGTTTAGAGCAGAGACAGGAATTTGGCATAGAAGCGACATCGCAATAGACGATATTGCTATTGGTGAATCGGGAATAGGTATTGATGAATTAAATAGCCAAAATACTATTGAATTAAGACCTAATCCAGCGACCAGCAACATCACTTTATCTTGGTTAAATACTGTTAATCAAGATGCAGAAATAAAAATTCTAAACAATCTTGGTCAATCGATTTACTTCGGAAAATGGAAAAACAATTCTGAATGGCAATTAAATATAGACAGCTGGTCAAACGGTTTGTACTTTATCCATGTCTATTTTAACGATAGGCACGAATTTTTAAAATTCATAAAACAGTAAAAAACTATCTCGCTTAACAAGCGAGATTTTTTTTCAACTTTGAGCTGAAATGCGCACCTTTCCTTTTATACTTCTATTTCTCTTTCCTTTTTTAGGCAACGGCCAAAATGCTTCAGCAGGATCTGGCAATTGCCTAACCTATGATGGAGTTGATGATTACATAACTGTCACTGGAGGTGCAGCGCACAATTACGCACTCCCATTTACCATTTCTGCATGGGTAAAAATAGATCCGTCTGCAACTGGAGAAATACCAATCTTTTCATCGAATGACCAAAGTAATGTTAATGCAGGTTTGCATTTTTGGTTAACAGATACAAGCATAAATGCAGGTTACTGCAACGGATCTGCAGGTGCTTTTCTTCCAAATACTTTCTATCGCCAGTTCGTTTCTAGTAATATTAAAGGCATGTGGATAAATGTAGCTGCCGTAATTAATACAAATTCAATTTCACTTTTCTTGAATGGTGTTCAATTAGGCGGACAACTTTACAATCCAAATGTCTCATACTTATCTAGTAATGTAGGCACATCCGTTATCGGGAAAAAGACGAATGGCGTCTCCAGCAGCTATTATGACGGACAAATTGATGAAATTTCACTTTTGGACGGAGCCCTGACACCTGTGGAAATAAGAAATAACATGTGTCGAAAGCTCAACCCAGTCCCATCAAATGTATTCAGATACTTTAAGCTCGATGCTTTAAATGGAACTTCGATTATTGATGATTCTCAGTTCAACACAAGCGCACAAATAAATAGCTCACCAGTTTTGGTTAAATCAGGGGCAGCAATTGGGGATGCTTCAACGTACACCTATCAAAATGGAAGTTGGGGCGGTTACACGCATAGTTTTGGTAGCCTTGGAGGAAATAACTATTCGGTGAGTAATGTTCAAAGCAATCCAGACGGATTGCAAATGTATTTAGTCGAAAGCGTACCGAACACGCTAGATACCTTAGACTGGGTTTGTGCCGAAGATGCCTATCTCGGTGTGTTTATTTGCAGGCAAAGCATACAAAATTACGACTACAATTTTCAATTTAGCTTTAATGGAAACACATCAGTAAACAACTTTATTCCAATCGCTTCAGACTTAAGTTTAAAAACTAGAAATGACAATAGTGAAAATTGGTCTACACAAGTGGCAGTGGCCCCAGCCAACAGAACATTTAATTTACAACAACAGACGACCAGACAAGAATATGTCTTGTCTGGGGTGCACACAGCTACAGTTATTGACATTCCTGACACAATAACCTGTGCTGATTCCATTGTTCTGAGTGCACCTTTCAACTCTGTCTATTTTTACAATTGGAGTAATGGCAGCTCTACTTACCAAAGCTCCTACACTCAGGCTGGTTTGCATTGGGTGGAATATGGAGACACATGCGGCAATAGTGTTGTTACTGATACCTTTCAATTAACCCTAGGCTTTTCCAACTTGACCATAGGAAAAGACACAACCCTTTGTTTTGGCGACTCCCTTGTTCTAAGTACCAATTTAAACTTTGCCAATCACCTTTGGCAAGATGGTTCCTCGAATACAACCTTAACAGTTAAACAACCCGGAAAATATTGGGTAGAAGTCAATTTTGGTCCATGCTACGGTACAGATACAATCAATGTAGACTTTGATAATACAATTCCATTTTCGCTTGGACCAGATACTTCATTTTGTTTTGGAGATAGCATTTTACTGGATGCAACTAGCTCTAATGCCAATACATTTATTTGGAATACAACTGAAACCACACCAAGTATATGGGTGTCAAAATCAGGCGCTTACATGGTTACTGCTGGCAGTAATGGTTGCTTTCAGTCATCGGGAATAAACATAGAAGTTTATTTAGATGATGTCACATTTGCAGAGGACACCCTACTTTGCCGAGGCCAAAACGGAGTATTATGGGCGTCTGGTGGAAATTCATATCTCTGGAGCACAGGTTCAACAAATGATACGATCAGTGTAACTCCAAACACTTCGACTAATTACAGCGTAACAGTTACCGAAGGCAATTGTTCAATAGAGCATTTTATTCAAGTAGATGTTACAGATAGAATAGCTATTGCCGATTTTACTTATGAAATAAACAGTTGCAAAGGCAGTATTTCCCTCAAAAACCAGAGCACAAATGCAGATATCTATTTTTGGGACTTTGGAGACGGTGCAACTTCTACCCGAGAAAACCCTGAACACATATACCAGCAAGGTGGTACGTATACCATAAAGTTGGTTGCTTCCAAGAACAGTTGCCCGGATACATTGACTCAAGTTATTCAAGTTATTAGTTTAAAAAATATTGTTTATTTCCCAGATGCCTTTACTCCAAATGCAGATGGCATTAACGACTTTTACCAAGTAAAAGGGTCATCTGATTGTTTTACTGAACCTAATCTAATCATTCAAAACCGCTGGGGAAACGAGATTTTTAACTCCACTTCTCCGTTCATAGAGTTTTGGGACGGTCGGCTTAATGGCAAGATTGCACCTCAAGGCGTTTACTTTTATTCGTTTTATTCTCACAACTACATTGTGCAAGGTAAATTCACGCTCATTCAGTAGGGCTATATACTTACTGGACTGCCATAAATTAAATTTTCAATTCATAAAGAATAGAAAGAATTAATTAATATTGTAGAGAGTCAAAAAAGTGAAAAAGATTAAGCTCTTTTTTAATTCAAATTGAATCGAGTGAATCATAAATGCAAAGACAAATTAGATATATAAAATTGTTCTCTTTGGTTTCTTTCCTGATGACCATGTCATCTTTTATTGTTTTAGAAGATGCTGACCCTGAAAACATTTATGTAATTGGAAATTCATCGGTTAAATCAAGTTTAAGTCAGACAGAACTTCACGATATATTGTATAGTGATAAGCGCGAATGGAGCGAGGGTAAACCGATCGTCATCGCTGTAATGGACTCTCAACACCCAACCTTCAAACTATTTGCCCAAGACCTTTATAAACTGCCATCTAATCAAGTTAGCAGAATTTGGCTCAAAGCAATTATGCAAAAAAAGGCTGAGGTCCCTGTCGATTTCACAAATGAAGAAGAGTTACTAGAATTTGTTATTCAAACCCCTGGTTCAATAGGGTTTATTTCTAAAAAAACGGAACCTTTAAATGTGAAACGGATCCAAATTAATGACTAAGCAATAAATGAAGATCAGCCTTACCAAACGTATTTGGCTTACTGTAGCTGTTATTATTGTCATCTTCACGGTTTTAGTTGTTTACATTATTCCAAATCAGCAAGAAGAATTTTTCACAGAAACATTCAATAACGAAGCACAGAACCTTACATCAATTGTTGCCCTAGGAATTACTGTAGGCAATGACAAGATGAACTATGAAGTTATTGAAGGGGCGATGGATATTACCCGTGAAGACACACGTCTTAAATATTTGGTGTGGATTGATGATTTTGGAGATACTACTATTGTCCCCGAAGGCGCTAGAATAGATTTAAACATTCAGAACAATGATACGATTCTGACACAGAAAAAAGAGTGTATCACTAAAAAAGGAACGTCCTATGGTTATGTTTTAGCTGTATTTAGTAAACAACAAATTCATGACAACATGAACCAGATTCGTTTTTCTGCAATTGTCGTGAGTGTTGTTGTATTCATGATTGGTATCCTTTTAGGTCTTTGGTTGGCAAAAACTATTTCAAACCCTGTCATTGCCATTCGAGATGCTGCGATAAAAGTTGGATCTGGTGATTTAACTCAAAAAGTTGGCACTACAGGTGTGGATGAAATCAGTGAGTTATCAAAAGCATTTAATAAAATGGTGGATGACTTATCAGATGCTGAAGTAAAAATTAATCAAAAAAATCAAGCGCTCTCAAAGTCCAATTCAGATTTAGAAGAAAAGAACAATATTATTTCTATTGAGAAAAAGAAATCTGATAAACTATTGTTGAATATTCTGCCAGAAAAAACAGCTGAAGAACTGAAAAAATACGGACATACAAAACCTCAGCATTACAATGAAGTAAGCGTAATGTTTATTGATTTTGTAAAATTTACGCATATAGCTGAAAAACTAACTCCCGAAGAATTAGTGCAAGAGATTGATTATTGCTTTAGAAAATTTGATGAGATTGTAATTCGTTATGGAATTGAAAAAATAAAAACCATTGGAGACGCCTATTTATGCGTAGGAGGTTTGCCAGAAGTGAATAATACACATAGTCGTGATTGCATTAGGGCTGCACATGAAATTCATGAGTTTCTTTTGGTAAGGTCGAACGAACGTAAAAAGCAGAGCCTTCCCTTTTTTGAGTCTAGAATAGGCATTCACTCAGGGCCTTTGGTTGCAGGCGTTGTTGGCATCAATAAATTTGCTTTTGACATTTGGGGAGATACCGTAAATGTGGCAGCCAGAATGGAAAGTGCAGGTGAAGTGAACAAAATCAACATTTCTAGAAGCACGTATTCTTTAGTTTCTGAAAACAAAGAATTCGTTTTTGAAAACAGAGGGGAGCACATGGCTAAGAATAAAGGTAATATGGAAATGTATTTTGCTTCTATCGCTAAACCGACTTAAAAACTTTGACAACCTTTGCAGAGCTCTAGTTGATTCCTTTTTCCCCACATTAGTTTATCAAGATATTCCCTTCTCTCTTTAGAATTGTAAATTTCTGCAAGAGGTTTATTTAAAATATTGCCAACAACGCCTTTGCTGTTTAAATCGTTACAACACATAGTTACATCACCATTGGGTAAAACAACCATTTGATGCATGGCCATATTACAGCCCAATTTGTATTTAGGAGGTGTTGACTCTTCTTCTAAATCTACTTCACCGCCCCAATCATGTAAACGTCTTAATTCAAAACTGTCCATCATCTGGATTAGCTGCTTGAACTCGTCTTCCATCCAACCAATAGACAAAGGGAAAGGCTCTTCTACTATGGTTATACTTTTGATTTGCAGATTGCTATTTAGACTGTTTTTTAGCTCGATAAGTTCAAGAACATTTTTATTGAATTTACCCCATTTAGCATTTGTTCTAAGATCTTCGAATTTAGCTACCGTTCCGCCATCTAAGCTAAACTGGATAACATCGAGCACATCTAGTTCTAAGATAGATTTAGCCAGCTCTTTACGCAAAAGCATACCATTGGTTAGCAGTAAAACTCTAGGAAACCTCAACCCTTTCTCACTACAAAGATTTTTGTGTTTTGCAATTAGCTTGAATAACTCCAATCGCTTTGGGTGTAATAATGTCTCGCCCCCATTGTAGAGGTTAATCACTTCTACCTTGCTGAATTTTTTATTTGATGAGATTTCTATAAGTACTTTCTCTAATACTTCAGGCGAAAGATTCTGCTTAGGTTTAAGATGGTCTAAAGAACAGAATTTGCACCGAAGGTTGCAAGCACTACAAAACTCAATATTAATCTCTCTAATACTACCAGAATCTGTTAACTGAGGGAGTTTATAATATTTTAAGTAGTTGTATCCATACATTACAGTTTTAAACGACTGCATAGCATTCCAAACATTCGGGTATTTTATAAATCTATTCTTAACCCTTTCTCTAACACTTACGTACATCCGCCAAATGTATTTTTGTAATTGATTAGAAAATATGATTTATGTTTCTTTTTTACTTTCAATAGTTCTAAAAAACAACTCTTTTAATGCTCTCGTACTTTCAATTTTTTGATGGTAATTTGCATCAATCGAAAATCACATTTTTTTGGAAACTATTTTAAAGTACTTCCCTGAGTTGACTTCTGCGCAAAGAGCGCAATTTGAAAAGCTACAACCCTTGTATCAGGAGTGGAATGAGCAAATAAATGTAGTATCTCGCAAAGACATCGATGAGCTTTATTTAAGACATGTATTGCATTCTATGAGCATTGCTAAAACAATTAGCTTTAAGGATGAAACAGCAGTTCTAGATGTTGGTACTGGAGGAGGCTTTCCAGGAATTCCACTTGCTATATTATTTCCAAAAGTCCATTTTCACTTGGTAGATTCTATTGGCAAAAAAATTAAAGTAGTTAAAGCTGTCGCTGAAGCCTTAGAACTTTCAAATGTGGAAGCTACGCATACTCGCGTTCAAGATTTAAAACACTCATATGATTTTGTGGTAAGCAGGGCAGTTACAAATATGCCAAACTTCACAAATATGATTAGAAAGCGTGTGGAAAAAAAAGGCTTCAATTCGCTTAGAAATGGGATAATCTATCTTAAAGGTGGTGACTTGGCCGAAGAACTTGCACGATACAAGCCCGTAAATATATTCGAGCTTTCAGATTATTTTGAGGAAGAGTTTTTTGAAACAAAAAAAATAGTCCACATTCCCTATTTTGGATTTAATAAATAGGTCTACATTCTTTGACCTAAAGACATCCCCTCAGGTAATTTGTGTTTCCACCTTCTATGGGTCCACAAATAATAGTGAGGGTTTTCTCTAATTTTTTCTTCTAATGTTTTGCTAAAAGATTCTATGACAGCGCCATACTCTAAGTCGCCAACATTTTCGAACAGCTGAATAAATTCAGTATTGTAATACCCTCTTTTATTTTTGGTAATCGCACCGTATATTACAGCGGTATCAAAATCTTTTGCATGCTTTTCTGCGCCAAACTGCACACCTGTATCTTGGTTTAAGAATTTAAGCCAGTATGCTCTTTTAGGATTACTTGGGGATTGATCTGAGCCAAAAATAACAGCAGATAATTCTCCTTCTAAAGAATCACGAAGAACTTTCACATTTTGAATGGTAAACATCTTAAGACCAAAACGGCTTCTACTTGCAGTAATCTTGTCGTCCCAATACTTCCCCTTCAAAGGCGTATATAAAGCTTTAACAGTATGAGGTATCGTTTGAGCAATAGTTACTGCAAGCAATTCCCAATTCCCAAAATGACCTCCTATGAATGTGACTGACTTGTTCTTTTTTGCGAGATTTTCAAGAACCTCTTTATTGGAATAGGTCATTCGTTTTAATACCTCTTCTTCAGAAATGGTAAACCCTTTTATACTCTCAACAATTAAATCGCAAAAATGCTTAAAAAACTTTTTTTCGATTTCATTCAACTCTTTTTCTTCCTTTTCAGGAAATGAGTTTTTTAAATTGTCAAAAACCACTTTTCTTCGATACCCTACTAGTCTGAACATTACAAAAAATAAGAAATCAGAAAAGACATACAACAATGGAAAAGGCATCCTGGAAACAGGATACACAATGAGGCCGTATATAATTTTATTGAGCATTAACGCGAAGAAAGCTTTTAGGGCGATAAGAGTTTATGAAATGAAAAAGGCCCTGTTTTCACAGGACCCTTAATATTTCTAATCCACTAAATAAGAATATCTATAATCCGATGGAGAAACTAATGTTTCTTTAATTAATCTTGGAGAACACCATCTTAACAAGTTCTGTGCAGAACCTGCCTTGTCGTTTGTGCCAGAGCCTCTTGCTCCACCAAACGGTTGCTGACCAACAACGGCCCCAGAAGGCTTATCGTTAATGTAAAAGTTTCCTGCAGCATTTTCTAATGCTTTAGTTGCTTGTTCTGCAACGAATCGATCTTTAGAGAAAATGGCACCTGTTAAAGCGTAGTTACTTGTCTCATCAACCATTTTAAGCATGCTTTCCCATTCTGCATCTTCATATTTAAAGATGGTTACAACAGGTCCAAAAATCTCTTCGCACATTGTGCGGAATTTCGGATTGCTTGTAAGCACTACAGTTGGCTCAATAAAGTAGCCTACGCTCTTGTCGTAATTTCCACCTACTAATATTTCTGCATCATCCTGTTCTTTAATGAAATCGATATAGCTCGCTATTTTGTCAAATGCTTTTTCGTCAATTACGGCTGTAATATAATTACTGAAATGCTCAGGAGAACCCATCTTAAAGGTCTTCACATCTTCAACAACCTGATTCAAAACCTCATCAGCTTTGCTAACGGGTAAGTAAACTCTTGATGCTGCAGAACATTTCTGGCCTTGAAATTCGAAGGCACCCCTAGTAATGCCAGTAGCAACCTCTGCAGAGTTTGCAGAATTGTGCATTACTATAAAATCCTTACCGCCTGTTTCACCAACAATTCTAGGATACGTTTTATAACCACCAATATTGGCACCTATTTCTTTCCAAAGATGATTAAACACACCAGTAGATCCTGTAAAATGTAAACCGGAAAAACTTGGATGTTTGAATAAAATATCTCCAGACATAGGCCCGTCAGCAAAAACCATATTTATTACACCCGCTGGCATTCCTGCTTCACGGAAAATATTCATAATTGTATTCGCAGAATAAATTTGAGTATCCGATGGTTTCCAAACAACCACATTACCCATCAATGCTGCAGAAGCAGGAAGGTTACCTGCAATCGCTGTAAAGTTAAATGGAGTAATAGCCACTACAAACCCTTCCAACGGACGATATTCAACGCGGTTCCAAACGCCTTTTCCAGAAGTAGGCTGATTGTTATAAATATCCATCATGAACTGAACATTGAAGCGCAAGAAATCAGCAAATTCACAAGCCGCATCAATCTCAGCTTGAAATGCATTTTTACTTTGCGCTAACATCGTTGCCGAATTTATCTCAGCACGGTAAGGTCCAGAAATTAATTCTGCAGCCTTCATGAAAATAGTAGCGCGGTGCTCCCAGCTCATTTGACTCCATTCTTTTCTCGCTTCTAAAGCAGTGTCAATCGCTAAATGTACATGCTCATCAGTTCCGTAATTATACGTTCCAATTACATGTTTGTGATCATGCGGTGGGGTAATTTCTCGTTTATCATCAGTAAAGACTTCTTTACCATTAATAAACATTGGAATATCTATTTGTTTATTGAAATTCTTCTTGTATGCTGCTTGTAACGATTCGCGTTCTGGTGTTCCCGGAGCGTATGATAATACGGGCTCATTGAATGGAGCCGGAACTTTAAAAACTCCTTTTGGCATATGCTATAATTTTAAATTTTTAAAACTGGCGGCAAAGATAATTCTATATTTTATTTATCGACTGCTAAAACTCACCATGCAAAATGATAAATTCTTATTTCTCGATTGCATTTTTACTTTTGCTAAAAAACAGAGCAGTATGTTCGGAGATATGATGGGTATGATGGGTAAACTAAAAGATGCCCAGAAGAGTGCTGAAGAAACAAAAGTGAGGATGAACTCTGTTATGGTATCTGATGATGCGGCAGGCGGAGCAATAAGAATCACGGCATCAGCAAACAAAGAAATTAAGGAAATAGAAATAAGTGATGCTTTGATGCAAGACAAAGAAGAGCTTATCGACCTCTTAATCGTGGCACTAAATAAAACTTTGAAAAAAGCAGGTGAAGTGCAGGAAAAAGAAATGCAAACATCTATGAAAGAAAACATGCCTAATATCCCTGGACTCAACTTATAAGTCAATTTCTTATTACATTAAACCCTGAAAAACAAGTCCATGAAAAAAATTGCTGAAAAATTTAAGGAGCATCCAATTGATATTACAATAAGAATTGCGGTTTTAGCACTGATAATAATTTACAGTTTTCAAATCTTAGGTCCATTCATTCAAATTTTGGTTTGGTCACTCATCATTTCTATTGCCATTTTTCCTATTCAAAAAAGATTGAGTGAGTTGCTGAACGATAGAAAAAAGCTAGCGGCAGGAATCATTACGCTAGGCATGCTCACCTTAATAATTCTTCCGATTACTATTCTAGCTGAAGAACTCGTGATAAACTTTTCAGCCATCAAGGCTTTACTTTCATCAAAAAGCGTTGACGTACCTCCGCCCTCTTTAAAGATTAAAGAAATTGCCATACTAGGAGAAATTATTTATGAGAATTGGCATGAAGCAAATGAGAATTTAGAAGCGTTTATTCTTCATCATTCTAAAGAATTAGAAAAAATAGGTTTGTTTCTTTTCGGGTCCGTTGCAGCCGCAGGAAAAGGATTGTTTCTTTTTATAGCCGCTGTTATCGTCTCTGGTGTATTACTTATTTATTCATCCAACGGTTTAGAATTCGCTAATGGATTAAGCAAAAAACTGGCAGGTGAGAAAGGACACGATTTTGTTCAGCTGTCGGAAAAGACTACTCGAAGTGTAGTGACTGGTGTATTGGGAGTTGCCATTATTCAAAGCTTTTTAGCAGGCATTGGATTTGTTGTCGTTGGCATTCCTTTTTGGGGAATACTGGTTATGATTAGTTTGTTCCTAACTTTAATTCAAGTTGGGGTATTTCCAATTGTAATTCCGGCTGTTATCTATGTCTTTGTAACACAAGACACCACGACCGCTGTGATATTTTTAATTTGGAATATCCTTGTTTTAGTATCCGACAATATTTTAAAGCCTTTGCTTTTAGGTCGCAGCACAAAAGTCCCAACGCTTGTTGTATTTCTGGGAGCCATAGGTGGCTTTATTAAGTCTGGGTTTTTAGGTCTTTTTATTGGGCCAGTGGTGCTTGCTCTTTCTTATCAATTATTAACCATCTGGTTGAGTAACTCAAATGAGATTGAAAAGGAAGAAAGTCAATCTAATTTGGAAGCAACTGGAGAGACTAAATAAGTTCCCACCGCCTTGTGTCCAATAACATTCCAATGGCCATCTGACTTTTGATTTAGCCATGTATTCGGGTTCTTCCCGGACTTTTCTAATTCCATAAGATAAGAAGACAAGTCTATCAGTTTAAGATTAGCATTCAGAATGGCTTGCTTTAAACTCTCTGGCAATGGAGCCTTTTCACGATAAACAAAAAGGACTTTTTCCTTATCTAGTCTTTCAAATAACTTTACGTTGATTGGTTCTATCTCCTCTATTGTAACCTTCTTAGGGTTTTGATTCTGAAACTTTTCATCAAAAATAGCATTCAAAGTACCTTTACTTTGAATCGACCTGCGAGCAGAATTTAGCATATAGACTAAAGATGATCGCGACAATACTCGATTCGCTTTCATAAAACTATTGGCCGTTTCATCACTTAAAAAAGGCACTGGATTTAAGGAAGTTGGTGACACATTCGGCAACAATACATCAGTTGTGAGGCTTGTTAAATCTTCGCGAGAAACAAAGAAAATAGAAAGATTTGGTTGGTATTCACTTACAGCCAACTCCTGGTAAGCAAACATATTTGGAAAGTTGAAATTACTTCTTCCAAAATTTAATACCTCAACAGAGTCTTGTCGCTTCGCATTCAATCCGTTCTCCAAAATTGTTCTGAAATGGTTTCTATCGAAAACCTGAAATCCCTCCACGTAAGAATCGCCTAATAAAGCAATTCGTTTAACGCCTTTCGGCTTTTCTTTTTTATAAAAAGGACCGAGATATCCTCCTTTATTTACAGACCCCATTGAATAGCCTTCAGAAAACCAAGTATAGCTATATCCAGGAGTATATGACTTCCCATATTGTTCAGAGAAAGAGACTTCACTTCTTCTTGATGTTCCTGCATTGTATGCGAATAGCTCGAGCAGTAAAAGTGTTCCGCTTAAAGCGAGAGTAAATTTTGCGGTATTTAGAATTGTCTTTTTCACTAAAACTGAAAGTATAAAAATGGTGCTGATTTAGCTTGTAAAATGTAAATCAAACTCACTGAGAATAGAGCCGCTAATATCCCGTAGCGTATTGCTTTATTCTCGATAACATTGACAAAAGCATGCTTACCAGTTTTGTATTCAAAAAAGTCAAAAAGAAACGTAATACTCAAAAATGAAAAAGCAATCTTTAAGTACTGAAATGTAAACTCGGAAGGCTCCCAATGTTGAAGTTTTGAAAAGAACAACATGGCATCTTGGAAAGTAGTGGCCCTAAAAAACAACCATGTAAAAGAAACCAATAAGAAAGTGAAGCCTACACTAATTAACGTTTTCGGAAAAGTAGCCCAATTAAAAACATAGTTTAATTCTTCTACTTTTTTGTCTTTTAACCAAATACGGTGAACCAATAAATACAGTCCATGCAACCCTCCCCATATGACGAAATTCCAACTTGCACCGTGCCACAGACCACCTAACAACATTGTAATTAAAAGGTTGAAATAAGTTCTAGTGTTACCTTTTCGATTTCCTCCTATAGAGATGTACAGATAATCTCTCAACCAAGTGGACAACGAAACATGCCAGCGGTGCCAAAATTCAGTGATATTTCTAGAAAAATACGGTTGGTTAAAGTTCTTCATGAGCTCAATACCAAGCAGTTTTGCAACCCCTCTAGCGATATGGCTATAACCAGAAAAATCAGCGTATATCTGAATCGTGAAAAGCAAGAGAGCAACCACCACCTCCATTGATGGGTAAATAGCCAAGTCACTAAAAATATGATCGGCATATCTACCTGCCGTATCACCAATCATCACTTTTTTGAATAAGCCCAGAACAATCAATGAAATACCATCCTGAACCATCTTGAAGGTAGGTGCTTTCAATTTTTCCAATTGAGGCAATAGAGTTTTAGCACGCTCAATTGGACCTGCAACAAGCTGTGGGAAAAATGAAACGAACAGCGCAAAACTTAAAAAGTCACGAGTGGGCTCTATTCGTTTTCTGTAAATATCAATCGTATAGCTTAAAGTCTGAAAAGTGTAAAATGAAATCCCCACAGGAAGGAGAATATTGAGATGTAAGTAATCTGAGCTAAAACCGAAACCATCTAAAACAGCTTGAAAAGAGTCGATAAAAAAGTTGAAGTACTTGAAGGTAGCGAGTAAACCTAAATTGACCACCAAACTAAGTTGCAGCCAACGCTTGCGCTTTTTTTGATCTTTCTCTTTGTGCAGGTTTAAGCCAACGAAATAATCTACAAGCGATGAAAACAACAAGAGACTGCAAAAGCGCCAATCCCAATACCCATAGAAAACATAACTCGCAACAAGCAACCAAATTTTCTTGTGCTCGTTCTTCTTCAGCCCATAAAACACAGGGAGAACCACAAGAAGAAAAACAAAAAAGACTATTGAATTAAAAAGCATACTTAGTCGCGCTACGCGTCCACAAGTATAAAACCTTTACGAGCTTCAACGAAATACAATATTCATTCTAATCCAAATAAAAACAGACACTCAAAGTGCCTGTCTCATAATAACTATTTGTGATTTCGAGAGTGCTTATACCCCCTGAACATAACTACTCGATTACTACTGCAGTCCCAGCAGCGGTTACCATGAGCATTCCGTTGGCAGAGCCTAAAGTCTCGTAATCTAAATCTACACCCACTACTCCATTTGCACCCAAGGCCTGAGCTGCTTCTTTCATTTCTTTTACTGCAATATCTTTTGCCTCTCGCAATACTTGCTCGTAAGACGAAGATCTACCTCCTACGACATCTCTGATTGAGGCAAAAATATCTCTGAAAATATTGGCGCCAATTATTGTTTCTCCTGTGACTAAACCTTTGTACTCGGTTATTTTTTTTCCTTCTAAAGAAGGTGTTGTGCTTACGATCATAATTAAATTGTTTTAGTTTCTAGCTTTTCAGTCATAAGGACTAACAACTGAAGTTTAAATTTATTGATTAATCAGATTCGATTCATCTAGTTTTTGGCTTTAAGAGAATCTTAACATTTAGCATTCTATCATACTTTTTAGAAGATTTATAAATTTGAATTACAATCTTTTGAAATGTTAAATCAACGGTGAATTGTGAATAACTGTTACTCATTTTTAGACCTAATCGTCTATGTACTCGCGAAGCCCTTTTATCGTCTTCAAAGGGTTATCGACAATAAACTGGTTGGCAAGCCACGCAGGAATATTGCCCGCAGGATCTGCTAAAAATGAATATTCTAAATCAGTGCCTTCACTTGTGGGAGTCAATACCCAATAACCTGTTGCCAAAGTCATACGTACATAATCATTGTCCACTTCAAGCGCATCAGAAACCGAATTCAAATCTATTCTTAGGACACCATTTTCTAAGTTTGTGACTTTAGTGTTCTGAACCACTTGTCTATCCTGAAAAGGAAAAGGAACTTCAATGACTTGGCTGAAAATGAATTCGTTGGGACTAATACGTTCAACAAGCTTGCCCTTTTCAACACTCACAAACCATTTGTGGTTATTTTCAATATCAACAACAGCATCTACAATTTCTTTTGGTGTTGCCTCGATAAAAGCCTCTACTTTAAATTGCTTAATTGACGAATTCTCTGCTTTGGCCAAATAGACCTTTATACCATCAGAATCCTTTTCAAGTTTCCAATCTGGTTCACCACTAATTAACATTAGTGACAGTGCTGCAAGTGTTGCTATTTTCATCATGATGTATACTCAATTAACTTCAAACAAAAGTGCCAATTAATTACTGAAATGCACGGAAGAAGAATGTTTTTTTGAATCTAAAAACCACCTGAAATCATACCGTTTTTCTATTGTCATAAATGGATTGTTCCCCTTACATTTACGGCCAATATTTACATGATTTATTAGTACAAAAATTAGTGCGTTATGCTTCAGATAAACCGAATTAGAGAAGAAAAAGCAAATGTCATCGCTGCTTTAGCGAAGAGACATTTTGATGCAGAAGAAACGGTTAACAGCTTGTTAGAAACAAACGATTCTAAAAAGTCTACTCAGCAAAAAGCCGAAGGTTTAAAAGCTGAAGCAAACGGCATTGCCAAACAAATTGGTGGCCTTTATAAAGAAGGCAAAAGAGAAGCAGCCGACAAATTGAAAGGCCGAAGCTCTGAAATAAAAGAGGAGCTCAAAGGCATTCAAGACGAACTGAATGTACTGGCAGATAAAGAGTTTGAATTGTTGGTAAGCTTGCCAAATGCTCCACACGAAAGCGTTGTTGCAGGAAGAAATGAAGAAGACAATGTTGAAGTTAAGCGTGTTGGTGAAATACCAACTTTAATTGATGGCGCTGTTCCACATTGGGATTTAACCTCTCGCTATAAGCTTATCGACTTTGAATTAGGTGTTAAAATCACAGGTGCAGGTTTTCCAGTTTATACAAACAAAGGCGCGCGTTTACAACGGGCTTTGATCAACTATTTCTTAGATCAAAATACAGAAGCAGGTTACCAAGAATACATTCCACCATTGTTTGTAAACGAAGCTTCTGGTTTCGGAACTGGACAGTTGCCAGACAAGGAAGGACAGATGTACCACATGCAAGAGGATAATTTATATGCTATCCCAACTGCTGAAGTGCCCATCACAAACATGTTTAGAGACGTTATCGTTAAGAAAGATGAACTACCTATAAAATGTACTGCCTATACGCCTTGCTTCAGACGAGAAGCTGGAAGTTATGGTAAAGATGTTAGAGGCTTAAACAGGTTGCATCAATTTGATAAAGTGGAGTTGGTTGTAGTTTCTGAACCAGAAAAAAGTTACACCACTCTCGATGAAATGGTGAATCACGTTGCTGGGTTGCTTGAAGCGCTTGGCTTGCCTTATAGAATTTTAAGGTTATGCGGAGGCGACATTGGCTTTACTTCTGCTTTAACCTATGACTTTGAAGTTTACAGTGCTGCGCAAGAAAAATGGTTAGATGTGAGTTCTGTTTCAAACTTTGAAAACTTTCAAACCAATCGTCTTAAATTGAGATACAAAGACGAAAACAACAAAACGCAATTGTGCCATACATTAAACGGAAGTGCTTTAGCCCTGCCGAGAATAATGGCTGCTTTGTTAGAAAATAATCAGACAGAAAATGGCGTTAACATTCCAGAATGTTTGGTGCCTTATACGGGTTTTAACGTTATTGACTAGATGCGTACATTTCTTTTTAGTTTTTTAAGTCTTTTTCTAATTGTTGCAACTTCGTGTGATGTGAACATTGCAAATCAACAAGAGGTAAAAACGATTGACAGCACGTTGACGGTTTTAAACACTACAATTGAAGCACTTGACACTATTGATCACTCGAGCTTCAGTAAGATGACTGCAAGATTGGAGAGCATTGATACTGTAGTTTGGAAGTACTTTGAAAAAGGAGATACGGCTAAGTATTGGAAGGATGAGCTTTCAAAACTTAAATTGTGTATTCTTTCTTTAGACCGTTATGAAGGTGAATCAAAGGCAATTGAAATGGCTCTTTTAGAAAACAAAAAGCAGCTGGAGACTTTAAAGCACGATTTGGAGAACGATCTGGTAGAAAAAGATAAAATTGCAGAATACGTTGCTTTAGAAGTGAACACAACTTCTGGAACATTATCGAAAGCTGCAAAGCGCGGCGGACGAGCTTTGTATTGCGTTCAGAATTACGATGAAATTGTCGCTAAAGCGGATAGCATTTTAAACCTTCTTGAAACAAACGATTGAATAGACTGAATTATACCATATTGCTTCTTTTCACATCTCTTTTGTCATTTGCGCAAATGGATGAAAAACTAGCGATAGAGTATTTCAACAATCAGCAATACGAAAAAGCGCTTGTAAAATTCAACACCGTTTACAAGAAGAATCCGACTGTCTATTACCGCTACATTTTAGATTGCTATCTAGAATTAGATCAACTCACTAATGCTGAGAATTTCATTAGCAAAAGCATAAAAAAGAGCCCAAACAACGCGCCCACGTATTATATCGATTTGGGGTATGTTCAATTGAAGAACGGCAAAGAATCTGCGGCAGAAAAGAGCTTTTCGAAAGTATTCCAATTTGTAGAGGAACGACCAAATATGGCCTATGGCATTAGTACCGCTTTTTCCAAATACGGCTTTTATGCCGAGGCATTAGAAACATTTGAGCGTGCCGAAAGCATAAATCCAGGCTTGTCTTTCGACTATCAAAAGGCTTTGGTCTATGCCGATATGGGCGATTCAAAAAACATGTACATTTCTTATTTGAGCATGTTAGATAAGAACGCCTCTTATTACAACAGCATTCTTTCTATGTTGCGTCAATCAGTGAATCCAGATCCAACATCTGAGAGCAACATAATGCTAAAAGAGCTGATTGTTGAGAAAATACAAACCACGGGAAACCCTCTTTTTAATGATTTGTTGGTTTGGGTTTTAATACAAGAAAAGAGTTTCAGCTCAGCTTATATTCAGCTAAAAGCTTTGGACAAACGATTGAACAGAAATCAATCTGAAATCTACAATCTAGGTGGATTAGCTGTTTCAAACAAAGATTATTCGTCAGCAGAAAAATGTTTCGACTACATAATAAAAGTTGGTGAAATCTCCCCGTTCTATACAGATGCAATGGTTTCAAAAACCTTTGCCCACAAAAAGCAAATTTCAGACAATGCTGAAAGTACTCAAGAAGAATATCAAGCCCTTATCACAGAACTTGAGTCTGTTAAAACACAAATTAGCTACCCTGAAGAAATTATTAAAATAGATCGAGCTATAGCTGAAATAGAAGCGTATAAATTGCAAAATGCTGCACGCGCCATAGAAATATTAGAAGAGGTTTTAGCAAAGAATAAAACGAAATCGGACGAACTTGGTTATTCTAAAATCCTTCTAGGAGACATTACTCTGGCCTATGATGATCCATGGGAGGCTCTGCTGTATTTCAGTCAGGTAGATAAATCGTTTGGCGATAATGAAATTGGTCAAGAAGCACGATTTAAAAAAGCAATGGTCGCCTTTTATCAAGGCGATTTTGATTGGGCCAAAACACAATTTGATGTTTTAAAAGCAGCCACTTCTAAACTCATATCGAACGATGCGATGTATATGTCGCTTATGATTTCTGACAATACATTTCTTGATACCGACAGCAACTTCACTGCACTTAAATTATACGCCAAGGCAAAACTTTTAATTGAGAGAGAGGCATTAGATAGTGCATTACTGGCTTTGGATTTTATTGAGAACACCTACCCTGCTCACAGTCTTGTAGACGATGTTATATGGGAGCGCGCAAATATTCAATTAGCGAAAGGACAAACCGAAGAAGCTATTCAGTCTTTGCTGGAAGTTGTGAATTACAATGGCTCTAAAATATTAGCAGACGATGCGCTCTATCTACTCGGAGATATTTACGAGAATACGTATGGCGATAAAGAAAAAGCAATGGAATACTACCAACGTGTTTTTTCAGAACATGCCGGCAGCATTCTAGCAAGTCAGGCACGAGCCAAATTTAGAGCCCTAAGAGGAGACGAACTTTACAATTAATAAAATGTACATATACAACGTAACTTTAAACATTGAGGACAGCGCCACAGAAGAATGGACAAGGTGGATGAAGGAAGTTCACATTCCAGACGTTTTAGCTACAGGCATGTTTATAAGCAATCGTTTTTGCAGAGTTATGGTTGAAGAAGAAAGTGGTATGACTTTCTCTGTGCAGTACTTGGTAAAGGACTTGGAGACGCTTCAGTTGTATCAAGAGATGTATGCACCAAAATTGCAGAAAGAGCATCAAGACAAGTTCCAAGGAAAATTTGTGGCCTTTAGAACCATGCTCGAAATGTTGGACGAGACTCAAGCGTAATGCAACCATTTAGCGGCTTAAAGGTAATTGAGTTGGCTTCAGTTTTAGCTGGACCAACAGTGGGGTTATTCTTTGCTGAGCTTGGCGCTGATGTCATTAAAGTCGAAAATAAAACAACGGGGGGCGATGTAACCCGCAATTGGAAAACAGCAAATGAATCTGAGGGCATTTCGGCTTATTACAGTTCTGCTAACTGGAACAAACAAATTCTCTTCAAGAACTTAAAAGACGAACAAGACAGATATGAAATTCTTGATCTTCTCCATTCTGCAGACATTTTAATTACCAATTTTAAATTTGGTGATGCTGAAAAGTTTGGCTTTGCGCACAACCAGCTAAAAACTCAATTTCCAAAACTTATTGTTGGCGAAATTGGTGGCTTTTCAATTGATAAAACCCGCGTAGCTTACGATGTTGTTTTACAAGCCGAAACGGGGTTTATGTCCATGAATGGTACCGCTGAAAGTGGGCCTGTAAAAATTCCAGTAGCCATGATGGATTTGCTCGCAGCCCATCAGCTCAAAGAAGGTCTTTTGGTAGCACTTTTGCAGCGCGGAAAAACTGGGGTTGGAAGCAATGTAGTGGTGACGCTTGAAGATGCAGGCATTTCATCTTTGGCAAATCAAGCTTCTAACTATTTGATGAATGGAAACGTTGCAAAGCCTATTGGCTCTCTTCATCCGAACATTGCCCCTTACGGTGACACGTTTAAATGCCTAGACAACAAACCTATTGTACTCGCCATAGGAAGCGATATACAATTCGCAAAATTGTGTTTGCATCTTGGCAAAACAAACTTAGCGACAGATAATAGGTTTCAAGACAATCAATCGCGATTGGTGAACCGCAAGGAATTGCAAGAAGAACTATCCACATTATTTGCTTCTATAGACAGAGATCGTTTTTTAGAAATACTGCACAAAGACAATGTTCCTGCGGCAGCGATAAAAGATTTAAAAGAGGTTTTAGATGGACAAGCCGGCAAAAAACTTGTGCTTGAAGAAACCATAGAAAACACTTTAACCAGACGCGTAAAAACAGTCGCGTTTACAATTACCCAATAGCAATCTGGCTAATTAAAAGGCTTTAGCTCTAAATACGCTCTAATATAAACCCATCATCAGATTTTATCACTTTAAACCTTTGCCAATTTTCCTCAGGGTATTCCTTCGGTTTTGGAGGATTCCATTCGCCATGGTATTCAACGACTTGGATATTTATTTCTAAAATGTTTCCGCCCAATATTCTGTATGGACCATGTAAATTGGTGAAATAGTCATTTCCACATGGCGCTGTATAATAACTGAAGAATAAACTGTCATTAAAGGAAAGTCTATTTCCATAAGCGAAACGAGGCGTATCTAAAACAAATTCTACATTATACTGCTGTTGTTCTATTTCCAGACCTAGCAACTTGTCAATTCGCAATCCTCGGTCAACAAGGAAATCTTTATTAAATAAGTCGCCATCAGGTTGTGCAAACCCGATTGAAAAACAAAATATCAAGAAAGTCAGGGTGCTCGTTTTCATAGCATTTCAAAGAGCAAAGTTTATACCAAGACTTAATCTCTTTTGAAGATACGTTGAAAAAGATTCTTTTTCTTTTTCTTCTTTTTTTCGCGAGTCTTTTTGCCTTTTTTGGTTTTCTCTCTTGTAGACGTTTTATCTTTCTTCAGAAGCTCTTCCAATTTAGAGCTTTCCTGAAAATCATCACAAGTCATCTGTTCTTCCCATTCTAAAGGCAGTTCAGGAAAAGGTTTAAATACCTTCGTTTTAAGCTTACCATCATTTTGTGCCGCTTGCCAAGTCAATCCAGCTAATGGCAATGCCAAACGACTACCAGAACCATAAGCGCCCGTATTAAAATGTATTTGAGGCGTTGACGCCCCTACTCGAGTCACCATAACTAAATCAGGATTATAAGACACAAACCAAGCGTCTGAAAAATTTTGAGACGTCCCTGTTTTTCCAGCTAAATCATGCGTTATGCCAAAAGTTTTAGGAATAGCCACACCTGTACCACGCTGAATGGCTTTTTGTAAAATGACATTCATAGTTGTCGCTGTACTGTCTTTTAGAATGCGAATATTCGGTCGCTCAATTTTCTTCTCATATAGTGTTTCACCGCTCTTCGTTTTGATAGAAAGAATTGACACTGGCTCGACTAAATAACCGCCATTTGCGAATGACGCATAAGCAATTGCTACTTCATAAATACTGGCGCTTGCCGTGCCCAATGCCGTTGACGGCAAATTGTCCAAATCACTTGAAAACGACATTTTCTCCCAGAGATAGTCTAGGTTTTCAAAGCCAACATTAAAAAATAAGTTGACCGTAGGCACATTTTTAGATTTTAATAAAGCGGCCTGAAGCGAAAATTCACCTCCATACGTATTGTCATAATTTTTTGGTTGCCAATTGTTAAAATCGGTAAACACCATTTCAGAATTATCTAAATACGTACAAGGAGCAAAACCTTCATCTAGCGCAGCTGCATACAGAATTGGCTTAAATGAAGACGCCATTTGTCGCTTAGCGCGGATTTGATCGTAAGGGAATTTTCTAAAGTCTACTCCACCAACGTAGGCTCTAATCTCACCCGTATTTGGATCCATCGCCATAAGGCCCGCGTGCAATTGCGTGATGTAATAAGACATGCTGTCTGAAACCGAAATTGAATCTGTTTTAGAATCACTCCAATTGAACAGTTCAACAGTCGAATACGATTGTGACCTGACACGTAAACCATTTCGTTTTAATTCTTTTTCAATTATTTCATCAAGATCTCTTTTCGAATTACCTCTTTCGTATTGTTCACGCAAAAAGCGTTGCATTTTTTTCAAATGCTTCTCAAAAGAATTTAAAGCATGCTTCTGTAATCTGTAATTTAAAGTGGTTTGAATCACCAGTCCATCTTTCTTTAAATCCCAGGTGGTACTATTGGCTTTATTGTAATTTTCGACCAATTCACGACTGTCTTTTTTAATGTACTCTAGAAAATAATTGGCTACACCTTCTGAAGATAGGTTTGCATAATCAAGTTTTATAGGAAGCGCTTGCGCATTCTTCTTTTCTTCACTAGTAATGTAATTGTACTTCGCCATTTGGGCGAGAACCACATTCTTTCGATCAAAAGAATGCTCTGGATACAACCTAGGATTGTAATACGTATTCGCTTTTAGGAGCCCCACCAACACAGCTGATTCATCAAGAGATAGAGAGCCTACTTTTTTATTATAAAACCGTCTCGAAGCCGCCTCTATTCCATACACGTTTTCACCAAAAGGAACGGTATTAAAATAGAGTCCCAATATTTCTTGTTTGTTGTAAGCATTCTCTATGCGGATG
>UPTG01000776.1_pt1 | contig 25328 bp, 17 predicted proteins | sample 2160121 | NCBI WGS metagenome assembly UPTG01 (sample SAMN06266255, study PRJEB28933) | marine metagenome | isolation source: Columbia River Estuary | place: USA:Columbia River Estuary, USA | collected 2014-07-27
TCAAATTCTAAAAATCCTGTAGTCTTTCCCATCCTTAAACTGTTTCTAGTTGTTCTTTTTCTAATCTTAATAATGCCTGTCTGTACTCTTCTGGCAGTACTTTTTTGAATTTAGGAAGTGTTACTTCCCAGTTTTCTAAAATGCGTTTTGCTAATGGACTTGACGTCGCCACAAAATGATTTTCGATTAATGTTCGTAATTGATTTACATCTTCCTGAAGTTCGATTGGATCGATGTTTAAATCTTCTCCATTACAATTGTTAGTGAATGTATTATCCGCATCTAGGACATAGGCAACTCCACCACTCATTCCAGCTCCAAAGTTTCTTCCTACACTTCCAAGAATTACCGCAACTCCACCTGTCATGTACTCACAACCATGGTCGCCAATACCTTCAACAACGGCTTTGGCACCTGAATTACGTACACAAAAACGTTCTCCAGCTTTTCCGTTGATGTAAACCTCTCCAGACGTCGCGCCATAGAGCGTTACATTTCCTGTGATGATATTCTCTTCTGGAACAATCGTAGATGTTTCGGGAACTTTGATGATTAGTTTTGCACCCGATAATCCTTTTCCTAGATAATCGTTTGTATTTCCATGAACTGTCATGGTCACTCCTTTGGTTGTAAAGGCACCAAAACTCTGTCCAGCAGAACCATTAAAATCTATGTTTATGGTGTCTTGTGGCAAGCCATCTGCTCCATAAATTTTGGAGATTTCGTTACTTAAAATTGCTCCAACAGCTCTGTCAATATTGGTGATTGGAAGCTTCAAATGTGTGCGTTGTCTTCTAAAGATTCCTTGGTGTGCTTGTTTGATTATTTTAAAATCTAAATGCACGTCGAGGTTATGATCTTGCTCCTCTGTATTGTATAACTTAACGTCTTCTGCGACTTCTACTTTATGAAGAATTGGTGTTAAATCAATTCCAGAAGCTTTATAGTGTTCTATGGCTTTATTTCGGTTTAGTTTTTGAACCTGACCAACCATTTCATCCACGGTTTTGAATCCTAGCTGCGCCATGATTTCACGCAATTCTTGAGCAATAAAATACATGTAATTTACAACATGTTCTGGCTTTCCTTTGAATTTTTTACGCAGTTCTGGGTTTTGAGTTGCAATTCCTACAGGACATGTGTTTAAATGACATACACGCATCATGATACATCCTGAGGCGACTAAGGGTGCCGTTGCAAAACCAAATTCTTCGGCTCCTAATAGACATGCAATTGCCACATCTCGACCGGTTTTTAACTGGCCATCACATTCTAAAACAATTCGATTTCTTAGGTTGTTCATCACCAACGTTTGTTGTGCTTCGGCAATTCCTAACTCCCAAGGAAGTCCAGCATGTTTTAACGAGGTGAGTGGGGATGCTCCTGTTCCACCATCAAAACCAGAAACTAATATCACATCTGCTTTTGCTTTGGCTACACCTGCAGCTACGGTTCCTACTCCAATTTCAGAAACTAACTTCACATTAACTCGTGCGGTTCTATTAGCTGATTTGACGTCGTATATTAATTGCGATAAATCTTCAATAGAATAAATATCGTGATGTGGTGGGGGTGATATCAATCCAACATAAGGCGTTGAGTTTCTTGTTTTCGCAATTTCGCGATTTACTTTAGGACCTGGTAATTGCCCCCCTTCTCCAGGTTTTGCACCTTGTGCTATTTTTATTTGAATTTCACTAGCGCTTGTAAGGTAGTTTGAAGTGACTCCAAAACGCCCTGATGCCACCTGTTTGATAGATGAGTTTTTCCAATCACCTTGTGAACTTTTGTAAAATCGTTCTTCATCTTCTCCTCCTTCTCCAGAATTACTTTTTCCACCTATTCTGTTCATTGCTACAGCTAGATTTTCATGCGCTTCTTTACTAATAGACCCATAAGACATGGCGCCTGTTTTAAAGCGTTTTACAATTTCTGTCCAAGGCTCGACTTCATCAATTGAGATCGGGTCAAATTGATCAAATTCAAACAACCCTCTTATGGTCATTAATCGCTTAGATTGATCATCTACAAGTTCCGAATATTCTTTAAAAGTAGAGGCTTTATTGGTGCGAACCGACTCTTGAAGTTTGGCAACGGTCAAGGGGTTAAACATGTGTTTTTCTTGTCCACGACGCCATCTATATTCTCCCCCAATTTCAATATCGGATTCAATTGTTGGGTTGAATGCTTTTTTGTGACGTTTGGCGATTTCTTTTTCTATTTCCAACAACCCAATTCCTTGAATTCGAGTGGGCGTGTTTGGGAAATACTTTTCAACGGTATTTGTATTAATTCCAACACACTCAAACAATTGAGAGCCTCGGTATGAATTTAATGTAGAAATACCAATTTTATTCATCACTTTCAAGATGCCTTTTCCAACTGCTTTGTTGTAGTTCTTGATGGCAGTAAGGTATTCTAAATCTGATATGTCTGAGTCCTTAATTTGTTTCTCAACAATCTCATTTACAATGTATGGATTCACAGCACTCGCCCCAAATCCAAATAGAAGTGCAAAATGATGTACTTCTCTTGGTTCTGCTGATTCAATTATTAAACTGATTCTAGAGCGTTTGTTAAGTTTGTGAAGTGCGTGATTCACGTACGAACATGCCAAAAGTGCTGGGATTGGTGCGTGATTTTCATCTACAAACCGATCGGATAAAATGATAATATTGGCACCTTCGTCAATGGCTTTGGATGCTTTTAAAACGAGTGCTTCCAGTGCACTTTCTAATTCGTTTAATCCTCTTTTTACTTCGTACAAAATAGAAATAGACTCGACCTTGAAATTAGGGTTTGTGTCGTAATTTCTAATTTTATCTAAATCGTGTTTTGAAATAACAGGATTTTGAATTTTTAGTTTTTTACAGGCTTCTGAATTACAATCAAATATGTTTGTATCGCTCCCCAATGTTAAACTAATATCTGTAATTAGTTCTTCACGAATACCATCCAAAGGTGGGTTGGTTACTTGTGCAAATATTTGTTTGAAGTAGTTATAAATGAGTTGGGGTCTTTCAGACAAAACGGCTATTGGTGTATCGCTACCCATAGAGCCTATAGGTTCTTTTCCCAATTGCGCCATTGGACGGATAATGGTGTTAAGGTCTTCTTTTGTATATCCAAAAGCAACCTCTCTTTTCTTTAAATCAACCTCATCATATTTAATAGGACCTTGTTTTGCTGAGATGTCTTTTAAATGAATTAGGTTTTCATTGAGCCATTTTCTATACGGTTGTTTGGCCGCAATCTTTTCTTTGATTTCTTCATCATTCACGATACGTCCTTCGTTCATGTCAACTAGAAACATTTTTCCTGGTTCTAATCGGCCGTGGAATTCTACATCTTCTGGCTCTATATCAACCACGCCTGTTTCGGAGGACATGATTACGTTTCCGTCTTTGGTTACGGTATATCGGGATGGTCGTAACCCATTTCTATCTAAAACCGCACCAATAAAATTTCCGTCGGTAAATGGAATGGATGCTGGACCGTCCCAAGGTTCCATTTGGCAAGAGTTGTACTCATAAAATGCCTTTTTGGAATCAGACATGTCAGGGTTTTTCTCCCAGGCTTCAGGGACTAACATCATCATTACTTCTGGAAGTGAGCGCCCCGTCATTAGTAATAATTCAACGACCATATCTAGGGTTGCTGAATCGGATTTTCCTTTGAGAATCGTTGGAATGATTTTTTTAATGTCATCTCCAAAGGCATCACTTTTTATAATTTCTTCTCTTGAAAACATGCGAGACACATTTCCTCTTAACGTATTTATTTCTCCGTTATGACAGATGTATCTGAAAGGTTGTGCTAAATCCCATGTAGGAAATGTATTGGTTGAAAACCGCTGGTGTACTAGAGCCAGTCGGGTATCTAAAGCTGAATTAAAAAGATCTAGATAATATTCATTTATATGTTCTGGTTTTAATAACCCTTTAAAAATAATTATTTTGGTTGAGAGGCTTGGAAGGTAGAAAAACTTTGATTCGGATAGTTTTGAATCATAAATTGTATGTTCTGCAATTTTTCGTGCAGCAAATAATTTAAGGTTAAAATCAAACTCTGTTTGTTTATTATCTGATTTACTGATAAATATCTGCTTGACAAAGGGCTCTGTTGTTTTGGCAATTTCTCCTAAAACAGTACTGTTTACAGGCACATCTCTCCAGCCAAGAATTTGCAATCCTTGTTTTTTTATTTCGGTTTCAAAAACATCAACACAGTAAGCTCTTTGATTTTCTTTACGGGGTAAAAAGACATTACTAACGGCATATTGTCCAGCTTCTGGTAGTTCAAATTCACAAAATGTTTTGAAGAATTCATGCGGAATATCAATAAGAATTCCTGCGCCATCTCCAGTAACTCCATCAGAGCTAACGGCACCTCTATGCTCTAGTTTTACTAAAATTTCTAATGCTTTATGAATGATATCATTCGAACGTTTACCTGTCAAACTACATATAAAACCAGCACCACAATTGTCGTGCTCAAATTCGGGTAAATAAAGTCCTTGCTTTTCTAACATACTTAAAATTATTTCTGGTTTAACCTTAATAAAGATGTAAGATAATTGGTAAAACTCGATTTTGAAAAAAGCCAAGTCACTTTTTCGAAATTCCAATTTAGAATACCTATTAATGCGTTTTGAGCAATGAAACCCTCTTTAGACTATCGAATAATCAATTGGAAAATTAGATGTTTTTCTTTACTACCGCCATTATGGGTTTGGGGGGTCAAAAACAATTCTAAAGAATCTATACATTGTTGAAATATTAAAAAAAACACTATCAAAACATAAATACCCTAAAATTTTAGGGGTTTAAATTAAATATTACATAAAAGTTAAGTCGTTACCCTATTTTTTAAAGGGGTGTAAGTAATTAATTGTTAGTTTTGGCCCAATAACTAAAAATATTAACTAGTAAAATTAACTATTATGAAAAAAATTATTTTAAGTGCAATTGTTTTTGTTGGAGCGATGACTCTAAACGCACAAGAAGAAGCTCCTAAATTATCAGTATCTGGAACCGTAGATGTGTACGGAACTACGAACACAGTAGATGGCACGGGAACCCCCGGACTCTTAATTGCAAACCCCGAAAAAGCAAATGGTTTTGGATTGGGAATGGCAAACACCGTGTTTTCTTATGATGGTGCCAAGTCTGGTGTTGTTGCTGATCTTGCTTTTGGACCAAGAGCTGATGATGCAAACATGGCCGGAGCCATCAACCAATTGTACGCTTACTATAACGTAAGTGAATCCGTTACAATTACTGCTGGACAGTTCAATACCTTTTTAGGATATGAGGTGATTTCTCCTGCAGCTAACTTTAACTATTCTGTATCTTATTTGTTTAACGCAGGTCCATTTTCTCACACAGGTGTGAAGTTAGACTACGCTGCTTCTGAAGATTTATCTTTCTTATTAGCTGTTACCAATGCACACGCTATTTCTAGTGCTGACGCTAATGAAAGCGGTGCAACTCAATTTGGCGCTCAAGTAGGTTATAAAGGACAGTACTTGAACTTCATCTATGGCGCGGTAACTGAAACTTCTGCAACAGATGCTATCTTTGTAGATTACACAGGTGGGTTTGACTTATCAGATTCTTTTTACGTAGGAATCAATGCTGCTTATGCATATTCTGACGAAGAAGATGCTGGCTACCAAGGCGCTGCATTGTATTTAGAGAATACTTTCTCTGAAACGTTTGCATTAGGATTACGTCCAGAATTTTTCTCTCTAATTTCTGGAGATGAAAGCGAAGACCTTTTTGCTTTAACACTTACTGGAAGTACACAGTTGGACGATAACTTAAAGTTAGTCACAGAATTGCGTTATGACAGCTCTGACGATTTAGTTATTGAAGGAATCGCTGCTGAAAAAAATGTAACAGCCCTTACAGTTGCTGCCGTTTATTCTTTCTAGTACCTGTACCAATATTAACCAATCAAAAATATAATTTATGTCACAATTAATTAACAACTTACCTCTAGTAATACAGGATGCCGCTGCGGTTGAGAGTCTTGCTGGTGCAATCAAAGACGACATGGGAATGTTATGGATGCTATTATCTGGTATCTTAGTATTCTTTATGCAAGCCGGTTTTACTTTAGTAGAATCTGGAATGACACGTTCAAAAAATGCAGTGAATATCGCAATGAAAAACTTGCTTGATATCGCTGTAGGATCTCTTACCTACTGGTTTGTAGGATACTCTTTAATGTATGGTGACACTTCAAACGGATGGTTTTTCTGGAGTGGAATTATGCAAGGCGAAGGCGCGGATTTATTCTTCCAAACAATGTTTGCTGCAACTGCTGCTACTATTGTTTCTGGAGCAATTGCCGGAAGAACAAAATATTCAACTTACGTTATCTTTTCAATTGTAATGACCGCTATCATTTACCCAATTGCAGGGGGATGGCAATGGCAAGGATCAGGATGGTTAACAGAGCTTGGTTTTATTGACTTTGCTGGATCTTCAATCGTTCATGCTGTAGGTGGTTTTGCTGCTCTAGTTGCTGCTTACTTAGTAGGCCCTAGAATTGGAAAATATGTAAATGGAAAAGTAATGCCTATTCCAGGTCACAACCAAATATTAGCAACCTTAGGGGTGTTCATACTATGGTTAGGATGGTTTGGTTTTAATGGTGGATCTCAGCTTGCTTGGGGTGGAGACGATGCCGTTGCTGCTTCAACAGTAGTGTTGATCACGAATCTTGCTGCTGCTGCTGGTGCATTAGGTGCACTGATCACCACTTGGATCTGGTACGGAAAGCCACATTTAGCACAATCATTAAACGGTGCTTTAGCCGGTCTAGTAAGTATCACTGCGGGTTGTGGAAACATGAGTGCCAGTGGCGCTGTATTAGCGGGGCTTATTGGTGGTATCATTGTAGTGTTCTCTATCGAATTTATCGAAAAGAAGCTTAAAATTGATGATGCTATTGGTGCTGCTTCTGTACACGGTGTTGTTGGATTCTGGGGAACCATTGTTATTGGACTTTGGGGTATAGACGGTGATGGTCCAATTGGATTATTTAACGGCGGTGGTTCTGCGCAACTTGTTTCACAACTTACTGGTGGATTAGCATATGCTGTATGGGCTGTTGTCCTTTCTTTCATCGTGTTTGGAATCCTTAAGAAAACTGTTGGATTAAGAGTAACAGAAGAAGAAGAAGTTGCTGGACTTGACATCTCTGAGCATGGATCTATTGCGTATCCTGGAAAAAGAGAAAGAGGTCAAGACTAATTTCAAAATACTATTGAGCATTTAAATGCTCTCAAAAAATTAAAAATAAGTTTGTGATTTTTAGTTTGTGTTAAAAACCCTAGGGGCTATATGCTTCTGGGGTTTTTATTTATTATGTGTTTTGACTTAAATGTTTAACAGACCATTATTATAAGTGGGTTAATTTTATCAATATGATAAAAATATTTCGCTCACCCCTAAATTTAATAGGGGTTATTTTGTTTTTATTTACTTTTGAATGCAAACTAAAAATTTAATCCAATGAAAAAAGTAGAGGCAATCATTAGAAAATCTAAGTTTTCTAGTGTCAAAAAAGCACTGCATGAAGTCGGTGTAAATTTCTTTTCTTACTGGGACGTCACAGGTCTAGGAAACGAAAAAGAAGGCCATGTATACCGAGGTGTTTCTTATAGCACAAGTGATATTCAAAGACGTTATTTATCTATTGTCGTTAATGATGATTATGAAGAAGTGACAATCAATGCCATTCTCACAGCTGGCTCTACTGGAGATGTTGGAGATGGAAAAATCTTTGTGTCACAAATCGATGAAGTATACAGAATTAGAACCGGCGAAAAAGGCGGAAACACATTAAAATAACACCATGGAATTACTGACTATCAATAACGTATGGATGATGATCTGTACGGCTCTCGTCTTTTTTATGCATACGGGCTTTGCGTTTCTCGAAATCGGGCTTACGCGTCAAAAAAACACGATTAACATTTTATTTAAAAACATCTTTATTATTACCGTTGGGCTTTTACTTTACTACATCGTAGGTTTTAACTTAATGTATCCAGGCGATTTTAACGGCGTTGTCGGATTTGCTGGATTTGGACTGGATGCTCCGTTAGCGGATGGTGCACTTGACTTAGCTTACAACGAAGGCTACACTTACTGGACGGACTTTTTATTCCAAGGCATGTTTGCAGCAACTGCAGCAACCATTGTTTCTGGAGCTGTGGCAGAACGCATGAAAATTGGTGCGTTTATGATTTTTACAGTTATATATGTAGGGTTCGTTTATCCAATTGCTGGTTCTTGGCAATGGGGTGGTGGATTTTTATCCTCACTATCAATCGGAGACGCTGAAGGGTTTTACGACTTTGCAGGCTCAACACTTGTACATTCTGTTGGAGGATGGGCCGCTCTAGTCGCTGTTTACCTTTTAGGCTCTCGAATTGGAAAATTTAATAACGGGAAACCGCAAGCTATCCCAGGACATAGTATTCCGTTAGCAACTGCAGGTGTACTTATTTTATGGTTAGGATGGTTTGGTTTTAATGGAGGTTCTGTACTCTCTGCAAACCCAGAAGCGACCTCGTTAACTTTAGTAACCACTTGTTTGGCTGCTGCTGCGGGAGGAGTTATAGCTATGCTTACTTCTACATTAGTATTTAAAAATTTAGACTTAACAATGTTCCTGAATGGTATTTTAGGTGGTCTTGTAGGGATTACTGCTGGTGCTGATCAAATGAGCCCAGGCGATGCAATTCTAATTGGAGCGGTTGCCGGAGCACTCATTGTATTTGCTGTGAGCTTGGTTGATAAAATAAAACTAGATGACCCTGTAGGGGCCATTGCTGTACACCTTATTTGCGGAATATGGGGGACTTTAGCTGTGGGGCTTTTTGGAGCCAAGGCTGGGTTTGATCAATTTCTAGTGCAACTCGTTGGCGTGTTATCTTACGCTGTATTTTGTGTAGTTACTTCATACGCTATCATATTTGTTCTTAAGAAAACAGTAGGTATCAGGGTTTCGGAACGCGAAGAGCTCGAAGGTCTTGATGCACACGAACACCAAATGGACGCTTACCCAGATTTTAGATTAAATGAGCATTAACTGTTTATTTAATTAGTCAACAAAAAGCCTCTAGATGTATCTAGAGGCTTTTTAATTTAATATAAATTGTAGTTTATGCAGAGTTTCGACTTGCATTGATGTTTCCGAATAACGAGCGCATGACGATTTTTTCGTAAATTGCTATCTGAGCGTCGTCCTTAGGGCTTTCTTTTTCAAGTTCCTGTATTTTCTTTAAAGCATATTGTTGGATCGTTAACAACGGCAACACAATAGATTCTCTTACAGAAATAGAGGCCTTACCGGCTGGCTCTTCTTGCATCAATTCATTATAGCCTGTAAGTTTTAACAACAAGCGTTTAGTGGTAATGTATTCGTTATAAATTACATTCCAAAACGCTCCGTATTCTGGGTCTTTAGACATGTACTTTGTCAAGTCAAAGAAAGACTTAGATAAGGACATCATACTGTTTTCAATTAATGTTTTGAAAAAATCAGACGTTTTAAACAAGTGTTGTGCTTTGTCAAACTCTCCTATGTCTTCATAGTGCTTAAGCGCTGTTCCTACGCCAAAAAATCCTGGAACATTTTGCTTCAACTGACTCCAAGAGCCTACAAACGGAATGGCACGTAAGTCTTCAAACACCAAGCCTTCCGCTTTCCCTCGTTTAGATGGGCGACTTCCAATGTTGGTTTTGGCATAAAACTTCAAAGTACTCATGTGTTCTAAGTAAGAAATAAACTTAGGATGCGCTTTAAAATCTACATATGCCTCGTAACTCAATTTAGACAGCTGAGACATGACTTCTCTGTTTTCGGGTGTCATTCTAAGGTCCTTATCGCTAAGACTGTTGTGTATGCCTGAACTAATTAACTGTTCAAGATTGTATTGCGAGGATTCTAGTGTTCCAAAATTAGAGCTGATCGTTTGACCTTGAATCGTTAACTGCACCTCTTTATCTTCTATTGTTGGACCTAGGGAGGCATAAAAATTGTGTGTTTTTCCACCACCTCTTGCTGGTGGTCCGCCACGACCATCAAAGAAAATCACCGTAATATCATATTTTCTAGACATTGCGGTCAATAATTCTTTTGCTTTATAAATAGCCCAGTTGGCCATTAAATACCCTCCATCTTTTGTGCCATCACTAAACCCAAGCATAATGGTTTGTCTGTTGCCACGAGATTTTAGGTGTGCTGCATATTCTGGATTGGAATACAAATCTTCCATTACCTGTGGTGCATTTTCCAAGTCGGTAATCGTTTCAAAAAGCGGTGCCACATCAACTGTAAGTTTTTCGTGAAAAGCGACAAGCTTTAGCATGGCATACAATTGCATCACGTGAAGCGTACTTTGATTGTTACTTATAATATAACGATTAGCAGCTTTTTCTCCATTGGTGTGTTGGATTGTTTTTATAGCCGCCATCGTTTTGAGTGCCTTTAGCGTGTCTTTATTTGATATCAATGACAGATCAACGGTACCTTTAATGGTTGACAGTATTCTAACCTGATCTTTTTCTGGTAGACTGTGGTAATTTTTTGGGAATGCCTCGCTTCCACTTTCAATCAGCACATCCACCATGTCATTAAATACTTTGGCGTGTGCACGACTGTCTTGTCGGATGTCTAAAGTAGAAAAATGGAATCCAAATAGGTGAATTTTATTCAAAAGGCTATTCACCTCAGTGGCATACATCGACTGGTGTTTTTCAACAATTATGGCTTTAATTTCTTTCAGCTCTGATGTTAAACCTTCTAGAGTAAGGGTCGATTTCTTTTGAGTTACAATTTTATAAAGCTCTACTTCTAGTGCGATAATACGATCTTCAATTCCGGCAAAAGATAGTTTTCTTTTAAGACCACGGACATCGCGATAGTAATTTTTTATAATCGTTTCTCGAAGCCTTGCTGCTACTTTCAGTGTAATTTCTGGAGTTACAAACGGGTTGCCGTCTCGATCTCCTCCTGGCCAGAATCCAATATTTATAATGTCATTATCAATGTGTTTTCCATCAAAAATGTTTTGTTGGATGTAGTCATAAACCGTCCCAAAAGACTTGTAAAACACATGTTCTAAATACCATATCAAGCTAACGGCTTCATCATACGGCGTTGGTTTTTTCTGTTTGAAAAAAGGTGTTTTTCCCAATTGGGCTAAGAGTTCATTGATGCGAAATAAGTCGTTTTCACGAATGGCTTCCGTTAGATCAGTAATAATTCCTAATACAGAGCCAGGGTAAAATTGTGTAGGGTGTGCTGTGAGTACAATACGTACTTTAAATTCTTCTAAGTACTTCTGCAGCACTTCTAATTTATTTTCAGACGTCACCGTTTCTTTCAGACTTCGCAGCGTTCCAATACCATCCATGTTGTTGACAACTGGAAAGGCGGCATCTTCAATAGCATCAAAAAGGACTACTTGACGTTCAATATATTGTATAAAACGAAACAGTAAATCAATTTGGCTTTTCGGGGAGCGTCTGGCTTGGTATTTCTTAAAAAATGAATTTACAATTGCTGTAGGATCTTCATCATTTGAAAATCCTTTTTGACAGGTTTCAAAAAAAAGAGGCAACAACGCACCTGTTTTTGTGATGGTATCAAAAGGCAAGGTCATAAATATACTGTTGTATATTTGGTATTTTGATAATACATTTTGATTGAACCTCGTGATTTTTGGCTGTGTCGACATTGATTGTTTACATTTTAGTGCTTCCAAAATTACTAAAGCCTAGCCAATACACATCTATAAAACCACTATTTTTGCGAATATTCAAATATTGATTGTATTCTCTGGGCAAAATCTTAGCAAACGCGAAGAATCCTTTCACATTTTCTAGCATTCCTGTGCTATAGTGTTATTAAAAAAAGTTGTTTTCTGTTTTGTATTGATAATTCGCTTGACATAGTGTAAATTTAGAGCCTGTAACTTCTGTTTTATGATTGAAATTGAACGTAAATTTTTGGTCACCCATAATGACTACCGTGAAGAGGCTTCCAAAAAGTCCTCTATTACCCAAGGGTATCTAAATTCTGACCCCGAACGAACGGTTCGGATTCGGCTTAAAGACCAAGTTGGGTTTATCACTGTAAAAGGAAAAAGTAATAACAGTGGTCTCAGTCGGTTTGAATGGGAAAAAGAAATTTCTAAAACAGACGCCGAAGCTCTTCTAAAACTGTGTGAAGACCATGTGATCAATAAAATCCGATATGAGGTTGTTGTAGGAAAGCATGTTTTTGAAGTCGACGAATTTCTAGGACCCAACAAAGGCTTGGTTGTGGCAGAAATTGAGCTTGGTTCTGAAGACGAAAAGTTCTCCAAACCCGATTGGCTCGGACAGGAGGTCACAGGCGACCTAAAATATTATAATTCTTACCTCAGCAAGACACCCTTTTGCAACTGGAAATGATTGTGTAATTATCATTAAAGTGGGTGTAAAATTATTATATTCGCAACTTGAAACGATAATTAAAACAATATAAATGAATACAATCTCAACTGATTTTAAAATCCAAGAAGCCCTAGATGCTCTTGGTGTAAAAGCTATAAACTTAGGAACGTCAACAGGCGCAAATAGTTTTGCTAACGGACCTAGTATCGATAGTTTTTCACCTGTAGATGGTCAAAAAATTGGAAGTGTTGTTTGCACTTCTCAAGAAGATTATGAAGCGGTGATGACGGCGGCAACGGCAGCGTTTCCCGTGTGGCGCACAATGCCTGCACCCCAACGTGGCGAAATTGTTCGTCAGTTTGGAAATAAGTTAAGAGATTTAAAAGAGCCTCTCGGAAAATTGGTTTCTTACGAAATGGGGAAATCACTACAAGAAGGATATGGAGAGGTTCAGGAAATGATTGACATCTGTGATTTTGCAGTTGGATTGTCTCGACAATTAAACGGGCAAACCATTCCTTCTGAACGTCCTGGCCACGTGATGCGAGAGCAATGGCACCCGATTGGTGTGGTGGGCATTATTTCTGCTTTTAATTTTCCTGTAGCCGTTTGGGCTTGGAACACGGCTTTGGCTTGGATTTGTGGCGATGTATGTGTATGGAAAGGTTCTGAAAAAGCACCTTTATGCTCTATTGCCTGTCAAAATATTATTGCCGAAATATTAAAAGAAAACAACTTGCCTGAAGGTATTTCCTCAATCATCAATGGCGATTATACTGTTGGAGAAATGATGACAACAGATACCAGAGTGCCTTTGGTGTCTGCAACTGGCTCTACTAGAATGGGAAGAATTGTTGGCGCAACTGTTGCTCAGCGTTTTGGAAAGTCCTTGCTAGAATTAGGTGGCAACAACGCCATTATTATAACCCCAACAGCAGATTTAAAAGTGGTGGTTCCAGGCGCTATTTTTGGTGCTGTAGGCACTTGCGGACAACGTTGTACTTCGACGCGTAGATTGATTATTCACGAGTCTGTTTATGATAAAGTAAGAGATGCTATTGTGGGAGCGTATGGACAATTGACGATTGGAAATCCTTTGGATGAAAACAACCACATTGGACCTTTGATTGATCATGATTCTGTAAACACTTATTTAGCGGCGATTGAAACAGCAAAAGCCGAAGGTGGCACAGTGCTGGTAGATGGTGGTGTTTTAGAAGGTGAAGGCTATGAAAGTGGTTGTTATGTAAAGCCTGCAATTATTGAGGCCGAAAATCATTTTGAGATAGTACAGCATGAAACTTTTGCGCCGATCTTATATTTAATGAAGTATTCTGGTGGCGTAGAAAATGCCATCCAAAAACAAAATGGTGTGGCGCAAGGCTTGTCGTCTGCGATTATGACCAACGAGCTAAAAGAAGCTGAAAAATTCTTGTCTTATGCTGGTTCTGACTGTGGGATTGCCAATGTAAATATTGGAACTTCTGGTGCCGAAATTGGTGGTGCTTTTGGTGGTGAAAAAGAAACTGGAGGCGGACGTGAGTCTGGTTCTGATGCTTGGAAAGTGTACATGCGCCGACAAACCAATACGATTAACTATTCTGATGAGTTGCCTCTAGCGCAAGGCATTAAGTTTGATTTATAAGGGATTATAACCCTCCTTTTTTAAAAGTCACAGCCTTTGGTTGTGGCTTTTTTTGTTGGACTCTGATGTGTTAAAGTCTTTGTTTTCTTGGAACTCTGTTCTTTTTTTAGTACGTTTATAACTGATTTTGACCCCAAGTCTAAATCTTCGTAAGCAATTTAACCGAAGCTTAAGATATTACTTTATTTTCAAATAAGGGACAAACACAATGATTGCGTCAAAATCTGATACGCATACAAATAAACAAATCCTTGTGTTGCCCCAGAACATATCGCTGTTAACACAAGTTTTGTTTGGACATAACTAGTTGTAGCACATTAACCACAATAATCAAAGAAAAAAATGAACAAAAAAACAACACACGGATACAAATTAGCATCAAAAGGAAAAAGACTAATTGCTACGTTGACAGAGGGAATAATTTTTGGAATTATCCTTTTAGGAATTTATCTAATAATGGGAAAATCAATTTCTGAATATTGGAGTAGTGATTTTGAATTAATTGAAATTGTTTACTCGGGAATTACTGGATTAATTGTTGGAGCAATATGTTATCCCATATTTATTGGAAATTTAGGGCATAGAATTTTTAATCTAAAAGTGGTTTCGGAAGAAACTGGAGAGGATTATAAAAAACCTGAAAGTGGAGCGATTCGTGAATGTTTAAAATATGTTTTATCTTATTTAATAATTCCAATAATATGGATATTATGGGATGAAAAAAATCAGAATTTGTATGATAAAATAACGAAAACTTTGGTGGTTGAAAAAAATATAAACGAATAATACCGTACTACAACAAACGTATAAAAAAAATTGCTGATGTTTGGCTTAAATAAAAATAGTTGCTTGTTTTGTTACGTTTGATTTTCCTTCGAAAAATCCTCGTACACAAACACTCAGCTCTCCATACACAAAACCGTTAGATGCAAGCAAAAAAAAGCCCATCGCACGGGCAAACAAAATAATATATAACTTGATGTAAAGTTCGCAAATTAATATTAAATTTGCTAAAAATAGGTCAAACCTAATAATTACAAAATCAGAAAAATGGCAAGTTTTGGGCATTTCATAAAAACAGAAAGAGAAAAGAGAGAGTGGACTCAAACTGAATTTGGTGCAAAAATCGGGATTAATTCTAGTGCAATAAGTAGAATTGAAAACGGAACACAAAAATTCAGTAAGTCTAAATTGAAACCTTTATCTAGTTTATTTGGACTTGAATTTCAAAATATAACCGACTTATTTTTTGCAGATAAATTTGCAAGAGAAGCATTTAAATACAAATGTTCTGAGTCAATTTTTATTGTTGCAGAAAATACTGCACACTATATTAAAAATACAAATATCAAACAAGGAAAATTAAATTTTGAAAATGAATAGAAAATTAACCGCAATCGACTTATTCTCTGGATGCGGAGGATTCTCTTACGGATTCCAACAAGCTGGATTCCACGTTATTTTAGGTGTAGATAATACAGAAATAGCTTTAAAAACATTTGAGCAAAACCATAACGATTCTAAAGCACTTCTTTTAGATTTGCATGAGGACAAACTCAATAGATAAAATTGTAGAATCAAAAGGAGAGCATAAAGTAGATGTTATTATAGCTGGTCCACCTTGTCAAGGTTTTTCTTTGACTGGAGCAAGAAATGAAAATGACGAGAGAAACACACTTTTTAATGCAGTTTTCAAACTTGCCAAAAGAGTAAATCCCAAAGCTATTATCATAGAAAATGTCCAAGGACTACTAAATCTATATAAAGGAAAAGCAAAAAAAGAAATCATTGACCTTTGCGAAGAAATGGGATATAATTGTAACCCTAAACTTTTATATGCACCAGATTACGGAGTTCCGCAAATTAGAAAACGAGTCTTTTTTGTGGCAATAAAAAAAGAGTTAGGAGTTTTTGAATTTCCAGAAAAAACTCATAAACCAGAGGAATATATTGGTTGTAAAGATGCAATTGGCGACTTACCAAATTTAGTCAGTGATTTAGGAAAAGAAGAATTATCCTATGACAAAAAAGCTTCTAGCCAATATCAAAAAGCAATGCGCAACGGAAACAAAGTTTTAAAAAACCATCTTGGAACACAACATACAGAACACGTAATAAATGTTATTTCTCAAGTTCCAGAAGGTGGAAATCATAAAGATTTGCCACCAGGTGTTGGAGATTCTAGAAAATTCAACGAAGCTTGGACTAGATACCACAGTAAAAGACCTTCAAAAACAATAGATACTGGCCATAGAAATCACTTTCACTATAAATGGAACAGAGTTCCAAGTGTAAGAGAAAATGCGAGATTACAGTCATTCCCTGATGAGTTTATCTTTTCAGGCAATAAAACACAACAATACAGACAAGTTGGAAATGCTGTTCCGCCATTACTTGGAAAAGTTCTTGGTACTCACCTTATAAATTATTTGAAAGATGAAGATTAATGTAATTGACTTATTCGCAGGTTGCGGTGGATTAACAGACGGATTCCTTCAAACAGGAAAGTACAATACTTTAGCTGCTGTTGATTGGGAATTCCCAACGGTTCAAACTCTTAAAAAGAGATTAAGCACAAAATGGAATTATGATTTAGACCGTAATAACATATTACATTTCGACATTCAAAGAACAGATGAATTAATTAATGGCTTTGATGATTCAAAATTTGGTAAAAGTAAAGGACTCGATGAAATCGTTGGAGATAAAAATGTTGACCTAATTGTTGGTGGCCCACCTTGTCAAGCTTATTCAATGGCCGGAAGAGTTAGAGACAAAAATGGTATGCAAGATGATTATCGTAATTTCTTATTTGAAAGTTATGTAAAAATGGTTAACCACTTTCAACCTAAATCTTTTGTTTTTGAAAACGTAGAAGGTATTCTTTCTGCAAAACCAGGAGGAATATCAATTGTAAAAAGAGTTAGACAAGCTTTTGAAGAAATCGGTTACGAAATAACTGAAAACTTAAGAGAAAATGCTTTGTTTGACACTTCTTATTATAATGTTCCTCAAAAAAGAAAAAGAGTTATCATTTTTGGTGTGCAAAAAAACAAAAATAGCACAAAACAAGTTCGTAAATTTTATTCAATTATGAAAGAAAAGGCAAGCAAAGAACCTTTAAACTCTAAAGTTGCTTTCGAAAATTTACCTAAAATATATCCTTCAAAGTTAAATTCAAAACATTCGCATTCAGTTAAATTAAATGGTGTGGTTTTACCAAATAACCACGAACCAAGAAAGCACAGCGAAAGAGATATTGAAATCTTTAAAATGCTAACAGAAGATATTTTGACAGGAACTGAGAAATACACTTCGAGTAAAGCTCTAATCCAATTATATAAAGAAAAACTGGTAAAGATTCAAAATTTCATAAATACCACGTAATAAGAGAAGATAAGCCGAGTAATACTATTCCTGCTCACCTATACAAAGATGGTTTAAGGCATATACATCCAGACCCAAACCAAGCTCGAACAATTACAGTACGAGAAGCAGGTAGAATACAAACTTTTGATGATGACTTTGAATTTTTAGGTTCTAGAGGAGACCAATATAAAATGATTGGCAATGCTGTTCCTCCACAATTTTCTAAAATAATCGCAGAAACTATTGTTTTAATATTCTCAAATGAATTTATCACAAAAAAAGAATTAGAATATGTATTACATTAAAAAAATGGGATTCCAAGAAGCAGGTAGCCCGGATAAAAACGGGAAACTTCAAAGAGGTAGATATATTCTAGTTTCTAAAAAAAGTGAAGATTTCTTTCCTCCATTAAGTGAAACAGAATTAAATGACACAATCATTTTACCTGTTGTGCCTCCAAATTCAAATCAGAAAGTATATTGCTCTTATGTTTTTCATAATGACAAGTATCACGGAAGTTTAGCCAAAAGTCCGCGTAATGAATATAGACTTTATATAAATTCTGATTTAGACCCAACTCGGGAATATTTCAATCCTCACGATATTATAGTTTTTAACAAGATTGAAACTGAAGATAACGTATCAATTTATCAAACAATCTCATTTAGACCTGAAGAAAACAGTTACAAAGAACTTGACAATTTAATTTCCAACTCAGAACTATATGGGGGTCACGCTTTAATAAGAGATAAAATTTCGTTTATTGACGACCTGGCATTAGACATTGAAGGTTTAGAAACTATTGTTCCAGAAGAAGTCAAGAATGTTGTCAAAAAGAAACAAGAAGAATATGCAAAAGATTCTTCGGAAGATATTGAGGAAACTAAAGGAGCAAATTTATTCAATTCTGTAAGTTTTAGAGATTTTGTTTTATTAGGTTATCAGAACAAATGTGCAATAACAAGTGAAGCTATTTATTACGACAAATTAATTAATTTGGAAGCTGCACATATTAAACCTAAATCACATTCAGGTTCTTTTCTACCTTGTAATGGAATTGCAATGTCACGTGATATACATTGGGCATTTGACAGGGGTATGTTTACAATAAATGATGATTATACTATAACAGTTCACGATGATGTAAAAAACACTTTGCTAAGTAAATATAATAATCAGAAAATAAATGTACCTATTGAGGATTTTTTCAAACCTGAAAAAAACTTCTTAAAATATCATAAGGAAAAAGTGTTCGGTTTATTCAAACATTCTGGAGTATTAAGAGCACCACAATAAACCCAACGCAAGTGCAAGCAGGTCTAAAGTTTGCTCGTGCCTCACAAATTTAAAAGAGCTTTCACGCCAACGCTAGCAAGTTTGCGGAAAGAAAAGCTAGCAGGTAACAATGTATATAAAAATAGGGCGATTATTGCTAAACCGAAAGTTCTGTGCTTATTTATTGCCCTACTGTTCTTATACAAAACCATTAGCGAAACAAAAAAATTTAAAAAAACACCCACCTTGAAAAACTCTTAACTACTGGTTGATTTAAGCAGATCAAAAACGCCGCCTATTTCTTTGGGGAATCTGTTCAGCAATTCTATCTTTGTAGCACTAATACAAGACCATGAACACTCCTATTCGCGTACGATTTGCACCAAGTCCCACAGGGCCACTCCATATTGGAGGTGTGCGAACCGCTCTTTTTAATTACCTGTTTGCAAAAAAACACGGAGGTACTTTTGTACTTCGCGTCGAAGATACCGACCAAAAACGCTATGTTGAAGGTGCTGAAAACTATATTGTAAATGCATTAGACTGGTGCAACATTCCTTTTGATGAAGGTCCTAGAAAAGACGGTGGTTTTGGGCCGTACAGACAAAGCGAACGCAAGCATTTATACAAACAGTACGTCGATTTTTTGATTGAAAACAACAAAGCCTATTACGCCTTTGACACAGCGGAAGCTTTGGACGAAGAGCGTAAAAACCACGATGCAAATGGCAAAACTTTTATCTACAATTGGCACAACAGAACCCGAGGTAGACTGATTAATTCTTTGGTATTATCAAAAGAAGACGTCGCTGAAAAAATTGCTAATGGCGATGACTATGTGGTGCGTTTTTTAGCTCCTCAAGATCAAATGCTTGAGCTTACCGACTTGATTAGAGGCACCATAAAAATTGACACCAACACCCTTGACGACAAAGTGTTGTTCAAATCAGATGGAATGCCTACCTATCATCTTGCCAACATAGTAGACGATTATTTAATGAAAATTACTCATGTCATTCGTGGAGAAGAATGGCTGCCTTCCTTGGCATTGCACCAATTGCTTTACACAGCATTTGGCTGGGAAGCACCTGAATTTGCGCACTTACCACTGATCTTAAAACCAACAGGAAAGGGAAAATTGAGCAAACGTGATGGCGATAAGCTCGGGTTTCCTGTGTTTCCATTAAATTGGGAAGACCCTACAACTGATAGTGTCTCAAAAGGCTACAAAGAAAGTGGTTACTTTCCGGAAGCTGTTGTTAATTTCTTAGCTTTCTTAGGATGGAACCCAGGTACAGAACAAGAGCTTTTTTCATTAAGTGAGCTTGTAGACTCCTTTGATTTGAAAAACATTAATAAAGCCGGCGCACGATTTGATCCAGATAAAACAAAATGGTTCAACCACCAGTACATGCAAAAAGCAAGTACCGAAACATTAACCGAGACATTTATAAACACAACACCAGAACTCAAAACAATAGATCCTGGTTATGTAGAACTTGTTATAAACCTCATCAAAGAACGCGCTACCTTTCCGTCAGAATTTTGGGGATTAAGCCATTACTTTTTTAAAGCCCCTGAAAGTTTTACAGAAGCAGCCCTTAAAAAAGCCTGGAAAGAACATTCTAAAGATTTAATGACCCAACTCATTAAACAGCTAGAAACAGCCGACGACAGCTCTGTTGAGGCGCTTCAAACTGCTGTAAAAGGATGGATCACACAAAACGAAATCGGCTTTGGAAAAATAATGATGCCGCTAAGAGTTGCGCTTGTTGGCGCGCTAGAAGGAGTTGATGTTTTTGACATTATCTATCTAATAGGAAAGTCCGAAACAATACGACGGATTCAATCCCTGATCGACCGTCATTAATTAATCTAAATATTGTGTGGTAAATTTGATTACTTTTGCCTTCACATTCAACGCAACCTGAAATAGAGTAAATGAAGCATATTAGAAACTTTTGTATCATCGCCCATATTGACCACGGTAAAAGCACCTTGGCAGATCGTTTATTGGACTTTACAGGCGCCGTTACTGACCGTGAAAAACAAAGTCAATTACTCGACAGTATGGATTTGGAACGCGAACGTGGGATTACGATCAAATCTCATGCGATTCAAATGGACTATACCCACAAGGGGCAAGAATATACTTTAAACTTAATTGACACCCCCGGGCACGTTGATTTTAGTTATGAAGTATCTCGATCCATCGCTGCTTGCGAAGGTGCGCTTTTGATTGTAGATGCTGCACAAAGCATTCAAGCACAAACTATTTCAAATTTATACTTAGCTCTGGAGAATGATCTAGAAATTATTCCCGTTCTAAATAAAGTTGATTTGCCAAGTGCAAATCCTGAAGAAGTAACCGACGATATTGTAGAGCTTCTAGGCTGTGACCCTTCAGAGGTCATTCCTGCAAGTGCCAAAACAGGTATTGGAATTGAAGCCATTTTATCTGCTATCATAGAAACAATTCCTCCCCCAGAAGGCGATCCTGAAGCACCATTGCAAGCACTTGTTTTTGATTCCGTTTACAACTCTTTTAGAGGAGTTGAAACATATTTTAAAATCGTAAATGGTAGCATTAAAAAAAACCAACAGGTAAAATTTATTGCAACTGGAAAAGTATATGGTGCAGATGAGGTAGGAACGCTCAACCTAACCCAAACTCCAAAAAAAGAAATTAAAACCGGTGATGTTGGATACCTAATAACAGGAATCAAAGACGCTCGGGAGGTAAAAGTTGGAGATACTATTACAGATGCAAAATTTCCAACAACCGAGGCGGTCGAAGGGTTTGAGGACGTTAAGCCAATGGTTTTTGCAGGACTGTATCCTGTAGACACCGAAGAATACGAAGAGCTACGCGCTTCTATGGAAAAACTACAATTGAACGATGCCTCTCTAGTTTTTCAAGCGGAAAGTTCTGCGGCATTAGGCTTTGGATTTAGATGTGGGTTTTTAGGAATGTTGCATTTAGAAATTATACAAGAACGCCTAGAGCGTGAATTTAATATGACCGTTATTACAACGGTTCCCAACGTATCTTACCATGCGTTTACACGTAAAAACCCAGATACCGTTGTAATACTTAACAACCCAACAGATTTACCAGATCCTTCGGGGCTGGACCGTATTGAGGAGCCTTATATTAAAGCCTCTATCATTACAAAGTCTGATTTTGTTGGAAACGTCATGTCGTTATGTATTGAAAAACGGGGGCAAATTACAAGTCAAAACTATTTAACTCCTGAGCGAGTGGAATTAACTTTTGATATGCCTTTAGCTGAAATTGTATTTGACTTTTATGACCGTTTAAAAACCGTATCAAAAGGCTATGCTTCCTTTGATTATTCACCTATCGGGATGCGAGTTTCTAAACTCGTAAGGGTAGATGTGCTGCTAAATGGGCAAACTGTGGACGCTCTTTCGGCATTAATCCACATAGATAACTCGGTAACTATTGGCAAGAAAATGTGTGCCAAACTAAAAGAACTCATCCCAAGACAACAATTTGATATTCCTATTCAGGCTGCAATTGGCGCGAAAATTATTTCTAGAGAAACCGTAAAAGCAGTTCGCAAAGATGTGACTGCCAAGTGTTATGGAGGAGATATTTCGAGAAAACGAAAGCTTTTAGAGAATCAGAAAAAAGGTAAAAAACGAATGCGTCAAGTAGGAAGTGTTGAAATCCCACAAGAAGCATTTATGGCTGTTCTGAAGCTCAACGATTAATCTAATTTTTGGTTTTTATATTTTTAAAGAAAGTCTTATATTTCAAGATAATCTTTAAACACAAAAACGATTGAGCACTCTTGCTTTTAAAACAATTGGAATTGGGGTTACTTTTTCTCCAAATCTAGAAGCCAATATTAATGAAGCGGCCCGTTTCGCTTTGTGTTTTAGCAGCAAACTAGTGCTTATACATGTCGGCGAAGCTTCTGAAAAAAAAACCAATATCTTTTTAAGATTTTTAAGCCCCTTCAAAAGCAAGGGTTTAGAGTTTGAGTTGCTATTCCAGCCCGGTGATCCCGTGGACGTCATTCTGTCTTCTACAAAAGAAAAAAATATCGATTTGCTTATTATTGGAGCGCTCAAAAAAGAGAATTTTTTGAAATACTATCTCGGATCTATCGCCCGAAAAATTACACGCCAAGCAAGCTGCTCGGTTCTCCTTTTAATCAACCCCTCAGTAAAGCGCGTCCCTTGTAAACACATTGTTGTCAATGGCTTAAAAGATCCTAAAACAAAGGAAACCTTAACAACGGCGTTTTTGGTTGGTCACAAATTAGGAGTCGATAAAATTACGGTTGTTGAAGAAATTGAACAAGACGAAGTGAGTGTAAAAGTTGATGACGACAAATCTCTTAGAAAGTCTACTATTGTTAAAGAGCGTTTGCGTTTAAGAGAAGAAGCGCGTGTGAAAAAAGTATTGGACACAATTCCTGCAAACTACACAAAAGACATGACCATAAAGTCCCAACCAATTTTTGGAAAACGAGGCTACTCAATAGGTCACTATGCACAAGTAGCGCGTGCCGATTTATTAGTGATGAATGCGCCGACCAAAATGACGTTTTGGGACCGCTTATTTCCACACGATATTGAGCATATTTTAACTGAATTACCAACCGATGTATTAATTGTGCAATGAGAACAAAAGAAACTTCATTTGTTGGGTTTATAAAAGCCTTACCTAAAAATATGTTTTCTGGCTTGGTGGTTAGCCTTATTGCGCTACCCTTAGGGTTAGGGCTGGCAATGGCTAGTGAAGCGCCCCCTATTGCTGGAGTGATCACAGCAATCGTTGGTGGTGTCATTGTTTCCGTTTTAGGTGGGAGTTTTGTGACCATCTCTGGACCTGGAAATGGCTTGGTGGGCGTCGTTTTGGTGGCAATTACAACGCTTGGACTGACCGCAACTTACGCCGCAATCATATGCTCTGGAATTATTTTAGTCATCCTTGGGTTTTTACGATTAGGAAAATTAGCGGACTATTTTCCATCCTCTGCAATTCAAGGGATGTTGGCAGCCATAGGACTCATTATTTTAGGTAAACAATTTCACATCATGCTTGGCAATAAAATTGTAAGAGACAATGGGATTGACTACTTACTTGAAATTCCAAACACTTTAATTACAGTTGTCAATTATCAAGACAAAAGCTTTATTTATGCCGCACTAGCTGGGGTTATAAGTCTAGCTATTATGGTCTTTTATTCCAAAATTAGAAACAAATACCTTCAGCTTATTCCAGCACCCATGTGGATCGTCATTGTTTCCGTTGGATTTAGTTATTATTATGAATTAATTCTGCAAGCACCGAACCCAATTTCAAGTGCCTATATGATTCCTGGCATTCCAAATATTCAACAAATAATAACAACTATTCCCACACCAAATTTTGAAATGGTGGGTACACTTCCCTTTTGGTCTAGCGTTATTGCCTTGACCTTAATTGCCAGTATTGAATCCTTATTAAGTATCAAAGCGGTTGATAAATTAGACGTTAGTAAAAGACGCTCCAATGTAAACAAAGACATTAAAGCGCTCGGACTGGCTACAGTCGTAAGCGGGTTTTTAGGAGGGTTAAATGTTGTGACGGTAATTGCAAGAAGCTCGGTAAACGTCAATAATGGCGGAAGCAATCGGTCTTCAAATTTATTCCATGCCTTGTTTTTGGTTCTATTCATTCTTCTTTTTAGTACCGAACTCACAAGAATTCCGCTCACTGCCTTGATGGCAATTCTTGTATATACAGGTTATAAACTAGCTTCTCCTGATGTAGTTCGTCGTATTTTTACTATTGGAAAAGAGCAGTTAATTATCTTCTTTGCAACTCTATTTGTAACCTTAAAAGTTGGGTTGATTTCTGGAATTGTTGCGGGCTTAATTGCAACATTTATTATTCATGTTGTTGTCACAAAAAGTCTTAGTTTATTTATCAAGAATATTCTAAAACCAAATGTGTTAATGTTCAAAGAAGAAAACGGAAGTTATTTTATCAGTGTGAAACACTTTTGTAGTTTTCTAAATTTTAACATCCTTAAGACTAAATTAGAGGCAATTCCGGAGCAAAGTGATGTCATTTTAGATTTTTCGTTATGTGGTTTTGTAGACCATTCTGTCATGGAAAATGTGCATGATTATCAAGAATTATTTACAAAAAAAGGGGGTAATATTGGCGTGATTGGACTGGACATTTTAGGTACAAAGTCGGAGCACCCTTTTGCGTTAAGACGCCTATTGCCACTTCAAAACATTATACCCAATAACAAAACAAAGCGTCAAAATAATTTGGAGCTGATAGCAAATGATTTTGAATTAAGCTTCGATCCTTTGAAACGAAAAAACAGTGCCTTCCTTGAAGATTTTATCTATTTTAAAACGAAAAAAGTCGAAACTGTTTTTAATCAACTTTCTGCTAAAAAGAGTCCTTGTCATTTATTTGATATTACCTTTTCGGAAGGAGAATTTATTGCCAAGGAAGTTGTTCGGTCCACTATGCTTTACATCAAAACATCTTCAAGTGTTCCTGTATTTACATTAGACAGAGAAGGGTTATTAGAGCGGTT
>UPTG01000783.1_pt1 | contig 25245 bp, 25 predicted proteins | sample 2160121 | NCBI WGS metagenome assembly UPTG01 (sample SAMN06266255, study PRJEB28933) | marine metagenome | isolation source: Columbia River Estuary | place: USA:Columbia River Estuary, USA | collected 2014-07-27
CCACAAAATCGATAGGTATACCGGCATCTTTCAATGCCTGTGCCTGAGGAATAGTGCGCGGGAAACCATCGAGCAAAAAGCCATTAACGCAGTCCGCTTGCTGAATACGATCTTCTACCAAGGCAATAATTAGTTCATCGGATACCAGTGCACCAGAATCCATAACATCTTTTACTTTTTTACCCAACTCACTGCCAGCTTTGATAGCCGCACGTAACATATCTCCGGTAGAGACCTGTGGAACAGTATACTTCTCGGAAATAAACTGTGCCTGAGTGCCTTTTCCTGCGCCGGGGGGGCCTAGTAAAATCAATCGCATTAATCGGTTTCCTATTCGCTATTTTTTCAAGGCCAATCATTCGTCAGATCAACCCACAAAAGAGGGGGAGCACAATACACCTATTGGCTTATTCAAACAAGTCTAGCGCCCTTCTGGGGATTCTAGAAATTCGCTTTTTTAACTGTTTTTCTCGGCTTTTTTAGCATTATTCCAAGCCTGTTCAAGGCTATCTGTGTCAAGGGATTGATTGTTTTTCAAATCTAACTCAGCATCCATAGACTCAAAGCGACGTTTGAATTTATTGTTGGTTTTCGCCAAGGCTCTTTCGGGGTCAATGGATAGGTGTCGCGCCAAATTCACACAGGCAAACATCAGGTCACCCAGCTCTTCCTCTTGGCGCGCTTTGTCCCCGCTATCAACCTCCTGCTGGAGCTCGGCAAGCTCTTCCTTAACCTTATCCATTACACCGTCAGTATTGGGCCAATCAAAATTGTAATTAGCCGCTCTTTTTTGCAACTTAGTAGCGCGTAACTGCGCGGGCAAGGCCATGGGAACATCGTCTAAAATACCACTATTGCCTTTATCTTGACGCTCTTCCTGCTTAATCGCTTCCCAGTTTTTCTTGATTTGCTGTTCATCAATCGACGAACCCGCTCGAGTAGATTCAAGTGTACCCTCAGGGAATACATGAGGGTGACGTCTTACTAACTTAGAAGTGATGTGGTTTATCACCGTATCAAAATCAAATTCACCCTGTTCTTCAGCCAACTGGCAATAGAACACAATTTGAAATAATAAGTCGCCTAATTCCTCGCTGAGATCACTTAGGTTATTGCGCTCGATTGCATCCACTACCTCATACACCTCTTCAACGGTATGTGAAGCAATAGTTGAATAGGATTGCTTAATGTCCCAAGGGCATCCAGTCTCAGGGTCGCGCAGGCGAGCCATTAAGTAACGTAAATCGGTAAGACTGTAATTTTTTGCCATCATTAAAAACCCTTTTATGGTTTATTAGTGAAATTAAGCAAACAACCCTGAAGACAGATAACGATCACCGCGATCACAGATAATAGCCACAATAACGGCATTTTCTACCTGCTTGCTAATCTCAAGTGCGGCGGCAACTGAGCCACCGGAAGATACACCGGCAAATATCCCCTCTTCGCGGGCTAATCTAATCATAGTCTGTTCGGCGGCGGACTGGGATATATCCATCACTGTATCTATATTGGCATCATCGAAAATGCCTGGCAGATAAGCCTTTGGCCAACGTCTTATCCCCGGAATATTGGCGCCATCTTCGGGTTGTAGGCCAACAATTTCAATCTCTGGGTTTTTGGATTTAAGAAAGGCTGAAACGCCCATAATGGTCCCTGTAGTTCCCATCGAGCTCACAAAATGTGTTACTTCACCCTGTGTATCGCGCCAAATTTCAGGGCCTGTGGAATTCACATGGGCCATTGGGTTATCCGGGTTATTAAACTGGTCTAAGACTATGCCCCTGCCCTCGGTCTGAAGCCGATTAGCCAGATCTCGAGCGCCTTCCATGCCCTCTTCCTTAGTCACCAGAATAAGCTCAGCACCATAGGCGGTCATCGCCCATTTACGCTCGTCGGTGGCATTTTCAGGCATAATTAAGGTAATTTTATAGCCCAACATGGCCGACGCCATAGCCAAGGCAATGCCCGTATTACCACTGGTAGCCTCGACCAGACGATCACCGGGTTTAATATCACCCCGCAACTCGGCCTGTTTAATCATATTGATGGCCGGACGATCTTTTACACTGCCCGCAGGGTTGTCGCCCTCGAGCTTGGCAAGAATGGTATTGGAGGTTTTTCCGGGGATACGCTGCAACTTAACCAAGCGGCTATTGCCTACAGTTTGATCAATTGTCGGGTATTGCATGGTCTTGCCTCAAAAGCAGTTTAAAAAGTTAAAGGCCTATTGTGCCTTAAATTGCCGCAATCTACCCCTACTTGAAAGTTATAGGTAATACAGTTTTCTTATAAGGCTTTCTTTCAAAAAAATTCAAATAATTGCCACATAAGCTAGGGCATAGTTTTTTTCATCGGATAGACTCAGTAAAACTTGAGATCCACCCATCTGTTTTAATCGCTCTGCGGCATTGGCTTGCAGCTCAACCTGTGGTGCGCCATCAGAGTTATTTGAAACGATCATATGCTGAAAGCTAATACCGCGACCAATTCCAGTGCCCAACGCTTTAGCAATGGCCTCTTTAGCGGCAAACCGTTTGGCCAAAAAAGCCACTGAGTTACCCCGCGCCTGATACTCTGCGATTTCGCTTTCAGTAAGAATGCGCTGCACAAACTTATCACCCTGACGCTCAAGGGCGCTGGCAATGCGTTGGATTTCAACAATATCTGTGCCTATGGCTATAGTCATTCTTACACTCTAATTATTGTTTAAAAGGTGCTGACGATAAAGTTCGCGGCTATTGAGCTCTTTGCCATCTAAATAAAAGTCAATCACCTGACGGGTCAGTTTTTTGGCCGCTCTCAGAACTGATTGTTGCTCCAGCTGACCCTGACATAACGCCATAATATCAGCTCCCGAAAAAGCATGAAGATTATCGGCAGTTTGATCTTGAATCAATTTAAGCCCCTGATCAGGAATATAATAATATAAGTGCTCTGAGGATACTGCCTGCCCTGTTTCAGCCTCAGCATCTAAAACCAAACCATAGCCTAATTCTTCCAACAGTAACATCTCAAAACGCCTTAATACAGGCTGTTGTATTTCTGAGGTGGACTGCTGTGTCATTAATTGGCGATAAAATTCATAGAGTGACTGGTGCGGGTCATTTTGATGCAGTAATTTATACAGCAATTCATTGATATAAAGACCCACAAATAGTGATTCTTGCTTCAGAAAAACCGGTGCTTGAATAGGATCGGCTTGAGTCAGAGTTTTTAGTTCACCGCGCCCCTGCCACTGAAAATGATGCTCGGTATAAGGGAAAAGGGTTTTGGCGATGCCTTTTTTATTGGGCTTGCGAAAGCCTTTGGCAACACAGCGGAGACGACCATGATTGAGGGTAAAAATATCCACCAGCAAACTGGTTTCTCGGTAAGGAATAGTATGAAGAATAAATCCGGGTTCCGACTCAACTCGCATAGCGCGTTACTCGTCTGTGTAGCCCAAGCTGCGGAGTGCTCTTTCATCGTCAGACCAACCACTTCGCACCTTAACCCAGGTTTTCAGCATCACTTTAGAATCCAGTAATGATTCCATATCAGCGCGTGCCTGCTGACCTATTTTCTTAATGCGCTCACCCTTTGTGCCAATAATAATTTTCTTTTGGCCATCCCGCTCTACCAGAATAAGGGCGCTAATATGGGTAATTTTCTTTTCGACCCGAAATTCTTCAATTTCAACTGTCACCTGATAGGGTAATTCTGCACCCAGTTGGCGAGTAATTTTTTCTCGGACAATTTCAGCAGCCAAAAATCGTTCGCTACGATCAGTAATTTGGTCATCTGGAAAGACATGGGTATTTTCGGGAATATAGGTGTTAATTTTTTTCTCGAGAACATCTATATTGGTTTGACGCAGAGCTGATATGGGTATGTATTCTGCTGCCTCTATCTTGCCCCTTAAAAACCCCATATGAGGCAAAATGGCATCCTTGTCTTCGATCATATCCACCTTGTTAATCACTACGATAACCGGCGCTGGTGACTGACTTAACTGGCGAGCCACATATTCATCCGCCTCACTCCACTCAAATCGATCTAAAACAAATACCACAATATCCACATCGGCAATCACACTAGAAGCAGAGCGATTCATAACACGATTAATCGCACGATCCTGATTAGTATGAATCCCCGGGGTGTCAACATAGATTGTTTGATAATTTTCTTCCGTTTTAATACCCAGCAAAGTGTGTCTTGTGGTCTGAGGTTTACGCGAAGTAATACACAGCTTTTGACCCAACAAATGATTAAGCAACGTGGACTTACCCACATTAGGTCGACCGACAATCGCAACATAGCCACAAAATTGTTCTACTGACATTAAATCTCCACCTCTAGGGTTGCTAAAAACTGCTCAGCAACCAACTGCTCTGCTTTGCGTCTGCTACTGGCTGTAGCGGTAAATTCTCTATCCAACAAATCTATCTTACAGCTGAGGGTGAATAATCGGCTATGAGCCTCACCGCCAGTTTCAACAACACGATACACCGGTAGTGCATGTCCACGTTGCTGAAGAAATTCTTGTAATGCAGTCTTGGGGTCCTTGGTAGGCTTATTATCATCTGCAGTACCCAGCATATCTGTAAACCAGGCAAGCACACAGCGTCGCGCTTCATCCAAATTCGAATCGATATAGATAGCACCAATCAGGGCCTCCACCGTATCTCCCAATATAGAATCACGGCGTTGCCCACCACTCTTCATTTCACCGCCACCTAATAATAACTGGGGGCCTAGATCCAGTTTTCTGGCTATCTCTGCCAGTGATTCAGCGCGAACAATTTGCGAGCGCATGCGGCTGAGGTCACCCTCGCGGGCATCAGGAAACTGTTGATGAAGAAAGTCACTAATCACAAGACTCAATACAGAGTCACCTAAAAATTCAAGGCGTTCATTATTTTTGCTACCGAAACTGCGATGAGAGAGGGCTAGTGTTAATAGATCTGCGTCGCGAAACTGGTAATCAAGTCGCTCTTGAAGCAATCTATTTGTGGAGTCCACTGTCATTAAAGGTCACTACCTATCATTGGATACTTCCGGCGCGATCAAAGCTAGGGAGACTGGCAAAGCTATCCCAAAACATCCAGCGCGCAAATGCCTTACCCACAATACGCTCTGCAGGGACAGGGCCCCACACGCGGCTATCACTAGAATTATCACGGTTATCGCCCATCATAAAATAATGACCCGCAGGAACCACTGTGGAGAAATTTAAACTCAGGCGTGTGGGTGATTGTCGCCTCTGTATAAGATGATTAACACCCGTTAAGTTTTCAGTCATTACCACCGATCTGGGTGCAGCAGGTTCTTGCAAGTAAGCTGTTTGTGACATTTTTTCGCCATTCACAAACAACTGACCCTTAATGAGATTAATTTTATCACCCGGCATGCCAACTACGCGCTTAATAAAGTAGCGATCCTGGTGAGGCGGGAAAAACACCATCACATCACCGCGCTCAGGTTCAGAAACATCAATGATCTTGGTGCGCAAAACGGGCAGTCTTACACCATAGATCCACTTGTTTACTAAAATATAGTCGCCTACCTTAAGGGTGGGCACCATCGATTTCGAGGGAATTTGGAAAGGCTCAATTACGAAGGATCTTAAGACTAAAACGATACCTAATACGGGTGCCATAGAGGCTAAAAAGCCAATTAGCGTATCCTCACCACCCCTGATCGATTTGTTCAGCAACCAGCTTAGGCCGCACAACAAAAATAACAGGGTAAGAATTAGCTCAAAGTTAAAATCCATAATAAGGCTCTCCGTTTAATTGACCACTTAGGTCTTAAGCACTGCAAGAAATGCATCCTGCGGGATTTCAACACGACCCACCTGTTTCATGCGCTTTTTACCGGCTTTTTGCTTTTCCAATAACTTTTTCTTACGGGTTACGTCACCGCCATAACATTTTGCTGTTACGTTTTTACGCAATGCCTTAACCGTTGTTCGTGCTACCACACTGCCGCCAATTGCCGCCTGAATAGCCACATCAAACATTTGCCGAGGAATAAGTTCTTTCATTTTGTCAGCCAGATTACGGCCTTTTTGAGTCGCATGATCACGGTGAATAATTGCTGCCAATGCATCAACCTTATCGCCGTTAATCAGGATATCAAGCTTAACCAGTGAAGCCATTTGGAAACGGGTAAAGCTATAGTCCAATGAAGCAAAGCCACGGCTCACTGACTTTAGCCGATCAAAAAAGTCCATTACCACCTCACTCATCGGCAAATCATAACTCAATGAAACCTGACCACCGATGAACTGCATATCTTTTTGAATGCCACGCTTTTCAACACAGAGTGCGATTACATTACCTACATAATCTTTTGGCACTAATATGTTGGCTTCACAAATAGGCTCACGCATCTCTTCGATAGCCGCTGGATCGGGCAAATTAGAGGGGTTAGAAATGTAGAGTGTATCACCCTTATTCGTGACAATTTCGTAGACCACGGTGGGTGCAGTGGTAATAAGATCGAGATCATATTCGCGCTCAAGACGCTCTTGAATAATCTCCATATGGAGCATGCCCAAGAAACCACAACGGAAACCAAAGCCGAGTGCATCTGAACTCTCAGGCTCATAAAATAACGAAGCATCATTAACCGCTAATTTAGCCAGTGCCTCGCGGAAGTCCTCAAAATCGTCCGAGTCTACTGGAAACATACCAGCATAAACCTGCGGTTTAATTTTCTGAAAGCCCGGCAATGCCTCTGCATCAGAACTACTCATATGAGTGATGGTGTCACCCACAGGCGCACCCAAAATATCTTTAATACCAGCCACCATAAAGCCAACTTCACCGGCTTTAAGTACACCCGTAGGGTTCCGCTTGGGCGTAAACACACCCACACTGTCTACCACATGGGATTTGCCAAGTGACTTGGCCATAATTTTGTCTTTAACCTGAAGCGTGCCCTGCATTACTCTCACCAAAGAGACAACACCCAAATAATTATCAAACCATGAATCAATAATTAAGGCTTGGAGTGGCGCATCGACATCGCCAACAGGTGCGGGTACCTTCAGTACTAACTCTTCAAGGATATCACTGATGCCATCACCAGTTTTAGCGCTACAGCGAACAGCTTCGGTAGCTTCAATACCAATAATATTTTCAATTTCATCGATAACTTTTTCTGGCTCTGCCTGAGGAAGATCCATCTTATTAAGGACTGGAATAACTTCTAAACCCTGAGCAATCGCGGTGTAGCAGTTTGCTACCGACTGAGCTTCAACGCCCTGCGCCGCGTCAACAATCAGCAGTGCACCCTCACAGGCTGCAAGAGAACGAGAAACCTCGTAGGAAAAATCCACATGCCCAGGGGTATCAATAAAGTTTAACTGGTAGGTTTTGCCGTCTTTGGCTTTAAAAGGCAAGGTGACGCTTTGACTCTTAATGGTGATACCACGCTCGCGCTCGATATCCATAGAATCAAGAACTTGAGCGGCCATTTCACGCTCACTCAGGCCACCACATAGCTGAATAAACCGATCAGCAATTGTAGATTTACCGTGGTCAATATGGGCAATAATTGAAAAATTTCTAATATGACTAAGATCGGACAATGTATTTTCTGCCAATAAAATTTGCGATCGCAATTTTAGCCTATTTCTCCTGTAGACGCTATCGATCAAAGCCTCTAATCGAAGTTTAAACAGCCCAATAGGCATGCTAATTATTTAATATGGATTGTTTTAAGAGTAGCTCAGTTTTAGAAACAAAAATGGATAGGCATAGTCCCATGCATTATAGGCCCAGAAAATAGCAAAATTAGACAGGAATCTAAGAAAAACTCACCGACTGCTGATGATTTTCATCAAATAAAACCGGATTGATTCTAGGGTCATTGCGTAGCTTGCGGTTGTAGCGACTGACTGCCCAACCGCCCAAACCAAGACCCAAACAGGCGCCAATCACACTACTGAGGTCACTTGAATCCATAAGCCAAAGTCCCACTAAACTCCCCAATAACGGCACCATATAAGCACCCAAAGAGCCCAGCACAACCACATCTTCAGGTATAGCAATGGTTACCTGCTGTCCAACCTGATAAGACTGATTCTGAGACTGCTGTCTAACCACCCGAATGCGGTTAGTTCTGCCGGAGAGCTTTGATAGCACAGCGGTACCACAGCCCTTTTGCGCCGAGCAGGTTTCACAGGCAGACTTTTGTACTGCCTCAACCCAAAGGGCGTCTGACTCAACGGAGGTTACTGTCGCTGTTTCGAGGATCATTTTTATGCCTTAGCATTCACTTCGGTATTAGAGCTGGATACGTGGAAAACCGCCACTACGATTTACTCATCTTTTGCAAGAATTTTAAGTCAGTGGAACCTCGCAACCTATTGGCTACTAATATTATCACCTATCTCAGTGGAAAGCTTAACTGGCACCAAAGAACTACGCGGTTGATTACGCACAATTTCATTTAAATAATTACGCATACGCTGGTGGTTAAGCGCTTCTATATCAGCAGAGGTCAGCTTGATTATTTTCAGCGGCTGTGGAGACAAATTAATATTACCAACGGCGTTCACGGTACGCGCTTGAACATTTGGTTGAAAACCAGAGGGATACTGTGAGGCTGGACCCTTGACTTGATCTTCTAGCTGGCTGGCAAATAAATCGGTGCCTGCTCCCTGCTGCTGCGATGGCTCCAGCTGATTTAACTGCTGGACACCAATGATAGCAACAAAGGCAACGCTAGCGGCTATAGCAAAGCGACCCATTGAATAAAGCTTTGATTTCGCTGTCGAAGAAAATGTCGCTGCATAGGTGGGTTCTTCGGCAATAGCAGAAGAGACAGACTGCGAAATATCTACACCCGCAAGCGGCGTATCTGTCATTGCTTGGGAAGCTGAATGGTATCTTGACCACTTACTGGCAACTGATTGATCTTGATTCGCATGATCGGCGTCGAGCTGCTTTAAAATACGATGCAACTCAATTTCGCTGGCTTCACCATCGACAAGAGCAGACACTGATTCTAAAAGGCGCTTTTCACTTTCACTCATACAGATTCCTCAAAGTTATAACCCATTGTTAAACACTTAAAGTATGCAATCTTACTCAATAAGACTGCGAAAACTGAAAAAGGTTCAATCCTATTTTTTTTCATCAGATTCACCTGAAACATGCTTATCGATAAATTCACGCGCTCTAAAAATACGCGACCTTACCGTTCCCACTGGGCAACCCATAACTGCTGCAATTTCTTCATAGCTCATTCCCTCAAATTCACGCAACGTGAGGGCAGTACGAAGATCTTCAGGTAATTGACTAAGGGAATCTTGAATAACCTGCGATAACTCCTGAGTCATTATAAAATCTTCAGGCGAGGCATCATCAATAAGCTTTTCATTGTCAGCAAATTGCTCAGCATCTGCGACATCGATATCGGTACTAGATGGGCGGCGACTTTTTGAAACTAAATAATTTTTGGCTGTATTGATGGCAATTCTGTATAGCCAGGTATAAAACTGGCTATCGCCACGAAATTTTGGCAGTGCGCGGTAGGCTTTTATAAAGGCTTCTTGGGTAACATCCGCTACCTCATCGGTATCACGCACAAAACGCGAAACAATCGCCTGTAATTTGTATTGGTATTTTAATACAAGAAGGTCAAACGCCCTTTTATCACCTTTTTGAACACGCAACACAAGTTGGTGATCTGTTGGCTCAGTTTTGGGTTCCTTCATGAATAAATCCAATTATTAAATAGACATTTGCCAGCGAAAATTCTGTATCTGGGTATTTTATAGCTGACATAAAAGTGTCTAGGCTAAATATGACAGTTTTATTCTAATTTAGCGTAGTCACCTGTAATCGCATACTATATCATCACCACAGTTTTATTATATGCGGTTTATTGATGAAGAGAAAAAATCTCTACGATGTACTAGTTATAGGCAGTGGCGCTGCCGGCCTAACACTGGCATTGCAACTAGATAAAAAACTCAGAGTCGCACTGATTAGCAAATCAACACTCAAGGGCGGAGCATCCTGGCTTGCTCAGGGTGGAATTGCTGCGGTGTTTGATAAAGATGATAGCGCTGACGCTCATATCGAGGATACCTTGATTGCCGGTGCAGGTCTCTGTCATCAGGATAGTGTGCGCTATGTGGTTGAAAACGGCCCCTCTGCTGTTACCTGGCTAATCAACCAGGGGGTGGACTTCACTCTCGATTCAGATCAGGTTCACTACCATTTAACTCAGGAAGGCGGACACAGTCACCGACGTATTTTGCATTCTGCAGATGCTACAGGCAAAGCGGTTACCAGCACCCTAGTTGAACAGGTAATTGCCAGAGAAAATATCGACATCTATGAACATCATTGCGCGGTCGATCTGGTGACTCAGACTGATGATGCAGGCAAGCCTCGATGTAGCGGCGCTTACCTGCTAGATATTGAAACCTCTGAGGTGTCTCTTTTTCAGGCAAAAACTGTAGTTTTAGCCTCTGGCGGAGCCAGTAAAGCCTATCTTTATACCAGCAATCCCGATGGTGCCAGTGGCGATGGATTGGCTATGGCTTGGCGACGAGGCTGTCGCGTTGCTAACCTAGAATTTAATCAGTTTCACCCTACCTGCCTCTATCACCCCAAGGCTAAGTCATCATTAATAACCGAGGCTTTGCGTGGCGAAGGTGCGATATTAAAACTGCCTGATGGTTCGCGCTTTATGGATAAATTTCATGCCGATGGCGAATTAGCGCCAAGGGATGTTGTTGCCCGAGCCATAGATTTTGAAATGAAACGTTTGGGCTGTGACTCTGTGTTTTTGGATATTAGCCATAAACCCGCTAAGTTTATTACTGAGCATTTTCCTACGGTCTATGAAAACTGCCTCAAATTTAATATAGATATCACCAAAGAACCTATCCCTGTGGTACCTGCGGCACATTACACCTGTGGCGGCGTGATGGTCGACAAGCAGGGGCAAACAGACCTAAAAAGCCTGTATGCCATTGGTGAAACCGCGTTTACTGGTCTGCATGGCGCTAACCGAATGGCCAGCAATTCCCTTTTGGAATGCCTTGTGTATGCTCAGGCGGCCGCTAAGGATATTAATCAATCAATTGCCGAAATGACTCCACTTGAACCACTCAAAGATTGGGATGAATCAAGGGTCAGTAGCTCAGATGAAGATGTGGTTATCTCTCATAACTGGGATGAACTACGGCGCTTTATGTGGGATTACGTGGGCATTGTGCGAAACGATAAACGGCTACAGCGAGCCCAGCACCGCATCAAGTTATTACAAAATGAAATTCAGGAATTTTATGGCAATCATAAGATCACTCGCGACCTTCTTGAGCTGCGAAATCTTGCGACTGTTTCCGAGCTGATTATTGGCTGCGCTCAACAGCGTAAAGAGAGCCGTGGACTGCATTACACCACTGACTACCCCAATCTAGAAACCACCGCAAAAGATACTATTATGCAACCGATTAACTTTGCCGGTAACAGCCAAACTAAGACCGACTAGCGGTTTTAGACCAAGCAATAATTAGCTTTCTCAACCTTATATGCTGATCATTGGGCATAGAATCTGCGGGAATCACTAGGCTTATCTTTTTTTGATCGACTGATAATAAATACAGAATAACTAGGGACGCTGTTAAGAACTGCTGAGACTGTAAAGATACCGGTTGTTGATTATAGAGCCAGCGATGAGTTTGCGGCGAATAAACCAAGGTGTTGGGTGTAGATCGCCTAAAATCGTTAATAGTCACTGCTCCATAGATAATCACGAGCATTATAAAGAATAGTTTGATGGCAACAATAATCGGGCTAGCCCAGATCATTCCAACCACCAAACAGACTAGACTAAGATCAAAAACCAGAATTGATTTGGCCGCCTTTATAACAAAACTATTGGGACCGCTTTCGACTCTCACAAATAATATCCACAATCCGTTGTGTATTAATATCCGTTGCCTGTTCGCCTCTTACAAGCCATAAAAATAATTGCTGATCTTCAAGCTCGAGTAATTCTTGAAATAACTGCTGATCAGTTTGGTCGAGTTGATCATAATGCTTTTCAACAAAGGGTTGTAACATCAGGTCTAGTTCCAGCATACCTCTTCGACTAGCCCACATAAGGCGATTTTTTTCCATTGAAAATTCCTGAAATGCTATGAAATATTTTTGCGACTCTATCTGCTTACATTATAGGGAACTGAAACAAAATAGGCTAAACTATCTACCCTATAAGTTAGCACAGCCATATTGGGATAAAATCTATGAACGATGATTTACGCGGTCTTATCGAACTTCGCGGTGAAGACAGCCTAAAATTTTTACAGGGTCAGGTCACCTGTGATCTAAATACGCTTGAAGCTGGCCAGGTGCTTGCCGGAAGTCATTGCACACCAAAGGGCCGAGTTATTTTTTTATTCTCTGCTCAACTCGTAGATGACAATCGCCTTGTCCTTGAAACCCATCCCTCAGTTGTTAGCACAGCTTTGGCAAGCCTTAAGAAATATGCGGTATTTTTTAAAACTGAAATCGAAGATATTAGTGATCAGAGCGGTGACTTCCCATCATCACTCAATAGTCTTCAACGCTTGCAGGCGGGTATTCCTGATATCACCCAAGCAACCACCGATTTATTTATTCCGCAAATGCTTAATCTTGATGCGCTAAACTTTATTAGCTTTAAAAAAGGCTGCTATACCGGCCAAGAGGTGGTGGCGCGCGCCCATTATTTAGGCACTGTAAAACGCAGAATGCACCGTCTTCTGTTGCCACAGGGATACCTTCCGCAACCCGGAGAAGCCATTCATAATTCGGATAATAAGGCGCTAGGAACAGTGGTTAATGCGCAGATTACTGAAAATCAGATCGAGATGCTTGCCGTTTTATCAAGCTCGGCCATAGATTGCGATCAGATTATCATCAATGATCAAAAATTAGCGGTTAAATTTTTACTTCTGCCCTATCAAGTTGATTAGAGCCGTATTATGTCTGAATTATTAGACGCCATTAAACCGCTGCTCCCTCTAATAGCACTCTGTTCTCTTTTGGTTTTCTTGTTCAGCTTGGCGTCATTACCCTGGTTAGTCGCCAAAATACCTGAAGATTATTTTTTACATCGCAAACGAAAAAAAACACTGCCTTTAACAACAGCGGCTTTTGCTCGCTATTTGTTCTTGCGGCTTGCTAGAAATTTAGTTGGGCTAATATTACTCGCAGGGGGATTTTTGATGTTATTTATCCCCGGACAGGGCATCTTAACCATGGTGATGGGACTTATTTTAATAGACTATCCCGGGAAGTATTCTGTGGAAAAGGCAATCATAGGTTACCCCGCCGTGTTTAAAGGATTGAATTGGTTAAGAGCCAGAGCTCATAAGCCCCCACTAAGAAAACATGATAGCTAAAACCTCAAAAATCTAATTCCTCTTGAACGGTTTCTTTTAGCCTCGGTAGTCGCCAATCCACAGGCTCTAATCCCAAAGACTTAAGATAGTGATTAGCCTTTGAGAAATGCTCGCAGCCAAAGAAACCTCTGTAGGCTGATAGTGGTGAGGGGTGAACTGACTGAAGTACAAGGTGGCGCTCAGCATCTATCATGGATGCTTTCTTTTGCGCATAACTCCCCCACAGCATGAACACAACGCCCTGCCGATGATCATTGATTTGGTTAATTATGCTATCGGTAAGGGTTTCCCAGCCTTTACCCTGATGCGCACCTGCCTGACCCTGTTCAACTGTCAGAGTAGCATTTAACAGCAACACACCCTGCTCTGCCCAAGCTGTTAAGCAGCCATGATTAGGCGGCTCTATTCCCAAGTCAGATTTTAATTCTTTATAGATATTAGCTAGTGAGGGTGGCACTTTTATATTAGGCATCACGGAAAAACACAGCCCATGAGCCTGACCCGGACCATGGTAAGGATCCTGCCCTAAAATCACCACCTTAACCTTATCAAAGGGGGTGCTGTTTAAAGCAGCAAACCATTGCGACTGGAGCGGATATATAACTGCGCCCTGCTGTTGACGAGTGGCTAAAAATTGATGCAATGAGCGCATATAGTCTTTTTTAAGCTCATCACCTAGCTGCCTATGCCACTGGGGATCTAGGGTTATTTGTGTAGGCTCACCCATCATATTTTCCTGTTAAATTTTTTTTGTCTGGCATGGTATAATAATTAGCCTGTCTAACGCTTTCTATGTTTATTACCATCGGGCGCTAGAGTCTTCTTCCAGCGGATGCCTTGGATGTAATTTTACAGACAAAATTTAGACTATTTTCAGGTCTATTTAAGCGCTAAACACGTAAGTTTGTTGCAAGTTTATCATCTCATGTGATTGTTTTAGGAAACTTAATGATTCAAGCATATTCAAACTCCGTTAGAAACGACCAACTTATTGCTCGCTGGCTTATCACCTGTGCCGTGGTTATTTTCGGAATGATCCTTCTTGGCGGCGTGACTCGACTAACCGACTCTGGCCTATCTATGGTGGAATGGAATCCATTAATGGGTATTATCCCTCCCCTTAGCCAAGCGGATTGGCAGGTTTTGTTTTTAAAATACCAACAGTTCCCCGAGTACCAAAAAATCAATCTTGGCATGACCATGAGCGAATTTAAGTTCATTTTTATGTTCGAGTATCTGCATAGGGTACTGGGAAGATTGATTGGCCTAGTATTTTTTATTCCCTTTGTTTACTTTTTTGTGACCAAGCGAATTTCGCCACAGCTTTTACCCAAGTTGCTGTTAATGCTTATTTTAGGTGGCTGTCAGGGTCTTTTAGGTTGGTATATGGTTAAAAGCGGCTTGGTAGATATTCCCCATGTCAGCCAATACCGATTGACTGCCCATCTGGGTTTAGCGGTGTTGATTTACGGTTTTATTATATGGACTGCACTAGAGCTTATTAACAAAACCTCGGGTCAGCCCCCTAAACTAGGCAATGCTGCTATTACCCTAAGTGCCCTTGTATTCTTAATGACTTTAACGGGTGGTTTGGTGGCTGGCACTAAGGCAGGCTATGCTTATTCTACATGGCCACTCATGGGCGACAGTTTTGTGCCAGTGGGTCTGTATCAAATGAGCCCAGCTTGGCTTTCAGCCTTTGAAAACATCACCACCATTCAATTTAACCATCGTATGTTTGCCTATTTAATCGCTATACTTATGGTAGGTTTTTCTGTGGTTGCTTTGCGCTCTAACATCTCTCGCAAAGTTCGCGTAGGCATCTTTAGCATGCTGGCACTATTGGCAGTTCAAATTACCCTGGGCATTACCACTATACTCTTCCATGTGCCGGTAGCGACCGCTGCCGCACATCAGGTGGGTGCTGTTGCCCTTTTAACCGCAACATTATTTGTCAGCCATTCGCTGCTTAATAGACATTAATTTTTAATTCTGGAGATATCCAATGAAGACTTTATTAAACCTTACAGCTGCTGTACTTTTTTCGAGCCTAGCCTCAGTTAGTTTTGCGGGCGATGCAGCGGCCGGAAAGGCTAAATCTATGACCTGTGCAGGCTGTCATGGCGCCAATGGCATTAGTAACAATCCCATGTGGCCCAATCTAGCGGGGCAAAAGCAGGCCTACCTTGCAAGTTCGCTACAGATGTATCGCGACGGTCGCCGCGTGAATGCCATGATGTCGGCTATGGCGAAGAATCTAACTGATGCTGATATTGCTAACCTAGCGGCTTATTACAGCGGACTTAAGTAGGTTGTGAACTAACCGCGGAGATCATTCTCCGCGGTTGTTTTTGTTTACTCAGGTCGCATGTGTGGGAATAGCAGGACATCCCTGATAGATGGCGAATCAGTAAGCAACATCACAAGACGATCGATCCCGATGCCCTCGCCCGCCGTTGGCGGCATCCCATATTCCAAGGCACGTATATAGTCAGCATCGAAATGCATGGCTTCGTTATCACCGGCATCCTTTTCGGCTACCTGATGCTTGAATCGGGCCACTTGATCTTCTGCGTCATTCAGCTCTGAGAAACCATTAGCTAACTCACGACCACCCACAAAGAACTCAAAACGATCAGTGACAAATGGGTCGTCGTCATTACGTCTCGCCAATGGCGATACTTCGGTTGGGTAACGAGTGATAAACGTTGGTTGCTCTAACCGATGCTCAACAGTTTTTTCAAAAATTTCTATTTGAACCTTACCCAGTCCCCACTGATCTTTTAGCGGTATACCCAGATCGGAAGCAATCTTACGTGCACTTTTTTCGTCACTTAGTTGCTGTTCTGTAATATCTGGGTTGTAAGCTAAAATGGAATCAAACACAGAAAGACGATTGAAAGGTTCTGCGAAATCATAGGTGACCTGAGACTGAACCTCGCCATTTTCATCCTTTACGGTATTAATGACTTTAGTTGAACCCAGTACCTGCTGTGAAAGCTTGCGCAGCATATCTTCAGTAAGATCCATAAGGTCGTTAAAGTCAGAATAGGCTTGATAAAACTCTAACATAGTAAATTCAGGATTATGTCTGGTAGATAGGCCTTCATTTCTGAAGTTTCTGTTTATCTCATAGACCCTTTCAAAACCGCCTACCACAAGCCTTTTTAAATATAACTCGGGGGCAATACGCAGATACATTTCAATATCGAGGGCATTGTGATGGGTAACAAAAGGACGAGCCACTGCACCACCCGGAATGGTTTGTAGCATTGGCGTTTCCACTTCTAGATAGCCTGAACCATTGAGGTAACCACGAATAAAATCTACAACTTTAGATCGAATAATAAAGGTGTCACGCACCTCTGGATTGACAATTAAATCCACATAACGCTGACGATAACGCATCTCTTGGTCAGCTAAACCATGAAACTTATCAGGCAATGGACGCAGAGCTTTGGTCAATAACTGATATTCATCCATCTGCACATAAAGATCACCCTTACCTGACTTATGGAGTGCACCAATAACACCGACTATATCACCCAAATCTAAGGTCTTAGCAAAGGGTCGTGCTTCTTTTGTCACATAGAGCTGAATAGTGCCCGAACTGTCTTGAATAACAATAAAGGCGCCTCGATTGCGAATCACCCGACCTGCAATACTGCTAGGTCGTGCAAGTTGCTCAAGCTCTTCTTTGGTGTTTTCCCCAAACTCAGCCTGAAGATCACCGGCCTTATCGGCTGGACGAAATGAATTAGGAAAGGCAACACCACCCTGCTCACGCAAGCTGGTTAATTTGGCTCTGCGCTCGGCAATTAACTTATTTTCGTCTTGTTGTTCAGTCATAATATTTTTTCACTGTTTAAGATAAAAACTACAGCCCCGCCTTAAGCGAAGCAACAATAAATTGGTCTAACTTTCCGTCTAAAACGGCTTGGGTATTTCTAGTCTCTACACTGGTTCGTAGATCTTTAATTCGGGCATCGTCTAATACATAGGATCTAATTTGACTGCCCCATCCAATATCAGACTTACCATCTTCAGTGGCCTGAGCCGCCTCCTGTCGCTTACGCAATTCCAACTCATACAAACGGGCACGTAACATTTGCCAACATTTGTCACGATTCTGATGCTGCGACCGCTGATTCTGACATTGTACAACGATACCCGTGGGTTCGTGTGTTAAACGTACAGCAGAATCCGTTTTATTCACATGCTGACCACCAGCACCGGATGCGCGATAGGTATCTGTGCGCACCTCAGAAGGATTGATTTCAATATCAATGTTGTCGTCAATTTCAGGCGAAACATAGACAGCGGCAAACGAAGTATGCCTGCGATTACTTGAATCAAATGGAGATTTTCGTACTAACCTATGCACGCCAATTTCGGTTCGCAACCAGCCAAAGGCATAGTCACCAGACACCTGTATGGTGGCACTCTTAATACCAGCAACATCTCCCGCCGAGCATTCAACCAACTCAGCTTTAAAGCCTTTATCATCGGCCCACCTCAGATACATGCGCAATAGCATTTCTGCCCAGTCTTGGGCTTCGGTTCCACCTGAACCTGATTGGATATCAAGAAACGCACAATTTTCATCCATCTCGCCTGAAAACATTCGACGAAATTCAAGGTTGGCGAGCTGGGTTTCCATACTATCAATATCAGTTTGGACGTCGCCGAGCATGCCTTCATCCTTTTCCTCAACTGCCATATCGAGAATTTCGCGGGTATCGGCAATGCCAGAATCTAGGTCTTCAATGGTCTTTACTACCAACTCTAGAGAGGATCTTTCACGACCTAATTCTTGGGCGCGATCAGGTTCGTTCCACACATCGGGTTCTGATAATTCTAGCTCTACCTCTGCGAGGCGATCTTTGCGATTGGCATAGTCAAAGATACCCCCGAAGAAGCTCGGTGCGCGCCTGAAGGTCATCGAGACTGTTGTAATAGGGGTTTACTTCCATGATGGTAGATCTATGCCATTAATTGAATGGCTGTATTCTACCTTAGCGCTGACTTCACACCAAGAAAAAACAGGCTTGATTAACAAGCCGCTAGGCTTCAATATAAAGATTAATCTGATCTTCATATCACCGCTGTGCGAATTAACTAGATCCCGAACCCAAAAAGTCAAAGGTATTTCCCAACTCTAATGACCACTCATTTTTTCCGAAATAGGCTCAGCCAGAATTTTTTTGATCATTTCAAATCTTCAGGCAACCTTTTTTATAGCTCGGTAGTACCGCAACCCATCGATAACCCCGCCTGGGTTAGCTGTAACTTTGATCTAGCGGACAGCCTGGGAATAAGTGCGGATGAACTGCAAGACCCCAGCAACCTTTTACTGATGAGTGGTAGTCATTTTGATGATACTAATTCCATTTCACTGGTTTATTCGGGTCATCAATTTGGCCAGTGGGCAGGTCAATTGGGTGACGGGCGCGCTATTACTCTTGGTGAGTTGCCTGTAGGTGAATCATCCGAGCTCTGGGATATCCAACTTAAGGGCGCAGGCAAGACCCCCTATTCAAGGTTTGGCGATGGGCGTGCGGTTCTGCGCTCGAGTATCCGTGAGTATTTATGCTCTGAGGCCATGCATGGGCTGGGCATTGCGACGACAAGAGCGCTCTGCCTTACCACAGGTGAAACCGGCGTAGTTAGAGAAACTATCGAACCCGCGGCAATCGTCTGTCGAGTGGCGCGAAGTCATATTAGATTTGGTCATTTTGAGCATTTTCATTACAGCAATAATCCCCAGTTGGTTAAACAGCTAGCCGACTACCTTATTGGCCGTCATTTTTGTGAATGGAGCGATAATCCAAAACGTTATTATCTGCTTCTGCAAAGCTGTGTTCTTGGTACCGCTAAAACAATTGCTCAATGGCAGTCGGTGGGCTTCTGTCATGGCGTCATGAATACCGACAATATGTCAATTCTTGGAGACACCATAGACTATGGCCCATTTGGCTTTTTAGACACCTATGACCCAGGTTTTATTTGCAACCATTCGGACCATCAGGGACGCTATTCTTTTCAAAACCAACCCTCAGTCGCCCTGTGGAATTTAAATGCTTTAGCTACCTGCTTTAGCTCTTTACTGGATACCTCCGAGATTACCGATTGCCTGCAGCAGTATGAAAATGAATATTTAAGCCATTATCGTCAAATTATGGCCAAAAAATTGGGCTTACTGGAATATAAAAAATCAGATGAACAATTGATTAATCAATTATTGGTAATGATGGCCAATGATCGAGTGGATTACACCCTGTTCTTTCGCAAGCTCTGTGATTTCTCGGAACAGAATCAAAGCATCAGAGATTACTTTATCGATCGCGATAAATTTGATCTCTGGTCTAAGGACTACCTACTGAGAGTGAAGGCACAAGACTTAGGCGATGAGCAACGGCAACAGGCCATGCAACAGGTAAATCCTGCCTATGTACTGCGTAACTATATGGCACAGGATGCTATTAAAGCCGCTGAAAATGGAGATTTTAGTGAAGTGGAGTTATTGCTGACTATCTTAAAAGACCCATTTGTTTCTCGCCCCGAGGCCGAAAAATATGCTGGACTTCCTCCAGATTGGGCCAGTGAAATAACGGTTAGCTGCTCATCTTAAAACTAACCAGAAGTTTAACTAAGACAAAGCTTTTACTATAAAATCGCCGAGTCTCATGGTTATAATGAGACCTATCTTAAATGCCACTGGGAGTGGAATAAATTGAAGTTAACTAATGTCCTTTTTGCTTGGCTTTTAATTTTTTTCTGCCAGTCTGCCTATGCGGATATCTTTTGGTTTTTTAGAGAAACTGACGGCTCCACCAACTGGCAATATATCGCTAACTTTGTTGGCAACATCCTTATTCTTGCTCTCGCCATTACAGCTATAAGACTGTATTTTACCCGTCGCCAAGCAAGACAATATAATAATGAGCTCGAAGCCATTCAGTCACAATTAGAACAGCGTGTTGCTGATCGAACTAAGACCCTGGATAAATCAAATAAGCTATTAAAAGCTGAGGTGGCTGATCACAAAAACACTTCAGGGCAACTTCAGCAATCAGAGGCTTACATCAATAGCATCTTGCAATCTATGCCCATGGTGCTGATTGGTCTGGATCAGAGTAATAAAGTCACTCAATGGAATAATCAGGCTGAGATAGTTAGCGGAGTTAAGTTTGAAAAAGCACTGGGAGCAGATCTTTGGCAGACCTTTCCAGCTATTACTATCACCCCAAATCAGGTGAAGCAGGCACAGCAAGACAATAAGATTATTACCGTCAAATACAGTCAGCGGGGACAGTACCAGTTTGATATCACTATTTATCCACTGCAAAGAGAAAAAGAAACTGGCGTTGTTATCCTATTAGACGATGTCACCCAGCAAGCACACAATGAAAATATGCTTATCCAGAGAGATAAGATGTCTGCTATCGGTGAGATGGCTTCAGTTATGGCTCAGGATATTAATAAACCCCTTACAGCCATTATCAAGGATATAAAAACTGTTCGCCAAAGCGTGGTTGATGACAACTTAGATACCGATGGATTAAGCGATCTTTTAGAAGAAACTATTATTCGCGGACAGCAGGCTAGCTCAGTGATTAACAATCTACTTAACTTCTCTGCCGGTGGCGGCGGTGAAAAAGCTAAGAGCAACCTATGCAAGTTGATGAATGGTAGCCTTGATCTTGCCAATGATGTGCTCTCGGTGACAGACAACTTACGCTTTAGTCAGGTGCAAGTTGATAAACAGTATGCCGATAACTTACCTGATATTTCATGCCATACCACCGAGCTGCAACAGGCGTTTTTAAGTCTGTTTAGACACGCCTGTCAGGCCTTAGATGAAATTGATTACAAACCAAAAATTGGCATTAGTATCGATATGTCTTTTGACGATATTTGGGTACGTATTCAGCATAATGGTCAAACCATAGAACTGGAAGATCAAAAAACCCTATTTGAGCCCTTTAACCAAGAAAATGCACTATCAAAAGAGGTGGCTACGGGGACACATCTATCATTTGCTCATTTTATTATTACCGAGCAGCATCAGGGCCAGATTGCAGTAACCTCCAATAAAGAAGATGGCACTACATTCCATATTCAACTGCCAACCCAATAGATAATTTAGCCTGGGTTAACCGGTGCCATATATTGAATTAATAGTTGCAGGTTTTCACGACCGCGAAATTCATTAATATCCAAGCGATAAACACAGCGCACTCTGGACTCAGAGGTTGGCCACTGGTTTGTGTCTATATTGAAATAGATACCATCTAGCTGTTGCGATTGATCATCCTCGGGCGCTAAAACCACTTTTAAATGGCTCTCACCCACAATACGCTGGCTTTTGAGAATAAAGATTCCTTGGAAGCTGGGCTCAGGAAAACACTGGCCCCATGGGCCCGCGTCTCTGATGCACTCAGCGGATTGCTTAGTCATCAAATGAGCGTCTAATTCGCCATCAGTTTTTAGTGTCGCCTCAAGATCATCAGGTTCAATGGTATCCATAACCTGTTGCTGAAGTGCCTGCTCAAAAGCCTTAAATGAGGATTCATCAAGACTCAGTCCCGCCGCCATAGCATGGCCACCAAACTTAGTTATTAGGCCCGGATTTTGGGTCGCCACTGCATCTAAGGCATCTCGAATATGCAACCCAGGGATTGAACGCACAGAGCCCTTGAGAATACCCTCTTTATCATTGGCAAAAACCGCAACTGGCCGATGAAATTTTTCTTTAATTCTTGAAGCTAAAAGACCCACTACTCCCTGATGCCAGTCGGCTTGATACAGACAGAGTGCTGCGGGCAAGCTATGCTCATCGTCGAGGGGCAAGCTATCCACTATTTTAAGTGCTTCTTGCTGCATCCCCTGCTCGATCGCTTTGCGATCCTGATTAAGCTGTTCAAGCTCCTGAGCCAAGGCAAGCGCCTGAGCTGGATCATCTGTTAATAAACACTGTATGCCACGGGAGATGTCATCTAAGCGCCCTGCCGCGTTTAATCGGGGGCCCACAGCAAAACCCATATCAGATGCCACAATTCGTGAGTAGTCTTTACCAGCAATTCTTAATAGGGCATGAATTCCCGGACGCCCTCGCCCAGATCGAATTCGTAAAAGCCCCTGATTAACCAGCACTCTATTGACCTGATCTAAAGGCACCACATCAGCTACCGTACCCAAGGCAACCAGATCGAGATAGTTGGCCATGTTGGGAACCGGCAAGTTATTGTTTTCAAACCATTGGTTAGATCGCAACTTAGCGCGCAGTGCACTCAGCAAATAAAAGGCTACCGCCACTCCTGCCAGGTTCTTGCAGGGAAACTCACAGCCTGGTTGATTTGGATTGATGATGGCCGCCGCCGCAGGCAATTGTTTACCGGGTAAATGATGATCGGTGACAATCACTTTTATGCCCAGTTGATTGGCATAGTCCACGCCATCGACACTAGAAATACCATTATCAACAGTGATGATAATGTCTGGGGTTTTCTGTTGGGCTAACTCAACAATTTCCGGCGTCAGACCATATCCATAGTCAAATCGATTAGGCACCAGAAAATCCACTGACTCAAATCCCATAGCACCTAATGCCAACATCATCAGTGCCGAACTGGTAGCTCCGTCCGCATCAAAATCACCCACTATTACTATATTTTGCTGCAATTCGAGGGCATCAACTAGGAGATCCACAGCAATATCCAACCCAAGTAATGTTTCTGGGCTGGGCAACTGGGTTAAATTGAGGTTTAAATCGGAGTCTGAAAAGAGACCCCTACTTTGAAATATTTTTTGCAGAAATGGGCTAACATCATCCGAAAATTTTGATTGTTCAGACTGATAAGGGCGATTAATAATTCGCATTGCTAAAGTACTCTAGCGGCTAGAGAAATCCAGCTTGCTGCCCTATGTACCAACTCACACTCCCGAGCACGGCCACAACAGACCAAATAATTCCGAGCAAAACTAGGCCTCTAAAGGGTTTACGATCAGTTACATTAAAACCACTATTGAGGTATTTTTTTACCCGCTGCATATCTTCTTTAGAAAGATTTTCTTGCTCACTCATAGTTTATTTGCCATCAGTCAGGAACTGTTAAAAAGGTTGCCACATGCTGGGGAGATTTATCCGATAACTTTGGAATCACACCAAGACAGGGTTCATTAATTAGTTGCTTAAGTGTATCAATATTTTCATCTAAACGAAGCATATCTTCGTTCATGGTATTCGCCACCCAACCAGCAATTTTTAATCCATCAGATCGGATAGCCTGGGCAGTTAATAATGCGTGATTAATACAACCGAGCTTTAATCCTACGACTAAAACCACCTCAGCGTTCAATTGTTTGGGTATTTCCGCCATAGATTCACGATTATTTATGGGAACACGCCATCCGCCCGCGCCCTCAATCACCACCAAATCCACGGGTAACAAAGTGATGCCACGACAAAAACCCGTCAATCGGTCAGCTGACAACCGCTTCCCCTGCTCTTTTGCCGCAATATGTGGCGCCATAGGCTCGTCCAGCGCCACTGGATTAACCTGCTGGTAACTAAGCTCGGTACTTGCTGCCGCCTGAAGCATTAAAGCATCTTCATTCTGTGGCCCCTCACCGGTATCGCTACAGCCCGCTGCAACCGGCTTGATTGCTGCAGTCTTTTTACCCTGACTGTTAGCCGCCTCAAGCAACCCTGTTGCAATCAGTGTTTTACCAATATCAGTATCGGTGCCGGTGATAAATAATACTTTTTTTGCCATTTACTTTACCGCATAGCCAGAAATAATATCCCAGGTCACTGGATAAGTACCCTGAGCTGTTTGAAAGGTTTGATAGCCATCATATAAACTTTTGATATGATTTTTACCCGTAAGGTACTTATTTTTACCACTATTATGGTTAGTCGCGCCGACTGTTTTTAGATTCATGAGTAAATCTTTAACGGTGGCATGCATTTCAACTTTGTTAGTACTGGTTAATTCAATATGAGAAAAACCCGCTTCCTCCAGTGCCGTTTGCCACTGACTCATGGAGAAAAAGCGATTGATATGAACACCCTTATCTATCGTTGACCAAACTTCACGTAACTCCCAAAGTGTTTTGGGGCCAGGGACGGCAAAATGGAATTGACCCTCCGCCTTGAGCAACCTGAATACCTCTTGCAAACTTGGGCTTGGATTATTGCACCACTGCAATGCAAAATTAGAAAAAATAAGATCCTGTGAGCTGTCCTCTAATGCCAAATCTTCAGCGTCAGAGCACAGCCAATTAATTCCCGAAACTGCTTGATGTGCATTGGCATATTCAAGCATCTCAGAGGAAAAATCTACGCCAGTTACCTGGGCCTGTGGAAACTGCTGTTTTAACAGACAAGAATGCCATCCGGTGCCACAACCAAGGTCCACGATCGACTTCGGGCTTTTGTGCCTATTTAAACCATCGATTAATTGCTCGCCTGACCACTTCTGAATTTGCGCGGCACTATCATAAGTTACAGCTGCTCGACCAAAAGACTGAGCCACCTTATGCTTATTTAATTGATATTTGAGGCCATTCATAAAACCGCGAATAGCCTCTATCACCTCTGATTGACAACTTAAATGAGCCAAATGACTAGCTTTCTCTAAAACCAATGTCTTATGCATGGGCGGTAACTGTTGCGCCGCCGCTACTGGAACTAGACAGTCTTGACCACCAAAAATAGATAATGAGGGGCAGGTTATTTGATCAATCTGACCCGTTGCATCTAAATCAGATAGAAGCTCTAACATTGCCTTGCCTGCAGTAAGATCAACATCAGAATTTAGTTTACGTAACTGCTTAATTAG
>UPTG01000786.1_pt1 | contig 25137 bp, 23 predicted proteins | sample 2160121 | NCBI WGS metagenome assembly UPTG01 (sample SAMN06266255, study PRJEB28933) | marine metagenome | isolation source: Columbia River Estuary | place: USA:Columbia River Estuary, USA | collected 2014-07-27
AGAATTCCTAAATCACATTGATTCAGCACTTGGTGGCACCCTGAGCGCTTACGAGGTGCTCTGGCAGGACTATTACCAACTAGTCACGCAACCGCCAGCTGAAGGCAGAGCGCCACTGCCCAACAACTATCAATACTACGTTTTGCTGGAAGCGTTAGGAGGCTCGATCACCGCGGACCAGGAACGATTTGTGGCGGCATTGAGTGAGGCACTAGAACAAGAACTGATTGCCGATGCCGTTATTGCTCAGAACCAAGGCGAGAGAGATGCTTTGTGGGCGATACGTGATGACGTAGGGCAGGTGGCCCAGAATGCGCCTATTTTCGCGTTCGATATCAGTGTGTCACTCAATCATATGGAATCCTACGTTGAGGAGCTGAAAGCGTCATTAACGGAGCAATGGCCAGATCACAGCTGCATGATTTTTGGCCATCTGGGCGACGGTAACCTGCATATTATCGTTGGCAACGGCGATTCATCGATTGAGGCAAAAAAGGCGATTGATGAGACGGTCTACGCCGGTCTCCCTGCCCGTGGAGGTTCGGTTTCGGCCGAACATGGTATCGGACTGCAGAAAAAGGAGTATTTGAGTTGGTCAAGAAACAGTGACGAGATCAACCTAATGAAGGTGCTCAAACAGTCGTTAGACCCTAAGGACATCCTTAATCCAGGCAAGATATTTGCCTAACCCTGCATACAAGATGACGACGGGTATGATGTTATCCCTCTGCAACGACCGGTTCTTTCGGCAGCAGATGGCGAATCTGAATCGCCTCGATGCCCACACCTTCCAATACATCAGAGATCACCACAACTTTATCGCCCGCTGAAAAGTTTTCCCTGTTCAGCAGCACGTCAAACGCGGTTTGGAGTGTTTTTTCGGGCTCTCGACTGAATGCAGTTCTGAAAGCGGATAGGTTCCTATTCAGTATCAGACGCCTTCGGGTCTGGGAGTCGTTAGTAAAAGCATAGATTCTGGTCTTGTTGGGACGACAGTTGGTGACATAGTCAGCCATGTAACCTCTACGTGTGATGACAACAATGCCAGCGGCACCCAGTGATTCGGCTAGGTTTACAGCCGTCACAGCAAGATGTTGTTTATCATTGTCACAAATCAGGTTGTCGCTAAAAGACAGTCCTGGAATCGCTTCGGTGATTTCTGCAATCTCTACTAGTTGCTCCACGCAACGCACCGGATATTTACCGACGGTTGTTTCACCGGATAACATCACAGCATCAACTTCTTCATAAATTGCGTTCGCAACGTCGGTCACTTCGGCGCGTGTAGGAATCGGGTTTTCAATCATGGATTCGAGTAAATGCGTCGCAACGATCACTCGCTTACCTTTTTCGGCACACAACTTCACAATTTTTCTTTGTACATTGGGCAGAGACGCGACATTGATTTCTACACCAAGATCTCCTCTTGCCACCATGATGCCGTCTGACTCGTCAATGATTTCTGCCAGATTAGTCACCCCGGATTGATCTTCGATCTTTGAGATTATCTTGATCTTGCCAGCTTTCTCTCCCATCAACTCCCTGAGTTCTCGAACGTCTGCGGCTTCCCGCACAAATGAAAGCGCAATGAAATCGACCTGCTGTTCCAACGCGAAAAGAATGTCTTCTTTATCTTTCTTGGTGATCGCAGGTAAATTGACGCGTATGCCAGGTAGGTTCACATGACGTTTGCTTTTTAGTATACCGCCATCGATAACCCGACAGCGCATGATGCCATCTGACTGCTTTTCAAGTACTTCGAGATTGATGATGCCATTGTCGACTGTAATTCTGTCACCGACACTCACCGTTTCTATCAGATCATCATAGTGGATATGGATAGAGGAGCGCTCCACATCAACCGAGTCTCTCACCGTAATTGATATCTCTGAACCATTTTTGAGCTCAAGATCATTGACCAGATCACCTGTGCGGATTTCAGGACCCTGTGTGTCCATCAAGATCGCTACCGGATAAGGAATCTTTTTGTTGAGTGTCTTGATTGACTTGATGACTGCTGCCGCGGATTCATGGTCACCGTGAGACATGTTGAGACGCACAACGTCCATCCCGGCATGTGCAAGTTTCTCTAGCATCGGGTAACTGGCCGTGGCGGGACCAATGGTACAAATAATCTTTGTTTTTCTCATGATCGTGATTTCTTTTTCAGTAACTGGCATTCCGTTCGCCTAATGCGACCTCGCAATGCATGCGCTTTTAAGTCGGTATTGCCTAATTCGCACAGGGCGCCATCATACAGAATAGTCTCTGGTTGAGGTACAACTGGATAACATTGTTGCAGATTTTACCTGCGGGATAAGACTACTTGATTCGTGATACCGGAACGATCTAGTATTCTTACTCTTTTTTTGAACGTTTAGATAAGGACCCACATGTCAGATGCCAATATTGACCCCAGCGCACAGGTGAGTGTGACCAATCGCGAAACTCAGGAAAAATGGGCCATAGATGTCCATCAGGATCCTGCTGAAATTCCGCTGGCAGAGTTGGACCCAGGGCATCCCTCGCTGTTTGAACACGATAAGTTTGAGCCTTATTTTGAACGCCTCAGAGCGGAAGATCCGCTTCACCTGACGCAGGAAAGCATGTTTGGTCCATATTGGTCCGCCACGACCTACAAAGACATCATGGCGATTGATTCCAACCATGAGGTTTTTTCGAGTGATATCGACAACGGCGGCATACGCATGGGTGGCAGACCGACCGAGACACCAGCCAAAGACTCTCCTTTTTACCTGCCGATGTTTATCATGCAGGACCCCCCCAAACACGATGACCAGCGCAAAGTCGTTGCGCCATCTTTTACACCAAAACGTCTGCAAGAATTGCGGGGATTGATACAGGAACGCGCAGGGACAATTCTCGATAATTTGCCAAGAAACGAAGACTTTAACTGGGTGAAAGAAGTGTCCGTGGAACTGACGGGACAAATGCTCGCGACGATATTCAATGTGCCCCAGGAAGATCGTCATAAACTCGTTCACTGGTCAGATACGGTTGAAAATCTGAGCAACCCCGATTTTTTTGAAACACCCGAGGAAGGCTTTCAAGAACTCTGGCGCTGTTTCGAGTATTTCGATGCGATTTGGAAAGAACGCGCTGCTGCGCCTTTGGTCGCTGATGATCTCATCTCTACCCTGGCGCATGGTGAATCGACCAAGGATATGACTCCCAACGAGTTTCTAGGAAACATGCTGCTCCTTATTGTCGGTGGCAATGATACGACTCGTAACTCAATCAGTGGCGGCGTACTGGCGCTACATCGTCATCAGGATGAATACACAAAGCTACTGAACAACCCGGGCCTTGTGCCAAAAATGGTGCCTGAAATCATTCGCTGGCAATCACCCGTCGCACATATGTGCAGAACCGCAATGCGAGATATCGAAATAAGTGACAAACAAATCAAAGCGGGCGACAAGATGGTCATGTGGTATATCTCTGGCAATCGGGATGAATCCGAAATTGAGAATGCCAACAGTTTTATCATTGACCGGCCTAACCCGCGTAAACATCTATCATTCGGATTTGGTATCCATCGCTGTGTCGGGAATCGACTGGGCGAAATGCAGCTCAACGTCCTATGGGAAGAAATCCTTAAACGTTTCCCGCGCATGGAAGTGACAGGCGATCCAACCTACTTGCGGTCGAATTTCATTCACGGCATTCGTGAGTTGCCGGTGCGTATTTCGGGCTAGAACAAATTCATTTGCTGGTGGTTTTCAGGGCTAGATTCGTCCTGAAACCCAACCCCCAGCCCCAATAAACGAATGCTGCGTCCATTTCCGCGCGCCCAAATTTCAGGTAACAGCGCCAGGTAAAGACTGCATGTTAAGGCGTCACTGGCGCGTTCGATGGTGGTGGTTTGGAAGTCCGCAAATTTGAGTTTTATCTGCTGATTCCGTATGCCTCGCGATCGATGCGGTTTGAGTCTACTCTCCAGCTCTTCGAATAGTCGACTGAGTATTTTCTCAGCTTCTGGCAATCCAGCGACATCCTCTGCAAAAGTTCTCTCCACGCTGAGAGATTTTCGAACCCATTGCGTTGTTAAAGGCCGCTCATCAATACCGCGACAGCGTTTGTGAAGTAGTCGACCCAGCCGTCCAAATCGCTTCACCAGTTGTTCTTCGCCCATAGCTTGGGCATCAGCACATGTCTGTAGGCCCTCAGCGGCCAGTCGCTTCACCGTAACTTTTCCAACACCCGGAATTTTTTTCAAGGAAAGGGTACTGACGAAATCATCCACGCCGTCTGGAGTCACCACACATTGACCGTCTGGTTTATTCTCGTCACTGCAAACTTTTGCCAGAAACTTGTTCGGCGCAACACCTGCTGACGCCGTGAGATTAAGTTCGCTGGCGATCGCACGACGAATATCTGCAGCAATCCGCGTTGCGCTACCCCCAAAATGCTCGGATCCGGTTACATCAAGGAAGGCTTCATCAAGGCTCAACGGTTCGATCACGTCCGTGTAGCGCCGAAATATTTCGTGAATAGATTTTGATATTTGCTGGTAGTGACTCATGCGACCCGGAATGACTATCAGGTCAGGACAAAGCTTCATCGCGTAGCCGGTTGCCATGGCGGAATGAACGCCAAATGCTCGAGCGATATAATTGCAAGTTGAAATGACACCTCGTTTATTTGCAGCACCCCCTACAGCGATAGGCTTGTTCGACAATTCTGGTGCATCCCGCATTTCCACAGCCGCATAAAAACAGTCCATATCAATATGGATAATCTTGCGGGGTAGGGCGCTGATGTCCAGGTTGTCTTGGTCCAACATTTATTCCACGAAAGTCCGTCTGAGGTGAAGTTTAGCGAGGATTTCCTGGCAAAAATACCACTTGCGAAAGACGCTTTTCAGCGCCGATGCTGACGGCAGGAAAACAAACCGTGTGAAGATCAATATTCGAGGTATAATTGCCCGGTCAGCAGTTAAAAGCTGTGGCACCAAACGCCCATAGTCAATCCGAGTTAAGCAATAATCAGCGATGAATGTAGAAGAAGCTAGAGTCAGGTTTTCGCCTGCGGTTCAGGAAATTATCGATAACTGCATGATAGAGGACAAATTTATTGATAAGGATCTGTTTCAGGTTTATATCTGCACTATTTGGGGTAATGCAGCCCTTGATCCCGAAAAAAGCGGGATTGAAGAAAGCGAACTCCCTGTGCTTCATGACTTTCTTAATGAGGAAATTCAAACCGTACTAGGAACCAAAACTCAGATCGCTGATTGTTTTGAATATCTAACGAGCAAGAAGGGCGAGGAGGCATTGATTCGCCTTCAGGTCGCGAAACATCACAGAGAATTCATCGAGTACTTCAGCAGAATAATTTTATCGACCTAGTGTGCTCGCTCTTCCCTTCATAGTCTGCTCGGGTTGCAACTCACGGTAACCCAAACCCTTCCAATCTGACCGGCTATCGCAATCGGGGATCGTTAACTTGCGAAGCAGCCCTTTATGCACAGGAATTGCTCGATGTCGTTCAGACACTTATAGTGCTAGCGTGAACGACAGTTATGCAAAGCAGGACCGATACAGGGAAAGGAAGGAGAGTCACATTGAATTCACCTGAGATAGATACGCTGGAATCCGCACCTTTCGGTTATATTTATCTGGATGAAGACCTGGCAGTCGTATTCGTTAACCAATACGCCCGAAGGCTCGTTCACTGCGAACCCGGCGCATTGATCGTGGATTTTCTACATCCGGATGTCAGGCAGCAATTCAATAGTCTGGTGGTCAATCGAAACCCAGACCAGAGTGTTGAACTGCAACTGCTGTTGGATATTGGCAGCAAAACAATTCAGGCTTCCTGTTCGAGCAACAAAGCCGGCGGGGTAGACCTGTTCGTGCTGGATATTAGTGAAAGCAAGGTCCTCGGCAGACAGTTGCAGGAAAGCAGCAAACCCGCGCGAAAATTTGTTCAAGAGATGAGCAATACACTCTCAAGTGCGATCGGCTATTCTGAACTGCTCACCATGATGTTGTCGGAAGAAGAGATGTTCGCAGGGGAAAAGCTCGCTGCGATCCGACGTTATCAGCGCGCCGTTAGCGAAGGACTTGCCAGTGCTGACACGTTAATAAGACAAGAGCGGTCGCGCAAAAACCGAATGCAAATGGCCCAAGGGCCTGATCAGGTGCTTCAGGCATACAATGGCACAGACAACAGCGGCGCCAGTTCGAAAAATACCACATCCTTGAATTCGCGACATATCGTCATTGTTGACGATGAACCTTCAATCGCTAATTTTCTCGGCGAATTAATGCGTTCTAGTCACCACAAGGCAACGGTATTTACCGAAAGTTCAGTCGCCTATGAGTACCTCGTTGATCACAACGACAAAGTGGACCTGCTCATTCTTGATCAAGTGATGCCGGGAATGACAGGGATAGATCTAGCGACGAAACTACATGCAACAAATATCGAGATACCGGTTGTTTTGTGTACAGCGGATCATGATCTGTTTGAGCGGCAATCCAAGCACTCATTGAATATCAGGCATTCGATCAGTAAACCAATTGACATCAGAGAACTAACAGATTTGATCTCCTCGGTTTTAGCCTGAGCAACTCATCTAACTGCTAGATGTTTAGCGCAGCGGATAAAGTCAGACCAATTGGCTCATGCAAAACAAGATCACATACAGCGTCAAGATCGGTAGGTTCGTTGTTAATAATTACCAGCCTGGCCCCATTTTGTTTTGCAATTCGAGGGAATGCAGCCGCCGGATACACGGTGAGAGAGGACCCCATCGCCAGCATTAGGTCACAGGACATAACAGCTTCTTGTGAGCGTGCCATCGGGACTTCCGGCATTGACTGGCCGAACGAAATTGTTGCTGTTTTCAAAATTCCGCCGCATTGATCGCAGTATGGAACAGTCTCATTTTGGTTAAATATTGACGCGATTTCAGATAATTCAAAACGCTTGTGGCAATCGAGGCAAGTGGCGTAATTTGCATTGCCGTGTAATTCGATCACCTTACCGTCATCGATGCCGGACTTTTGGTGCAGTCCGTCAACATTCTGAGTAATCACCGCGTTTAACTTCCCGCGCCTGTCTAATTCAAGTACCCCCAGGTGGCCAGCGTTCGGTTCAGCTTCAGCCATGGTTGAACCACCACTGAATTTTCGTCGCCAGGATTCTCGCCGCACGTCTTCCGATGCAACAAAGTCAGAAAAGTCGATAGGCGTCATCGTCTTCCAAATACCATTTGGACCGCGGAAGTCCGGGATACCAGACTCAGTGCTGATGCCGGCACCGGTGAAAACAACAATATTTTCTGCCGCATCAAACATTGCGCTCAGTTCAACAATTTCAGTTCCACTCATGCTCGCTTCCCTTAAATACAAATCGCTCGATTCATTGAATGATGGACTTTATAACAGAGAATTTGTCGCCGAGGGATAATAAGTGTGCATCGCTTTTATTGTGTGTCAGAGTGACAGCCTATTAATGTGGTGCAGAAAGAGGTTGATGTTACGTGGGATTCTACGAGAAGTACCTGTTACCAAAACTACTAAATGCTGCGATGAAAAGTCCTGGCATGTCATATCTGAGAAAGAAGCAAATTCCCCTCGCAAGCGGCAAAGTACTTGAGATTGGCATTGGATCTGGATTGAACATCCCCTTATATCAAAAAGACGTGCAAGTAACGGGTGTGGATCCCTCGGAAGAGCTGCAAACCTACGCCCGTGCTTTGGCTGCAGATGCAGACATCGATGTGGAATTTATTGCGAAAGGCGCAGAAGATATTCCTGTTGCAGACAACACGTTCGATAGCGCCGTTGTTACCTGGTCGTTATGTACGATACCGGATCCTATGAGAGCGCTAAGTGAGATCCGCCGAGTGCTTAAACCCGAGGGACGGTTGCTGTTCGTCGAACATGGTGAAGCACCGGAACCCGAGGTGGTGAAGTGGCAGAAGAGGATTGATCCAATCTGGTCGGTCATCGCAGGTGGATGCCATCTCAACCGCAAGCCTGATCAGATGATTGTGGACGCCGGTTTTCGTTTTGATGAAATAGAACGCCGCTATATTGAGGGTCCGAAGATAGCGACCTTCAATTATCGAGGGATCGCGCGTCTCATCTGACAAACGCACAATGCGATTAGCCGTTTGAAATCTTCATTTTGTGACTGAGCCAGGGCGCAAAGGCCAACAGCACTGCCCCCATGACTACCGCTACGATGGCCAACTTCTCAAATACCTCAGAGTAAACAACGATAGAGGAGAGCGGGTCTATATCTCCAGCCCCCGTGCTTTCTATCGCCATCGCACCAGCGATCATGCCCCCGGCATATGACGCAAATGCACTCGAAAGAAACCAAACGCCCATCATCATTGCAGCAACACGCGTTACCGAGAGTTTGGTGACCATCGACAATCCAACCGGTGATAGACACAGCTCGCCCGTTGTGTGAAGCAAGTACATGAGGATTAGCCAGAATGCGGCTACTTGCCCACCCTCGTCAGCAAACTGTATTCCCAGTACAAGTACGGCAAACCCGAGTCCAACTTGGATGATTGCCAGGCCAAATTTCGCGGGTGTAGAAGGTTCCAAGCCTTTGTTTGATAGATAAACCCATATCCAGGCGAACACAGGCGCAAAAATGATGATAAATAGGGCATTAAATGACTGGAACATCCCAGCTGTCAGTATGTCTCCTTTATTCACATTTCGATCTGTAAATAACGTTAATGAGGAGCCTGCCTGCTCAAACAGCGCCCAAAACAACACAGAAACAATAATTAGCGCTAACATTACTAACATACGGTCACGCTCAAGCGGCTCACACTTTGAAAGGGAAAACCAGATAATCCAGCCGACGACGAAGGCACCAACTAGCAACAACAAAAGGCCAAGCTCGGAAGTGTGCTGAATCAACTGCCAGACCATAATGATAGCCAGCGTACTCATCAGGTAGATAAGGCTCTCTGTCGTCAGAAACCCTAGTCGTTTAGCACCTAAAAACTCAGGCTCGGGCGGCTCACCATAACCCATCAGCAATTTTTGATTCAGTTGAAATACGAGCAAGCCAGATAACATCCCAAGACCTGCAAGTCCAAAGCCGTACCGCCAGCCATAGGTTTCACCTAAGTAAGCGCAGGCGAGGGTCGAAACGAATGCGCCGACGTTAATGCCCATGTAAAAGATGGTGAATCCGCCATCTCTCCGCACGTCTCCTTCTGGATATAAACATCCAACCATGGTTGAGATATTCGCCTTGAGAAATCCGACTCCGGTGATAATGAATGCTAGTGATAGGAAGAACACCTGCTCATGCAAACCCGATCGGACGACCACGGATTCACCGGCGACTTCCTTTACAACAGCCGCGGGTCCTTCGAAGGCCATACCAAAGTGACCGCATACCAATAGTACCGCGCCAAAAGTCACGGCTTTACGATATCCAAGATATCGATCGGCGATTAGGCCTCCGAGTACTGGCATGGCATACACCAGGGATCCGTAACTTCCATATATCAGTGCTGCTTCCCTGTCTCCAAAAAGCATATGTTTGATGAGAAAGAGCACCAGCAGAGAGCGCATACCGTAGTAGCTGAAGCGCTCCCACATCTCTGTAAAGAAAAGTACGACCAGTCCTCGTGGATGACCAAGAAACTCTTCGGGCGGGTTTGCAGGTGTTGTGTTAGTCAAGGTTTGCTCGCTCTTGTGCTAATTGGCTAAAAGCTCCCGGACGCTGCTGCGTGACAAAATTGACAACCTGTTTTGCGCAATGGAGAGGTTCATCGCTTGAAGTATCTACGACAACGTCATAAATACCGTGGGAGTGACAAATAGAGAAATGACCCGCGGCGGTGCCGGGAAACCTGCCGGGCCTAGCAGATTCTCGATTCTCAATCACGTTTAGCGGGCACTGAACGCCGACGAAGGTCACGTCGAGATGAGAAAACACATCCAAATAATCATCCAAAAATTCACTCGATAAAATAATGTCATCGATAATGACGTTGTTGCCACTTTCGACCATCGCTGCGATAGCGCGTCGCATACCCCGTAACATCTTTTTACCGTCTTCACCAAATTGGATCGATGTATACGCTTTGTCACCATCAACGACCGGTACAACATTGAGCCCTCTGGACCCTGTTGTACCTGGCGGCGAATTCAATCCTCGAAATTTGTCTGGTAAACCGTCTCGGAACTGATCTAGCGCCATGTGAACATAGGGCTCGTCCAATAGCTCCTGCAGCTTGTGAGATAACGTTGTTTTCCCGGCACTTGAAGTTCCGTTTAGAAATATGATGTTGCCTTTTGGCATTGAGATTCTTACCGCCTCATTTTTCGAGGGCTAATGCTTACACAGAATCGTGGTGATGACTACCGATTATCGAGTAAGAAAACAGTGTTTTCGATCGACCTTAATTGTCATGATAGGCACTTCAGAAACCGACCAAATTCGACATCAGGACCAAGCGATTGCGAAAAGATCACCGCCCTAACTGGTTAAGGAAGTTCCAAACCTTTGTGAACGAGATTTATATCGATCACTACGTTCGGCCTCATCTTGATGCTTCAGGCATTGATTTGCGTGTGATCAATCCTGGTTACCTCGAGATATCGGGTACAGGCATTAAATTGGGTGACCATGTTCATGTGATGGCGCTGGCAGACAAACCCGTAAGGTTGGCTGTGTTTGAAAATCTTGGCGAAATCAGTATTGGCGACTATGGTGTAATTAACCCTGGCGTTCGCATATCTTCAGCAAATTCGATCACGATAGGAGATAGTTGTCTGCTGGCGATGAATTGCTACCTGTCAGATGCGGATTGGCACGATATCCATCACCGAATTTACGCGCCAGGCAACACAGCGCCTATCGTCCTAAAAGACAATGTGTGGATAGGAGACAGTGCCCTGATAACCAAAGGTGTCACGATTGGCGAAAACAGTATCGTTGGCGCATATTCTGTCGTCACTAAAGATGTACCGGCAAATACAATTGTTGTTGGGAATCCCGCGCGCGTCGTCAAAGAGATGCCTACCGAAAATCTGACAAGCCGCAAGGCGTTATTTACCGGAGACCAGCCTTATCACGAGTTTGAGGAACAATATTTTGGCGAGAAACTTGCTGATAACTCAATCTTGGGCTGGCTGAGTTCGTTTCTAAAACCGGGCAAGGACGTCTGATTGACACCATCTTTGGTTTCAACCAGCCTCTTCGAACTGCCTAAACGCTCCGATGATGACCTCGATGTCCTCAGCGCTAATATCAAGGTGAGTCACCAACCTTGGACCGGAAATTTGAATTTCGCGTTTGAGTAGAAATGCCTGCAGTCGTTTAACGTCAACACCACTCAAGTCAAGCATGACCATATTGGTTTGCACAGGTTCGGCAAGGCTAATATGTTCGAGCTGAGATAGTGCATCTCCCAGGTTTGATGCGTTCCGGTGATCAATTTCCAACCGATCGACGTGATGCTGCAACGCAAACATTCCGCTTGCGGCGATAATACCGACTTGCCGCATGCCGCCGCCGAGCATCTTTCGGTACCTGCGCGCTTTTTGGATCGTTACGGCATCTGAAACCAACAAGGATCCAGCAGGACAACCAAGCCCCTTGGAGAGGCAAATAGAAACAGAATCAAACAAGCCAGTAATTGCCTTTACCGGAACATTCTGGCGAACTGCAGCATTAAATACTCGGGCACCATCTAAGTGAAATCTCAGATCCTTGGATCTGACAAAAGCGCCAAACTGATTCAAATAGTCCGAGGACAACACTTTGCCACCTTGAGTATTTTCAAGACACACGAGTTGCGTTCTGGCGAAGTGAAAGTCATCCGGTTTGATGGCTTGATTGACCTGATCTTGCACCAGTTCACCACGAGGATTGAAGGGCAGGGGTTGTGGCTGAATGCCGCCCAATACTGCGGCCCCACCGCCCTCAAATTTATAACTGTGTGCTTCCTGACCCGCGATGTACTCATGTCCACGATCGCACTGACTGAGTAGCGCTAACAAATTACCTTGTGTACCGGTGGACACAAACAGCGCAGCTTCGTGACCAGTCAACTCGGCAGCGTACGATTCCAATTCGTTAACCGTCGGGTCCTCGCCATAAACGTCGTCGCCAGTTTCAGCCGCCATCATGGCTGCTAGCATTTCCGGTGTTGGTCTTGTCACCGTGTCACTTCTAAGGTCAATCATGGGTAGTCTCAGGCTAAAAGGCGGTTAGCAACGCGCATTGTGGTGTTGGATATAGTCAACAACCTCAAGGATGCCATCTTCATCATGATTGCCGCAAACAAAGGTCACATGGGGATGCAGTGCTTTATTGCCATTACCCATTGCAACGCTATGGGTTGCGGCCATCAGCATCGACAAATCGTTCAGCTCGTCACCGACACAGCAAAGCGCTTCAGCGGGGATATCAAAATGCGTCATCAAATGCTGTAGTCCCTGCCATTTCGAGATGGCTGACTGGCTTATCTCCATATAATAGTCATCAGTATTAAATGGCGGCACGATAATATTGGTGTATTCCCCGGGATGCTGGGCATCAATGCGGTCTCGAAATGCCTGCAAGTTAGATTCTTCGCCAAACGTCGAGGCAACCACAAACTCAGCAGGTTGCGTCGTGATATCCGTGGCGACTCCCCACTGCTTGTTTGCATCAAAGTACTGATGGAACGAATGACGCCAGGGAGATTGATCGTCGATCACAAAATCAGCGCCACCTCTATCATGCGCATCCCGTTGAGCCATCAGCGGAATCTCCATATCACGGGCGATTTCGGCCAGATCGTTTATCTGACGACTGGAAAAAGACGATTCGTGTAATGTTGATGTGTCCGGCATTTTCACTAGTGCACCGCCGTTGCAGACCGCAAACACCTCAAAACCGAGATTATCAATGACATATCGTGTCGACCGATATCTTCTGCCGGTTGCAATAACGACTTCAACATCGGCATCATGAAGATGCTTCAGCGCATCTCTCGTCGCAGGTAACACTTGATGGTTGTCTATCGCCAAAGTGCCATCAAGGTCCAGTGCGAGCATTTTGATTGGAATCAAAGGTAAAAGTCTCCAAGTAGTTTGGTGTTGAGATTCAACCGCGAATAAATAAAAGCGCAAAGTCTATTGGTATCAATAATACCCGAGTGACAGGCTCGATGATATGAAGGAAAACTCCGGATTGATCTCTGTATAAAATCATATAAATCAGACTGATAAACGGTGTAGTTAATGTGTTAGGTAATACGCTTTAACGATTGACACCGGACACGCTCAGGTACGATCATATGGGTGGAAGTTATTTAACAAGTATCGAGGCAAGCAAATGTACACCGGCATCGTTCAAGCACTGCTACCTATAACAAGTCTGGAACAAAAAACGGGCTTGATGACCTTTGGCATCCGTTTTTCTGACGCGCTAAGGGAAGGTCTAGAAACAGGCGCTAGCGTCGCTGTTAACGGTACCTGTTTCACCGTGACCCATTTGATCGAGGACGAAGTTTTCTTTGATGCTATTGCCGCGACGCTCGAAATCAGCAATACCAGCGAATTAGCAGTGGGTAGCTTGGTAAATATTGAACGTTCCGCGCATGCAGGAGCAGAAGTCGGCGGGCACATACTTTCTGGGCACGTGATTGATGTTGCAACAGTGTCAAGCGTTGTGGATTCCGAAAACAACCGCAAAATCACCCTGACAGGTGATGCTGGTTGGATGAAGTATGTCTTTAACAAGGGTTTTCTGGCACTAAACGGGGCGAGCTTGACGATTGCTGAGGTTAATGGGGAGCAATTTTCCATCAATCTGATACCAGAAACGCTAGAACGGACAAACTTCTCGCTGATGAAGGTGGGTGATCCGGTTAATGTCGAGCTTGATCAACAAACTCAGGTCATTGTCGACACAGTCGAGCGAGTGATGGCTGAACGATATGCCTGATACCGCTTGTTAAAGCAGCGATTTTCATTATTATGCGCTGCTTAGTTACCTGATGCGACCCCGCCATGTCTGAATCACAACCACTGCGGTTATTCGATACCTACGAAAGAAGGGTGAGACCCTTCGAACCCCTTGAACCGGGAAAGGCTGGGATCTATTGCTGTGGACCAACGGTTTACAATTTTGCCCACATTGGTAATTTGCGCACCTACGTGTTCGAAGACCTGCTGCGTCGAACGCTAACGCTGAATGGTTATGATGTAAATCTTGTCATGAATATTACCGATGTTGGACATCTGACTTCCGATGCTGACACAGGCGAGGACAAAATGGCCGTCAGCGCTCGACGAACCGGTTTGACTGCATGGGAGCTCGCCGAACGTTACACTGAAGCATTTAAGTCGGACCTTACAGCGCTGAACATTTCGCCACCCACAATTTGGTGTAAGGCAACAGACCATATCCGCGAACAGTTAGATTTTATTCAAGATCTTGAGAATAAGGGCTTCACTTATCGGACATCTGACGGGATCTATTTCGATTCGAGAAAGCTCAATAGCTATGGCTATTTGGCTAGATTAAATATCGAAGGGCTGCAGGAGGGCGCTCGAGTTGACTCAGAGCGTCGATTTGTTACCGATTTTGCCTTGTGGAAATTCTCGCCGAAGGACGAGCAGCGGGAAATGGAATGGGAAAGCCCGTGGGGCATAGGGTTTCCTGGCTGGCATATCGAATGTTCAGCCATGGCTGCCAAATATCTCGGTGACTATTTTGATATCCACTGCGGTGGAGAAGATCACATTCCAATACATCACTCCAATGAAATCGCCCAAACCGAGGCAAGCAGGGGCACACGGCTAGCTAATTTTTGGATGCATGGGTATTTTTTGCAGCTGAACGAAGCAAAAATGTCTAAATCAACAGGCGATTTTCTTCGATTGGCAACCCTCTCGGAAAAAGGCTTCTCTGCCATGAGCTACCGGTATTTTTGCCTGAGTGCACATTACAGAACCCAGATGTCATTTTCTTGGGAAAGTCTGGAAGCTAATAATGTTGCACTAGGCCGACTTTACCAAGCAGCATACGGTTGGGGAGAACCGACCGCAGTTGATGCCGACTTCTACGATAGATTTCTTGGTTTTGTGAATGATGACCTCAATCTACCACGTGCCTTGGCACTAAGCTGGGATCTGGTGAAATCAGACCTTGAGGATGGCTGTAAAAAAGCGACATTACTCGCATTCGATCAGGTGTTCGGTTTGGATATTGCGAAATGGGAACCTGCAGTGCTAGAAATCCCCGAGTATATTAGCAAACTGGCGGATGAGCGGCAGACCGCAAGAGAAGACAAAAATTGGCAGTTGGCGGACGAAATAAGGGATGAATTGCTGTCCAGGGGCTACGAAGTAGAGGATACCCGCGATGGCCCCCGGATCAACAAAACCTGACTCGAGAGAAACTAGGTTTGCAAATTTAAGCCTGTAGTGCCCGCCATTCACTGATATCGGTTGCAGCGCCGTCCCTTAACTTAGCGCCAAACTGATAGCCTCCGTCACCTGTTGTTGTGCTCCAGCGAATGTCACTGGTCAAAAAGAATTTACCTGGGCCGGCATTGACATCAATCCATAGGTCGACCTGACTCCCTTCAGGAATATGGGTATCAGAGGATACTCTCAGACCGCCAGCGGAAACGTCGACAGAATCACAGCTAACCGTCATACCAATGAGGTTGCGATCTGCACATTCCACCACTTGAACGAACAGCCGTTCGTAACTTGCATGGCGGGTTTCTCCTCTCATTTCGCTTCCAGCATCATTCATTTTGGCTCCTTGCGCTAAGTGACGGCGTCTTGCCTGTTTAATATCGATCACTTTCGATACTGAAACGGCATGGTTTATAGATTTCGCTCCTGGCAAAACGCTATCGGTGTTAAGTCACTAAACTAGTAAGCTAAATGCATGCCAACTTTTACGTAAGGACAGTAAACGCCGTTAATCAGCAGCTTAGCGTCCTATCGCAACGTGCTACCGCGATCACCATGGGCTACAATACGGTGACAAAATTTTGCAATATTGGCCCTAGGTGTCATGTTGCGGCAACGAACATGACAGCCATGTAACCAACAAACATGACAGCCATGTAACAAAAACAAGGAGTAACAACCGTTGGCCAGTTTTTTCGAGCATGTCCGAACTCTGGTGACAGAGCAAAATTCCATGCTCTGTGTAGGTCTTGATACCGATAATGCAAAACTACCCGCTCACCTGATGGACCAAGTCGGCGGCATTATTGATTTCAACAAGGCAATAATTGATGCCACGCACGACCTTGTTTGTTGTTACAAGCCCCAAATTGCCTATTACAGCGGTCAAGGTGCTGAAGAAGCCTTAATCGAGACTATTCAGTATGCCCAGGGTAAAGGTATCCCGGTATTACTAGATGCAAAACGCGGTGACATCGGCAATACCGCAGAGCAATATGCAATTGAACTGTTTGAGCGTTATGGCGCCGATGCAATCACTGTGAACCCCTATATGGGCACGGATACACTTGCGCCGTACCTCAGTTATAAAGACAAAGGCATATTTGTGCTTTGCCGCACCTCTAATCCTGGTGGCGCTGACCTACAAAACCTAGTGCTTGAGAGCGGTCGGCATGTCTACGAGCATGTTGCCCATCTTGCTCACAGCGAGTGGAATGAACACGGAAACGTGGGTTTGGTCGTCGGTGCAACACAACCTGAAGAGTTGGCGACAGTTCGAAAAATCACCGGCGACATGCCTTTCCTGGTACCCGGTGTGGGCGCTCAGGGCGGCGATATTGAGGCGCTAATGGAAGCCGCAATGAGACAAAACGTCATAATTAGCTCCTCCAGAGGCGTTATTTACGCTTCAGGCGGTGAGGATTTTGCACAATCCGCCCGATCGAGCGCGCTGGAGACCCGGAATAGCATCAATGCCGCTCGAAATTAGTAATAAATGGTGGATTCAGGCTTTCAGAACTGTTTTTGTGATCACCCTGATAGCGGTGAGTTACCTAGCACTAACCCCAATCGAGATACCGGTAATTGAGGGCTTTTGGGATAAAAGCAATCATCTAGCCGCTTTTATCACCTTGGCATTCCTGCTCGACTTTTCGACTTCCGGAAACTCGATCAAGTGGCTAGGTTTGGCGGGTTATGGCATGCTCATCGAGGTAGCCCAATGGTTTACCGAATATCGCTATTTTGAGCTCTCTGACATTTTGGCGGACTGCATTGGCATCGCAATCTATGTGATACTCCGAGGCCAACTAGCCAGAACGCCATGGTTTGGCACCTTGAGACATACCCTAGACAACACTTTCGACAAGACCCTAGACAAGACCCTAGACAAGACCCTGAAGGACAACATCTGAATGAACATGATAGATTCTGCACAAAAATTCATCACAACCACCATCGTCAGCGCCTTACTTGCCTCGTTACCGCTGAGCGCGCTTGGCGACTGGAAACTGGTTCCCGGTGAATCTGATATTGCTTTCGCTACCATCAAAAATAGTGCCGTTGTCGAATCCCATACCTTCGAACGATTTTCAGGTGAAGTCACGCTGTCCGGTGCTGCCAATATCCGGGTTGATCTCGCAAGCGTTGAGACGCGAATTCCGATCAGAAACGAGCGTATGGGCACGCTCTTGTTCAATACTGACCTGTTTCCAAGTCTTGATATCAGCTCAAAACTGGATACAAAGGGCCTAGCAAATATGGAGGAGGGTGCCTCAACTCACCTTGAAGTACCTGCAAAGATCAATTTGCATGGTACCGAGGCTAATATACTGCTACCTCTGGTTGTGACTCGGCTCTCATCAAAGCGATTTCAAGTTGTTACAACCAAGCCGGTCATAGCTTATGCGAGTCAGTTTGGGCTTACAAAAGGCGTGGAAGCGCTGCGGTTGATCGCAAAACTGGCTACGATCACCCCTGCGGTGCCGGTAACATTCTCTTTGATCTTCGAGCAGGCAAGCTGATTAGGCGAGTTTCAGGTCGAATTCAGCCCAAATAGGACAATGATCGGAAGGTTTCTCCATCGCGCGCACTTCGTAGTCGATACCTGCGTCTGTGCAGGTTTCACAAATAGAAGTAGAAGCCATGATGAGGTCTATTCTGAGACCACGACGTGGTTCACGCTCGAAGCCCTTGCTGCGGTAATCAAACCAGCTGAATCTGTCATCCACTTCAGAATGAATCTGACGAAAAGTGTCTATCATGCCCCAGTTCATCACGCGCTGAAGCCATTCGCGTTCCTCCGGCAGGAAACTACATTTTCCGTCTTTTAACCATCGTTTACGATTAGGTTCGCCGATGCCGATATCAATATCACCCGGCGCCACATTCACATCTCCCATCACTATCACTGGGTCGTCAGTGTTGTGATTATCCTCCAGCCACGAGGAGAGATTCCGATAATACTCACGCTTATTCGGGTATTTATCCGGGTGGGACCGGTTTTCTCCTTGAGGGAAATAACCATTCAGCACGCTAAGTGTGCGACCGTCTTCGAGCATAAACTTACCCGCAACCATTCTTCGTTGACTGGTTTCGGTATCAGTTGGAAAACCGGTTTCTGGTTCGATCGCGGCTACACGTGAAAGGAGGGCAACGCCGTAATGGGTTTTCTGGCCGTAATAAATAACCTCATAGCCTAAGGCGTTGATGGCCTCTACAGGAAATTCCTCATCGGTGACTTTGGTTTCCTGTAAACCAATAAAATCCGGATTATGTGTTTCAATTACCGCTGCTAATTGATGCAGACGAATTCTGACACTGTTGACGTTGAAGGAGACGATACGCAACAAACTAGCCTCTATTTCCAATCAGAAAATCACGAAACTTGTCCATTAAGGTTTCGTACTTGTAGTCGGTAAATTCTCCCGCGTCGAAGTACATGCCGTGTTCTTCGCAGGCTTCGTACCAAATATGCGACTGCTTGGGATCTGAAACCTTCAGCATGCGTTTGCCACACCTAGGGCAATCGACATCTTCGACTTTGTTGTATTTTCGCCCAATCTCGGGGTCACCGCTGTCTATAAATTCCGACATCCATTTGCCTTTCAAAGTTTCGGCTTCACCTTCATCAAACCAAATACCTTTACAATTTGTACAACGGTCTATCACCATGTTCCGACCGTAAGTAACTTCTTCCATTGCCGAATGACATTTCGGACATTCCATAAGTATCACCTTTAATTAAATCTGATTTCGTGAACCAGAGCGCTCGGTATACGACCAACTAGAACGCGCTGAGTATACTGAGTTACATCTGACAATGCATGCATGAGTAATTTGCATCAGACATGAGGTTTTGGCGAACTTAATTGGCGCATTAGCGGTATCTTAAAATTTCATCCTGAAACGTTTTCTTGTTTTGTCATAGTTTGCTTGATTGGTCCTTACTGCACATGCACCATATCTTTGTATGCGCATAATATATATTATGTTAAATTATACAATCTTGGGCCGGTCATCAGAATAAGCGAACGCCCCCAACCGACATATGCCTGCCAGCAACTGTAAATAGGTTCGCCCTCGATAAATGCAACATGCGATAATCTGCAACACGCATCTGAATCAACCCACAGGCAATGGCTGAGTGAATCCCCTACCGCTACAATCTATTTTGTTATCCGACACACCGTTGATAGATGTTCGCGCAGAGATTGAGTTTAAGGCCGGCTCATTTCCCTCAGCCAGAAATATGCCGATTCTCAATGACCATGAAAGAGCGCTCGTTGGCATCTGTTACAAAGATAAAGGACCCGATGCCGCCAAGGCACTGGGCCATGAACTGGTCTCTGGCGCCATACGAGAAAACAGAATCGACAATTGGTGTGAATTTATCAGTCAAAATCCTGGCGCAAAGCTCTATTGTTTTCGCGGCGGACTCCGATCAACGCTCGCTCAACGCTGGATTCAAGATCGCGGAATTCAAATCGAAAAAATCAAAGGTGGCTATAAAGCGCTAAGGCAAAGTCTGCTCGCTGTTTACGAAGACTTACCTGAGCTGATTGTCGTCGCTGGTAAAACGGGTACTGGTAAAACTGAGTTCCTCGCCCGAATACCGAATAAGGTTGATCTTGAATACCGCGCCAACCACCGCGGTTCTGCATTTGGAAAGCAGTTATCGGAGCAACCGGCTCAAATCGACTTTGAAAACCGGGTTGCCTTGGATTTTCTTAAGTTGCATTCAGGGCCTGTATTAATTGAAGACGAAAGTCGACTTATCGGACGGATTAATCTGCCTTTGCTGCTACAAAAAGCGATGGCTGAGGCACCGATTGTGCTGCTCGAGGACAGTGTTGAGAATCGAATTGCCCGCATTAACAAGGAATACCTCGTAGAGCAATTTGAAGCTTTGAGCGCACAAACCGGCTCGGTCACCAAAGCGCAAGATGCGCTAGAGCGCATTTTTCTGGATTCACTTGGCGCGATAAAAAAACGTCTCGGGCCTGAACGCCACAGAAGCCTCGTAAATTTGATGGGTGTTGGCTTTCAGATACAAAAAACCGGGGATTTTTCCGCGCACAATGCTTGGATACGCGTTCTGCTCGAAGAATATTATGACCCGATGTACGAATATCAACTGTCAAAAAAGCAGTCGAGAATTATCGGTTCCGGCACGCAGGAAGGGCTATTGGAGTACGCAGATTATTCACCGAAGAAACCATAAAACTGCCCTCTTCCACCCGTCTTTGCTACGCGGGTATTCATCGAAAATAGCTTTCAAATTGATACGTTTTTAATCCAAACTGTCTAGGTGGTTGCCCATCGATCTCATCATAGGCTAGATAAAATGCAGCTTTCGGCATATACATATCGGCCTGTAACATTGTATAAACGTGCGCGCTTACGGGCGGCAAATGAGTATCGATCACGTTTCAGTTTCATCCCATCTAGCGCATCAGATAATAGGTATACAGACCCAAGGTGAGAAAATGAGCGATCGTGATACAGACAATAAAGACTCTGCATTTCAAGCCGACACAGAAGACACTGCATCAAATACGCATTGGGCACTAATCGGCCGGTTGATTACATTTCAGTTTAAACTGGCCATGGATGGATTACGGGATCTACTGTTAAGTCCGGTATCTATCGGGTTTGTACTTTACGGTATCTTGGTACAAAGAGAGCAACCAGATAAATATTTTCGGCGCCTGATGCGTTTTGGACGTGACTCAGATCACTTTATTAATCTGTTCGGAGAAAAGCAGGAAACACTCGGGCCCAAACCAGACATCGATGAAATAGATAAAGAAATGGTCTTATCGTCGGCCAACGTTGCAGATTCTAGAACGGTAACTTCGGATGACTACGTCAAAAAGCTGGAATCACTCATACTAAGCGAGTACAAAAAAGGAGGGTTTATCACCGAACTCAAACATGGAACAGACGGCATTCTTGAGAAACTGCAATCAAAAGCAGAAAGGAGAAGACGAAAGAATCCTGAGACTGACCAGTCTACTGACTCAGATCTAAAATAACCTTTCATTCCGCTTTTCTACGCCAACGCGGAATATTGTCCGGTTGATCATTGAAGTCGTCGATGACAGCTGATCGCAATGACTTACATCTAACAGGCTGCGACGGTTTTGCGCAGCGTAAGATGCCTAGTAACTCTTCTCCTGCCCCAGCACTTGCTCAGCGATGAAGGATTTGATGAGCTCTTGGCTGATCGGCGCTATCACCGGAATCATGATCTCCCGTAAGTAGCGCTCAACGTGATATTCCTTCGCGTATCCCATACCGCCGTGTGTCAGCACTGCGCGTTGACAGGCTTTATGACCCGCTTCTGCGGCGAGAAACTTGGCCGAGTTGGCTTCTGCACCGCAGGGTTTACCCGCGTCATAGAGTGCAGCCGCATGGTTCACCATCAATTGGGCAGCCTCTAGCTCCATCCAGTTAACCGCAAGGGGATGCTGAATTGCCTGGTTCTTGCCGATGGCTCGGTCAAAAACAACACGCTCCTTTGCATATTGTGATGCCCGCTCAAGAGCAAGTTGTCCAAGCCCTACCGCCTCCGAGGCAATCAATATTCTTTCTGGATTCAAACCGTGCAACAGATATTTCCATCCAGCACCCTCCTCCCCAATGCGATTAGCAGCTGGAACCACCAGATCATCAATGAAAAGGGCATTTGAATCGACCGCCTCACGTCCCATTTTTGGTATTTTGCGGACTTCAATCGCGCTTCTGTCGAGGTCCGTGTAAAAAAGACTCAGACCATCCGTTGGCTTTTTACAATCTTCAAGATCGGTAGTGCGTACAATAAGTAGGATTTTAGTCGCCGATTGAGCAGTGGTGGTCCACATTTTTCTGCCATTGATCACATAGTTATCCCCATCTCGAACCGCTCGCGTGCTGAGTCTGGTCGTGTTCAAACCGGCATCGGGCTCAGTCACGCCAAAGCAAGCTCTGTCTTGTCCTTTGATCAGAGGAGGCAGAAACCTCGACTTTTGTTCCTCATTACCAAATATCACAATAGGATTAGGCCCGAAAAGGTTGAGGTGGACTGCCGAGGCGCCGCTCATCCCAGCGCCACTCCGGGCTATTGTGTGAGCAAGCACCACAGCTTCAGTGATACCAAGTCCTGCGCCACCGTATTCTGTCGGCATCGCGATACCTAGCCATCCGCCTTCTGTGATTGCAGCAACAAACTCCTCGGGAAAGCTACCAGAGGCATCTTTTTCAGCCCAATAATCATCGTCAAAATTCTCACAGACCTTTTGCACAGCACTTCTGATTTCGCTTAATTGTTCGTTGCTAGTCACGTTTTTCTTCCTTTGATGCTATCAATTTCCAAAACATATTGAATGTTTCGTTTGTTCGTGATCTTCACTGGAATTACATTTTCCGGTGACATTTGGCTCGCTAATTATCAAAATCAGCCGATATAGTGTTGCTTCCACACATATTCTTGACTATTTCCACTATCTATTCAGTCTTCCAGCAGGTTTAATTGTTAGTCTAGTTCTCTAATAATCGAACTGCAGAGCGCGCACCCCAGTTTCAGCTGGATTACTGCCTAGAGCCATAGTCCGAATCGGTAAGCTGAACACAGGTCGCCAATGAACTGTAGCAAACTAGAACGATAGCGGCGAGCCGCTTTATGGACAACTTTTATGATCGAAAAGCAACCTGCAAAAGATCAGGATCCGTTATCAATGGATCCATATAATACGCCCCCCGATGATGTTCGGGTCAAAGACGAGAAAGCGACGTCCCTCGAAGATTCCGAGTCAGACCACGCCCTCGCTGAAGATCAACTAGGCGTTAGACTCGAAAAGCAATACAAACGCGAAACAACGCGCGCGGCACTCGTTGAGGCAACCCAAGCTTTGGTCATGGAGCGCGAGAAAGAAAAATTTACAATTCAGGATATTACGCATCGTGCAAACGTCTGCTCTGGTACTTTTTATAACTACTTCGAAAGCAAACACAAAATATTTGAAGCGATTGCGGAGAGCATGCGGGCGGAGTTTACCAAGGAGCTCGATAAGCTTCGAGCGCCACTCAAAGACCCCGCAATGATCGTTGCAGTCACACTCAACCATTGTTTTGAGCGCGCCCAGAACCACGAAACTTGGAATAGTTTTGTATCAGCGACCTGTCTTAGTGACGAGTACTTTTTACATCAAGATGCCGACCAGTGTTACCAAGATATCGAACGCGGCGTCACCGCGGGTCGATTTAAGGTCGGGAATATTCCGTTCACCCAGCGTCTAATTCTAGCGATGGTGCAACACATTAGCAGCGAAATTAGACTTGGAAACCTTGAGAACAATGCGATTGAAGATGCAACCCAGGCAATTCTAAAAATGCTTGGCATATCGGATGTTATCGCCAAAGCGTTAACCCAACCGGTTCGTCCACCCATTGCTAGACCCAAACGCAATCACATCTCGATTTCACTCGAATCCCAGCCCAACGTTGGCGAAAATGCAGAACCGATGCTGCAACCCATTTCAAACAAGGCCAGGATTATTAGTTGAGTGCGCAGTTGAGTGCGCAGTTGCAATCCTTAGGGAAACAATCCTTGTACACAACGAAATGATTAGTTGAGTGCATCATTTTCATTGCCGCCAAAACGAGTCGGCGATTAATCGAGGACACCTAGTTGGAATTCCACTTAGATGTCTCCGATGGCCATTCGGTCACAGGCGCCTGTTATAACCCCAAAACCATTTTTGCCATGATATTTCGCTGGATCTCGTTTGAACCCGCATAGATTGAAACCTTTCGGGTATTAAAATATGCAGGCGCTGCTACCGCTGCGTGTTCTGGGCCAATGGGCTCGACATTTGATCCCTTAACAGGTCCGGAGTTATCGAAAGGGGCCGCATAGTTTCCAACCGCCTCGCAATAGAGCTCCGTCAGTACCTGTTGCAACTCGCTGCCACGACACTTCAACAGCGATGACTCAGGTCCGACATTTTTTCCAGTACTCAAACTGCTAAGAATTCGTAACTCCGTGAATTCAAGGGCTGAAATAGCGATCTCGGCTTCCGCTATTTTAGATTGAAACGCAGGGTCTTCACTCAGAGATCGACCATCACCACTCTTTTCCTCAGCGGCGACTTGCTTCAGACCCGTCAGACCGGCCTTCAAACCATGTGAATAGGCATTGCCGCGCTCGAATTCGAGCAGATATTTAGCATATGTCCAACCCTTCCCTTCTTCACCAATAAGGTTTTCAACGGGCACACGAACATCGCTGAAATGCACCATGTTGATTTCCTGGAAACCCTTAGCAGGACCGTCAATGGTCACAATCGGCTGAACTTCAATTCCTGGCGTTGTCATATCGATCAACAGGAATGAAATGCCCATTTGGCGGATATCATCATCACTTGTTCTCACAAGACAGAAAATCATATCTGCGTACTGACCCAATGTATTCCAGGTTTTGGACCCATTAACGACGTAGTAATCTCCATCACGCTCTGCCTTGGTGCGCAATGACGCGAGGTCTGAACCAGCGCCGGGTTCTGAATATCCCTGACACCACCACTGGTTACTGGCAAGAATATCAGGCAGATATTTGTCCTTTTGCGCCTGCGTGCCATATTTCATGATCACTGGGGCCACCATTGATTGGCCAAAAGGCATGATGCCGGGTGTTCCCGCTGCAGCCATTTCTAGGTCAAAC
>UPTG01000787.1_pt1 | contig 25124 bp, 24 predicted proteins | sample 2160121 | NCBI WGS metagenome assembly UPTG01 (sample SAMN06266255, study PRJEB28933) | marine metagenome | isolation source: Columbia River Estuary | place: USA:Columbia River Estuary, USA | collected 2014-07-27
AAGATTTCGCTTAGCATCAGTGAAATCCGGATGGTAATAATTGAGATATGCGTCATTGTTGTTAGCTGACCAGTCTTTTTGCCATTCATTCAGCGCCATGATTAGATCGTCAGAATTTTGTTGCGCCTCCTGTGGTAACCAGTACAGTTTCTCTGAAAGTACAAAAGTACTTTCTCCAGTCTTGATATATGCCTTGAAATTGTCGAGGACCGTGTTGGATACAACAACACAGCCGTCGCTATCAAATAAAGGGCGCTCGATCACACCTTTAGGTAGCCCGTGCAACCAGATTCCGTGCCCTGTGCGTTGCTTTATCCGATCCCAGTTGTTGGGGTAGTTCAGGGGGTATGCTCCTGTTCCATATTTATCTATTAGCTGATCGTCGGTTAGGAAAGATGTGATTTTGTAGATTCCCAAAGGTGTTTTCAGGTCTCCCTCAACTTTTTTACCGAAACCCGCCTTGCCGATCGAAATGGGAACGGAGCTTCTAGTAAAGTAACCGCCGGTTTCTGTTCTCTCTAGCAAATGTAATATACCGGCACCTAATTCAGCCCAAAACAGATAGGGTGAGTCTTGATCATCGTATATCAAACCTGCTGGCATGCCCTGCCCCGGTAAGGCTGTCGTGTTGGCGTTTGATAATAGCGGGGCAGACGTCGCTGGTTGGGCCTGAGCACTGCCAACTTGAAGTAACAAAAATATTGCCGTTAGCAGAAAGCTGCCAAACGAACATTTTGTCCTGATATTGCGAGATAGTTGTTTTACAAACAATTTGCAGATCTATTGGTTGCGGTCTGTTTAAGGAGCGTTATTAAGCCATTGCAGATGTAAATTCACAAGATTTGCGATGGCGAGGCGTTTTTATCGCTGCTTGCGAAGTGTATTTAACGGACTGGATGCAATTAATGTCGAGAACCAGCAATTGATAATATCGCGCGAATAATTGATTGGCAGTTAAATTGCTGGATCGAACAAGGCTGGAATATCGCTCATGCCGAGACGAGATACTGTGTGCCTAGAGATCAGTGCTGTGAATTCTGATGATCGATCAGAGCACAGCGGACTTGAATCTCTTTGAAAGTGTCAGTAGCCTGTCGCCCTCATTTCCTGACGAACATTAAAATGAACTCAGATAGCAGTACATCCGATACAGGCCATAAAGCTTCTGCCGTGTTTGACTTTATTGTCTATGAAGTCAAAGAAACACTGGCATTAATTACGATCAATCGTCCTGAAAAACACAATGCTATTTCACTGCAGACCCTGAGTGAGCTGCAGACTGCGGTGGGCCTAGCTGCGGCTGACGAAGCGGTGCGGGTCGTTGCGATTACTGGGGCTGGAGGCAGATCGTTCGCTTCTGGTTCCGACCTAAATGAGGTCATGCATCGTGATCTGAAAAAAGCGCTGGAACCTATCGTTCAGGGTTTGGCTCAGCAACTTGAAGAGTTACCTAAATCGACCATTGCAGCGATAGACGGAATCTGCATGGGAGGTGGTCTCGAAATCGCACTTGGTTGCGATATGCGTATTTGTGCAAAAGGCAGTCGTTTTGGTACACCAGAAGGAAAGCTCGGCATCATTCCTGGTGGCGGCGCTACAGTGCGACTCCCAAGGATTGTTGGTCGCGGCTGGGCCATGGAAATGATGTTGATGGGTGAGCCCATCAGCGCAGAGCAAGCATTGCAAATTGGGCTAGTCACCTGTGTGACTGAAACCGACAACTTGATGACCGAGCTGGAGCGACGTGCAGCGCATCTGGCAACATTTGCGCCATTTGTGCCACAGTTTATGAAACTCATGGTGCACAAGGGGATGGAAGGTAGCAAAGAAGCAGCTTTAGCGATGGAAAAAATGGGTCAGGGCGCTTTATTGCAAACGGAAGACAAAAATGAAGGGATCGATGCGTTTCTCACCAAGCGCAAGCCAGTATTCAAAGGCAAGTAGCCTACGCGCTGCTTGCAATCAGATCCGTCAGCTTGTCTACCCAGACTGGGTTGTCGTTCAAACAGGGAATTAAAGTGAGAGACTCGCCGCCGTGTGACTTGAAGGTTTCTGTTCCTTCGAGCTCGATCTCTTCCAGTGTTTCCAAACAATCACTCACAAACGCCGGGCATAGCACTAACAAATTCTTTACGCCGGCATTAGCTAGTTCGATCAAAGTATCGTTCGTGCTCGGTTCGAGCCAGCGTGCGCGACCAAGGCGAGATTGAAAGGCTATCGTGTATTGCTCCTGCTTCAAACCTGTTTCCTTCACAAAACACTCAGTTGTTTTGAATACTTGATGACGGTAACAGGTCTCGTGCGCGGAAGAAGAGACGCTACAACAGTTTTCCTGTTTCAGACAATGATTGCCGGTAGGGTCTGTCCCGGTGATGTGCTGCTCGGGCAATCCGTGGTAGCTGAACAAGACATGATCATAACTTTCTGGTTTGCTGATCCAAGGCTGAGCGCTACTAACCAGTGCTTCAATATATTCTGGTCGATCATAGAAAGGCTTCAAGGTTTTCAGTTTGATTGACAGAGCATGTTTCTTCAGAACACGTTCGGTTTCAGCAATCGTTGTTGCTATCGTACTTTCGGCATAGTGTGGATAGAGTGGCACCAACAGTATTTCATCAATGTTTGGGAGGCTGCTGAGTTCAAGCACCTGAGACTCGATGCTCGGTGTGCCGTATCGCATTGCCATGCCAAGTGGGACGCTGTTCGTTGCTTTGAGCGCCGCGAGTAATTTCATGGAAAGCACGATAAGGGGCGAGCCTTCGCTGGTCCATATACTTTGGTAGGCACGCGCGGAAGCTTTAGGTCGAAATGGCAGAACAAATAAACCAACGATCAGACGTCTTAGTATCCAGGGCAATTGAATGACATAGGGGTCCATCAAAAATTGATTCAGGTAGCGTCTTACTGACGATACATCTGCACCACTGGGCGATCCTAGATTTACTAGCAATACAGCCCTATTATTTCTTTTATCCATTACTTTGCAGGTCAGCCTTTCATTCGCTCGTTTTTAGGATCATAAAAGCCGCCTAGCCTGACCTCAATTGGGTATCGTTCACAGGCAACTTCTATCTCGAATTCTCTGCTTGCAAGAAATTGACCGTTTATGCCATCCGAGTGTTCTAGCGAAGCGATGCCTAGACTCTTGTTGACACGAAAGCCCCAAGCGCCAGATGTTGTTAATCCGATTATCTTGCCGTTACAAAATATAGGTTCGTCGTGTAAAAGCAGAGGCGCATCATCGCTTGTCAGCGCAATTGTGACAAGCCTTTTTGATTGCTTGCCTTTTTTTCCAGTTAGTGCAGCTTTACCGATGAATTCATCTTTTTCCATATCAACAGCAAAGCCGAGACCGGATTGGTAAGGATTAATTGAATCATGGATATCGTGCCCCCAGTGTTTGTATGACTTCTCAATCCGACATGCGTTCATTGCGTGAAAACCGGCGTTGGCTAGACCAAGGTCTTGACCCTCTTGTTCGATACGACTGAATATTTTTTTCGCATTCGTTCGATCGAAATAGAGCTCGTAACCAAGTTCACCGACATAGCTCAGCCGATTTGCGCGGAAGCTTATGCCGTCCTCCTCGAAAAAGTGTGACTTGTAGTAGGGCAGCATACTGTCGCTTACATCCTGTCGAGCAATCCGGGACAACAAACCTCGTGACTTTGGCCCCATGATGCCAAGCATGAAGGTCTGGTCGGTTCTGTTATCGACGGTCACGTGATAATTTACAGCGTGTTTTTGCAGCCAATAAAAGTCTCTGAGTTCTGAAGCACAGGCGCTGACCACCATGAACTCATCCACAGCGATACGCGTAACAGTCACATCAGCTTCAATGCCGCCCCTTACATTTAGCCATTGTGTGTAAACAATTTGCCCCGGCGATACGTCCATATTGTTTGCTGAAATATAGTTGAGCAAGGTAAGCGCATCGGGACCCTTGACGCTGTATACGGGATAAGACGCTTGGTCTATCAACGCAACATCATTGCTTATCGATTGACATTCTTCAGCACACCCAGGGAACCAATTAGGTTTGCCATATGTGTATTGGTATTCAGGTTTTACACCCCTGGCATACCAGTTAGGTCTTTCCCAGCCACCGAGTTCTCCCATGACCGCATTTTTTGCAAGAAACTCCTTATGCAGTGGGCCGTGCCTAATATCCCTGGCAGTTTCATATTGTCGGTTTGGCCAATGCATTGCGTACAGCAGTCCCAGCGATTCCCGGGTTCGTTCGACTAAATATTTTTTTTCACTCTGGAATGGAAAAGTTCTTCGGATGTCTACGTCCCAAAGGTCCATTGGCGGATGCCCCAATTTTATCCAGTCCGCAAGTACCTTACCTGCGCCACCAGACGATTGAATCCCGATAGAATTAAATCCGCAGGCCACGAAAAGGTTTTTGAGCTCGGGCGTTTCTCCCAACAGGTATCTATCATCAGGCGTAAAACTTTCGGGACCGTTAAAAAACAGACTGACGCCTGCAGCCTCAAGCGCAGGATATCTATTCATTGCCGCTTCAAAGATAGGCTCGAAGTGTTCGAAATCATCCGGAAGAGAATCAAATTCAAAGTGTTCCGGGATGCCATCCATGCCCCAAGGTTTGGCGACAGGTTCAAAGGCCCCCAAGAGAAGCTTTCCGGCATCAACCTTGTAATATGCGTGTTCATCCGGTACCCGTAGCGTAGGTCGCATTTGTCTGAGCGCGTCGATCGGTTCCGTAACCAGATAAAAATGTTCTGCCGCTTGCAGCGGTATAGAAATATTGTGTTTGGCACCAAAATCCCGCGCCCACATGCCAGAAGCGATCACCACTGTGCGGGCCTTGATTGATTCACCGCTCTGCGTGATAGCGCCTGTCACCTGGGTAGAATCAGACAATAATCGCTCAACCGGTTCGTTCTCCAGAATCAGTGCGCCGCCTTTACGCGCGCCTCGCGCCAGCGCCATTGTCGTATCAACGGGATTGGTTTGACCGTCGCCTTCAAGATACACACCACCGACAACAGATTCTGTATTGATATCTGGCCATTGTTCTTTGACAAATCCCGCGTCAATCATTTTGCAGCTAACGCCAAAGGCATTGGCCATGGTTGCCTGTCTTTTGAGCTCTTCTAGCCGTTCGCCATTTAGCGCAAGGCTTAAGGACCCGGTCTGCATGTATCCGGTTGCCTGACCTGTTTCCGCTTCCAGGTCCTTAAATAGCTGAGCTGTATACTGAGCTAACCTGGTCATATTCAGGGTTGCGCGTAGCTGAGCCACCAAACCGGCAGCATGCCAAGTAGTGCCGCTGGTTAATTGTTTTCGCTCAAGCAAAACAACATCTTTGATGCCCAGTTTCGTGAGGTGATAAGCAATTGAGCAGCCAACAATGCCGCCGCCAATGATCAGCACTTCGGTCGACGCTGGTAGTCTGGTCATGGTGTTCTCTGGAATCTCTTATCTTGCATTGAAAGGTGTTATCTTAGCATCGCCCGCACCAAGGTATATAGCGTAGGGTGAACACGAAAATTGACTTAACGCAGGGAGATGCCCATGGAACTTGGAATTTGCGTTGCATCGCATATTAGTGACATTAACTACGTGGTTCGAGCAGAGGCGTTGGGATATAGCCACGCATGGATGGCGGACAGTCAGATGTTGTGGTCCGACTGTTACGCAACGCTTGCGCTTGTCGCATCGAAGACAAATAGCATCAAAATTGGTACTGGCGTCGCGGTATCAAGTACGCGACCAGCACCTGTCAATGCCGCCGGTATTGCCACCATCAACGCCATCGCACCGGGACGCACCTTTTTTGGCGTCGGCGCAGGCAATACAGCGATGAGAGTCATGGGTCAACCTCCTCAACGTATCAAGGACTTTGATCGTTACCTGGCAGAAGTTGCACCGCTACTGCAGGGTCAAGAGGCAATGAATGGCGTGACCGAATCCCATAGCGGGGTGCCGATACGACACATTATGTCTGACAAGGGCTTCGTTAACTTTGATGACAAAATTCCTATGTATGTGTCCGGGTTTGGACCCAGATCCCTTGGCTTAGCAGGAAAACATGGCGACGGTGCGGTACTGGCTTTCGCTGCAAACTCAGGTGGCATGGAGGCCATGTGGTCGATGATCGAAAAAGGCGCACAGGATGCTAGACGAAAGATTGCGCGAGACAAGTTTTATACTTCTGCGCTAACAACAATGGTTGTGCTTGATGAGGGCGAAGCGGTTGATTCGGAGCGGGTGAAGCATGAGTGTGGTGCCTTTGCGATGGCAGCGGTGCATTATGCATATGATCAATTACGCAACTTTGGTCATCAGCCACCAAATTACCTGGCGGGTATATGGCCAGAGTATACGGCGATGATGGCACAAGTACCGGAAGATAGAAGGCACCAACGGATTCATGCGGGTCACAATTGTTGGGTATTGCCGGAAGAGGAAAAGTTTGTCACCAAAGAGGTGATTCAAGCGAGTTGCCTAGTAGGTACTCAGGATCAAATTTTGGGTCAACTTGACGAGCTGGATCGCGCGGGACTGGACCAAGTGATGCTGTTGCCTCCTTTTGATCCTCGTTTTGAGGTCATTGAACGTGTCGCCAGATACATTATTCCGCAGTTGCGCTAACTTTTGAGTTGATGCAACTATCGCGCTCTGCGCCGCCAGATTGCTGAAAAGCCGAAGCCTACCACCAGCACTGCAAGGAAATAGACGCTGGGTAGTACGGCGATGTCGACCCGCTCGAGCACTGTGGTGGCGATCAGGAAAGCAACGGCGAGATTTCGAATTGAACCTTCAATCGCGATGGTTGCGCTATCCGTCGGGGTCATGCCAAGCATTCTCGAAACCCAATAGCCGGTGGCCAGCGCTGTTAAACAGAGGCCTATAGACCAGGGTAATGCCTCTGTAATACCAACGCCTAAGCTATCCCAATTTTCGATAAGTATTAAAATTAAGACGAGATACAGAGATATTTGGGTATATCTCTGCAATTTTTTGGTGTTTCGCAGCACAAAATCTTCCTGGTAATGCAGCCAAAACATGCCGATGCCTACAGGGAAAACCACAAGTAAAAACAGTCGTAGCAATGTGTCCATCACGGGAAGCTCTATCGACCCGGAAAGGTCAGGCATGAGATACCCAAACGCCCAAAAAAACAGCGGCACCGTAACAAAAGATAGAACGCTGGAGACTGAGGTAAGAAGCACTGAGAGGGCGATATCCGCTTTTGCGATTAACACCAACACATTCGAGAAGCCGCCGCTTGGACATGCTGCAATCAGTAAAATTCCGATGAGAAGAGGTTCGGATAACGGCAGTTCAAAAGTGAAAACAATCAGCACAAGACAAATAGCAATGAGTGGAAACGTGAATGTATGAACTAGCGTGCCGATGACCGGAACCTGTGGTTTTTTCAGAAATCCCACGAAATGCTGGACGCGAAGTTCGATACCAATTGCGACCATGGCCAACAAAACCGCGATCGGTAGCAAATGTGCTTGGGCGCTAATGACACCAAACATATGACTAAACTCGTTCAAGCTGGCACCGCGTATTAAAGCGCCTATCGGGTCTCCCGGCTTTGGCGTCGAGCCGCTTAAAAGCTTCCCTATCTTTCTGTTGAAAATTGCCAGGGATGCGGTCTGGCTCACGCATAATGCCTATATCTGGACCTGAAGCCAAGCGCCCGATTTGACTTAAGTACGACCAGTCAGGCATATAGGTATTAGAAACTTGGCATGCTGAGAGGTCGTGTATGAAGGATGTGCAAACTGGCGGTTGTCGTTGTGGCGCCACGCGTTATGAAATAACCGGGTCGCCGGTTACTCAGCTGATGTGTTTTTGCAGTGATTGCCGGGCCTTCACAGGATCAGATGCTTTTGCCGCGTACATCGTCAAACAGGTGGACTTTTCACCTACAGAGGGAAGCCCAAAGTTCTACGCAACGGTAGCCCGCTCCGGACGAGCCGTGAAGCGCTACTTTTGTGACACCTGCGGCTCGAGTCTCTGGGCCCAGCTTGAGATCGGCCTAGTGAGTGTTGCCGGTGGTTCGCTCGATGATGTTGAGCTGTTTCAACCGGTCAGGACAAATTTGGCAGATGAAGCACCCGCATGGGCGCGCATACCCGACAGCCTCGAGGCAGGATAAATGACAATTCAAATAGATGAAATTACACCTAACATCGGTGCCGAGGTTAAAGGAATAGATCTTGCAAATCTCGACGAAAAAACCTTCTGTGAAATCGAGATGGCTTTCGCGAAGCATCATGTACTCGTATTTCGCGACCAGCTGTTGTCTCGCGACCAGCACAAAGCTTTTGGGCGACGTTTCGGTGACATTCACATTCATCCGTCAAAACGTAACGGGTTGAGCGACCAAGCAGATAAGGAACTCTTTATCATCGACGTTCAACCCGATGCTAAACAAGCCAACGGCGAGGCTTGGCATGCCGATGTGACATGCGAAGAAATTCCACCACTCGCGTCGCTGTTGTATGTCACCAAGGTTCCTGAAAATGGTGGCGGGGATACCATGTTCACCAACATGTGCGAGGCTTATAATGAATTATCTCAGGCGATGAAAGATTTTCTCCGTGATAAAACGGCGTTTCATGACGGCGAAATTGATCTGGCGAATTATGGTATCAGGCTAAGGGTCGGGCAGAGTTATCCTCAGTCGAGTCATCCGGTGATTACTAAACACCCGGTTACAGGTAAGGCGATTCTCTATGTTAACAAGAGCTTTACATCACACATTGAGCAGCTAAAAAAATGGGAAAGTGATGCTGTTTTGTCTGGGCTGTATGATTTTATTGAAAGAAACCTGAGGACCCAGTGCAGGGTGAAATGGACAACTAATACGCTAGTTATGTGGGATAACAGAAGCGTTCAGCACCAGGCGATTCGAGACTATGTTGGCTATGCTAGATATGGAGAGCGGGTATCAATTGTGCCAAAAGAAAAACCTATCGCTTACTTCCAAGATTGACCAGCATAGTTGGGACAGCGCGCCTCCTTCACATTTTTGTTCAGGGGTAACTTTCAGGACTAAATTGTGGTGACTCAGACATGCACCAATTGCTCAATCATGGTTTCACGCATTTTGAATTTTTGAATTTTACCAGTCACCGTCATTGGAAACTCATCTACAAAACGAACAAGTGATGGTACTTTGAAGTGAGTAATCTGATCTCGACAAAAAGACTTAACGCCCTCCTCATTCAGCGTTGCGTTTTGTTTTAGCTGAACCCAAGCGCAAACGATTTCACCATAGCGCTCATCAGGAATACCAAAGACCTGTACTTCCTGTATATCCGGGTGGGTGTATAGAAACTCTTCTACTTCCCTTGGGTAGACATTTTCACCGCCGCGAATAATCATGTCCTTGATTCGGCCGACAATCTGAACGTACCCTTCTTCGTCCATTTCTGCGAGGTCTCCCGAGTGCAACCAGCCGGTCGCATCAATCGTTTCGTCGGTTCTTGCTTCGTCATCCCAGTATCCCTGCATAACTGAATAACCACGGCAGCAAAGTTCGCCCTTGTCTCCCAAGGGCACGACACGGCCACTCTCATCAATAATCTTTATTTCCTGGTAGGGGCCAACTCGACCAACGGTTCCGCAACGTTTTTCGGCTGGTGCGTCGATATCTGTCATATGGTTTACGGGGCTGGTTTCGGTTTGACCGTACATGATGGTAATTTCGCTCATGTTGAGTTTATCGATGACCTGATGCATCAACTCAAGTGGGCATGGTGCCCCGGCCATGACACCGGTTCGAAGGGTTGAAAGCTCGTATTCGGCAACATTCGGTAAATCGGTTTCAGCAACAAACATGGTAGGCACGCCGTGTAAGGCAGTGCACTTTTCCTCAACAACAGTCCTGAGCACAACATCAGGGTCGAAGCCCTCGTCGGGAAATACTGCGCAGGCTCCATGAGTCATGCAGGTGAGGTTGCCCATCACCATGCCAAAACAATGGTACAGAGGAACGGGGATACAAAGCCGGTCTTCTGAAGTGAAGCGCATGCCGGCACCTACTTGCAAACCGTTGTTTAATATATTGAAGTGACTGAGGGTCGCGCCCTTGGGGCTACCTGTGGTTCCGCTGGTAAATTGTATGTTGATTGCATCATCAGCCTGCAGTGTTGGTGCAATTTCAGCCATGCGGTCGTAGTGTGTATCCTCACCCATCTCGCAAACCTTGTCGAAATTGAACATGCCTGGTGACACGGCATCGCCCATGCGAATCACGGTGGTTAGGTGGGGTAGTTTTATTGATTTAAGTTCCCCGGGCTCGCAGGTTGCTAATTCGGGAGCCATCTCTTGAAGCATTCGGAGGTATTCGCTGGTCTTGAATTGCGCTGCCGTAATAATGGTTTGGCACTTGACCTTGTTTAGCGCGTATTCCAGTTCGTAGGGACGATAAGCGGGGTTGATGCACACCATAATGGCGCCGATTTTGGCGGTGGCAAATTGCGTGAGGCACCATTCAACACGATTTGGAGACCATATCCCAACTCGGTCGCCAGGCTCGACGCCGAGGCTAACAAGCCCCGCTGCAAGCGCATCGATTCTGGATTTGTATTCCGAGAAGGTCCAACGAATATTCTGGTGACGAACAACCAGCGCTTCTTTGTCAGGATAGGTTGCTGCGATACGCTCAACGCAAGCACCTATTGTTTCGTACAGCAGAGGCTCATTTGCCTGACCGCATAGATAGCTTTGGCCTTTTGGCAGATTGTTCATAAGTATCTCCGTTTAGATATCTTTAAGGTGTTACTTCTCTTTGCATGCTGCAGACATTTTAAGCAAAAGCGGTTGGCTTTGGCGAAACGTCATCGTTTGCCATGAGCGCGTTGATCAATCGTTCATTCATGTCAGCACGGAGCGCCGATGATTCTGTGAGATTATTCATTTCTTCAGGATCGTTTTTTAGATCAAAGAGTTCAGCGCCTTCATAACCCTGATAGACAGTCAATCTGGTTTCCTCGGTGATCAGCGTTCGCATTCTCAACGGCGTGCCAACATGAAGAATATCATTAAGCTGATCTTCCTCGATTAAGATCTCATCCCGAATCGTTGAGGCGGGATTCTTGAGTAGTTCGCTGGCATCATGCCCTTGCATCCCGTGAAACGCCTCGAGACCCGCTTGGGCCAGCAATGTGGGGCCAAGATCAAGAGATGAGATCAAGCTATTTGAGACCCCGGCGGGCATTGCGGGGACATCAATGAGTAGTGGTACCCGGGTACAACCCTCATAGTGCATGGCGCCCTTTAGCATCACACCATGATCGCCAAACATATCGCCGTGGTCACTGGTAAACACGACGATTGTGTTCTCTCGCAAGTCTAAAGTATCAAGCTCGCCGAGAATCTTTCCAATGCCATCATCGATCATTGAAATCATACCGTATTCTTTAGCAGCCATTTCACGGAGTTCGATTTCCGTTGGGGCGAACATATTCACACCCCGGCGAAGACCAGATGCCCCTTCCTTGATGACTCTTTGGTAGTGGGGAGCTGAGTCTTGGTGTTTATCGCCGTAGCTTGCTGGCATGACATAGTCTTCGGGGGAGTACATATCGAAGTATTTTCCCGGAGGTGTGAAAGGGTGGTGTGGGTCAGGGTAAGAAACGACAGCCATAAAGGGTGTGTGCGGTTCCTTTGCCCGTGTCCGCAGGAAATCTGTGGCGACATTGGTGATGTAATTTGTTGGATACAATTCTTCAGGCGTGGATGTTTTCCAGACCATATGCGATGAAGATTCATAAGCCTGCCCGACTGAGCCTCCCTGGATGGTTGACGGGTCGATGCCTTGTTGCAGCAACCACTGATAATAGTGACCGCCACATTGGTCGGAGTGTGCCACGACAAGGTCGACCTCGCCAAAGCCGTAATAGTCGTCTGGCATTTGAACGTGTTCTTTTGTGTGTCTTTTTAGGTCTTCGTATTGATCCCAGCCAGTAGGATAGTGCCTGAGGTCAATCGCATCCCCGGGCTGCAATTTATCGGTCTGCTTTCTCGCGACCGATGCCATGATGTTCATATTCTGGAGATGGCATTTACCGAGGTGAGCTGTATGGTACCCCGCGCGTTTGAGGACTCTTGGAAAAGTTTCCACTCGCCAGTCGAGGGCGATCCCGTTGTATCTCGTGCCGTGCAGCGAAGGCATACGGCTGGTGAATATTGAAGATCGATTGGGCATGCAAATAGGGTTGGCCACATGGGCGCGATCGAATCTCATTGATCTAGCTGCTAGCGCATCAAGGTGTGGGGTTCGGACCGTCGGGTTACCACCGAACCCAGTATGATCCGGACGATGTTGGTCGGTCATGATGAACAGGATGTTAGGGGAAGTGTTGCCGGTCATAAAATTGCCCGTCTGAATTAAGCATCTCGCGTGTGGGGGTTTCTTATATCATGAAACTTCAGTTGTATCTGCTTCTCCGGCTCGCTTCTGGGTGCTGAGGTGTAACCATGAATGAGTACTCCTAAATCCAACTGCTCGGATGTTAGCTGCAGCCATACTGCGCGACCAGCCCAATCTCAAAAAGAAGCAGCAAGGAATTTACGGCTAAAGGCCAAAGGTATTTTTGTGCTTCCATCAAGAACCAATTGGGTTATATGCTGACGTGAAGATTAGGCCGCTGGCATTTAGCCTTAGTAATACGACGACAAGTGAGGGCCTAAGCAAATGGGTCAATTCAATCAAAGGCTTCTTTGAAAAGAAGCCGGGAATGAGTAGAAAGTCATTGTGGGTAATTATAAAGAGCGTCTCAAAACGCATCGTGTCGCTACGGTCGATGATATTCCCGCGATCATGGGTCTCATGCGATTGGCCATCGCGGAGAACATGAAGTCGTTCCTTTCAGCAGCTGAAATCGAAGCGGCACAGGAAACAATGGGTGTCGATCGTTCTCTGATAAACGATGGTACTTATTTTGTTATTGAAACAATGCATGAGGGTGAGACAGTAATCATCGGTTGCGGTGGCTGGGGTAAGCGTAGAACGCTATATGGTGGCGATCACACCGCTGGGCGTGATGATAGTTTGAGTGATCCAGTAACTGAAGCGGCGCGAATTCGAGCCATGTACACGCATCCACAATGGACTCGTCAGGGAATAGGCTCGTTGTTGCTTGACCTTGGAGAGTCGGCTGCACGCGGTGAAGGGTTTAAGACGATCGAACTGGGCGCGACCGTTCCGGGCGAGCCTCTCTACCTTGCCAGGGGTTATGTCGAGATTGAGCGAGCAACGACTGTTGCTGCAAACGGATCGAATAACGTTGTGATCAAAATGGCTAAAATACTTTGACCGTCGCGACCGCGCATGACTCAAATATCTGTCTGCCTGCGGCCGGATCTAGCAGTTTTTTCATGCCGTTTCTTAAAGTGCGCGTATCATCTGAACTTAGCCGACCGTGACTCTACTTAACGATGAGACGAGACCTAAGTTCTTTCCGTGCGTAATTATCGAGCCCCGCGGTATCAAGATAACCCTCGTAGGATCCGTATCCGTCGAGGACTTCCTGTAAAGCAGCAGTAAGATATTCTTCTCTTACACCAGCAATGACCCGCAGGCTTTTTTCGTCGGCATCTTCTCCATATCTTTCCAGAAACCTGGGTAGCAGGTACTCAAAAAGCTCCTCGGCAGAATTGGTTAACAAATAATCTGTGACGACATCCTTCATAGAGACGCCTAAGGCAAGTTGAATCATCGCTGCACCAAAACCGGTTCTGTCCTTACCTGCCGAGCAGTGTAAAAGGAAACCGTTCTCAACCGCCATCAGCTCTGCAAAAAGCTTTCGATAGGCATCCACGTGATCTCGTGCAATCTCTCGGGTAATTTCCCGCATGAATGAAATGCGGTCAAGATGGGTTTGGTTCGAGTCCTGAAAACTTGACATCAATTGTGGTGAGCTTCCGGGCGCAATAGGAATATGCACCCTGACCCTGAAGGGTTCCGTTGTCGGTGTTGGTCCATGTTCTATCTCGTCGTCGCGGCGTAGATCACAGATAACACCAATATCAAGAGCAGCGAATACAGCATGGGCTCGCTCGGGTATGTTGGCGAGTGAGCCGCAACGAAAAAGTTTGCCTTTTGCAACTAGGCCGTCAGCAGTAGCGTAACCGCCAAAATCTCGAAAGTTCATTGAGCCTTCAAGTGAAATAAAGCGATTTTGGCTGTTTAGTAAATGCATGATTGATCCGTTATTTGTAATGAAATTTGTTCGATGAGTCTCTCGGCGGTACAAGGTGCCTATTTTCGACCACGATCCCTCCGTTCACGATAAAATCTTCGTGACACACGGTGTGGGTTTGGGCAGTGTTGACGACGGGTTAGGTGTCATGCTTTAGCCGACCGGAAGTTGAAAAAATGTTGCTAGCGAAATTTAGCGTCAAGTTCAGCTACTTTATCGAGGTGCTGTGCCACCTTGGCTGGCTCAGATTGCGGCATATTGAAAATGATATCCGAGTTACTTTGCGTCAGTCTGCCGGCGATGCCGAAGTTTGCTATGATCCTGCTCCCTGATGGTTGATAGAGATCGGTAAAAGTGGCCGTTACTGTACCACCTATGTATTGATGTTGTCGTCGTTCATCAGGTGTTTCAGAGATGCGACTTATTCTGATGACAGTTAGTATATTCTTGATCGAATGCGGTAATGGTTTTTAAAGGTTGATGAGCTATGGCATATCTATCCAGAGTCGTTCAAATTTCGGCGTGGTTTCCCGGTGCGGCGCGTGGTTTCGCTGCGACGCTAAGTCTTATTTTGCTAGCTGGATGTGGTGATAATCGCCCCGTTGGCGATTCACTGATTGAGGAAATAACTGACAAGCCGGTAGCATTTGAGTATGTCGAAGCAACAATTGAAGATGTGCACGATGCGCTCCAGTCAGGGGAGATAACTTGCGTTGACATCGTCTCAGGCTATCTCGCTAGGATCGATGCTTACGATAAGAAGAATGGCGTGAATGCCATCATCTTCAAAAACCCCCGAGCGATTCCACGAGCAGTAGAAATTGATGAAGCATTAGCAGCCGGCAAAGATTTAGGGGCGCTATATTGTGTGCCGGTGCTGCTAAAAGATAATTTTGATACACATGATATGCCCACGAGTGGTGGATCTGTCGCATTGAAAAACAGCACGCCACCGGACGATGCTTTTCTGGTAAAAAAACTGCGTGAGGCCGATGCAATCATTATTGCGAAAACCAACATGGCAGAGTGGGCTTTCAGCGCCAAGCAAACATTGAGTTCGTCTTACGGTCGGACAGCCAATGCTTACGATACGTCGCGTGTGCCAGCAGGCTCAAGTGGAGGAACTGCCTCTGGTATTGCGGCTAGTTTTGGGGTGGTGGGCATAGGCAGCGATACCGGTAATTCCATTCGTGGACCTTCATCACATCTTGGGCTGTTTGGCATTCGTTCCTCTATGGGTTTGGTGAGCCGAGATGGGGTGATTCCGTTGGCCTTTGATAGAGATGTCACGGGGCCGATGACTCGGACAGTGACCGACGCCGCAAAGGTGTTGAGTGTTGTTGCCGGCAGAGATGACGCTGACCCTTACACAGCCTACCGATCTGCACAAAAAAACGTTGATTATGCGCAGTTTCTTGACGCTGATGCGCTAAAGGGTAAACGGATTGGTGTACTGAGAGCACTGGTGCAGCATGATGAAGCCGATCCTGAAGTTATCGAAGTGTTCGATCGTGCCGTGACCGAGTTAGCCGCTGCAGGCGCTATTATTGTCGATGACTTTGAAATCATAAACCTAGACAGTCATATGAATGCCAATAATTTTTGCGTTCGGTTTCGGTATGACATGCATCGGTATCTGGCGTCGTTAGGTCAAAACGCACCGATAAAAGACGTCATGGAGGTGATAGAAAGTGGAGAATTCGACCCTTACATAGAAGAGCGAATACATTTTTTCGGGAGTAACCCGAAAGATGTCCATCCAAAAGATTTAGAAACACCATGTCTTGACTACCTTGAGCACGAAGGCAGGCAATCTTTCATGCAAGATGTCGTGACATCAATGGATTCAGCGGCAGCGGGTAAGGGCGTTGATGCTTTTGTCTATCCAAGTTGGTCTTATCCACCAGCGAATCTGGATAAGGCGATTGAGGAGTACAGGGGGGACAACAGCCAGAAGATCGCACCGGCAACCGGGTTACCTGCCGTTACCGTACCCATGGGGGTGACGAGAGATACGCTGCCTGCAGGACTTCAGATAGTGGGTAAGCTGGATTCAGATGGCATGCTGATAGGCATGGCCTATGCTTATGAACAGCAAACCCATCACCGCACAGTACCTCAGGGATATCCTCCCTTGTAGTTAGCCCGGCGACGAAGTGCTTAATCAAAAATTGTTTCAGGTATGTTGGAAAATGTCAGAACAACAATTCGGAAAAGGTGATATCTCTTTTCAGGCTGCAGGCGGGCAAGCAGGCATACTGAAACTTGTAGAAGCTTTCTACCGTGTAATGGAAGCGCGAACCGATGCTAAAGAGATCAGAGACATGCACCCGGACGACCTCGCCGTGTCAATTGATAAGCTTGCCAGATTTTTATGCGGCTGGATGGGTGGACCGAAATTGTATTCGGAAAAATACGGTGGCATAGCGATTCCACCCGCGCATGCGCATTTGCCCATTGGAGAAGCGGAGAAAGCCGCTTGGTTAACTTGCATGGCCTGCGCGCTTGAAGAGCAGCATTATGCGCCAGAGTTTAAGAAGTATTTAATGGTTCAGCTTGCCGTGCCTGCTGGGCGCATTGTTACGCTTCAGCAGAATATGAGAAAGTGATGGTTGGAAATTGGTATCGCGCTTGGTGTCAGGTCTGGTGGCTCATCCTGTTAGAATAGGTAAGATAGCGCTTCAACCCTTTAGCCGCTGTGAACCGCTTTGAATCAGGGTGCAGCGGGTTGAGCCGCAGGTTAGCGAAAATTGTGTCGGCTATGTCGAGATATGCGATACCCGATTAAACGATCAGAATCAGGAAATTTTTAATGAGTGGTACCTACGAGTCATTGAAACTAAACAGCGAAGAAAGCAACGTAGAGCGTCTGGGCACATTCGTCGCGTGGTTGGTTGCGAATAATCTATTGTCGAGTTCTCTTGAAAATAGTGCAGGTTCTTCGGTTGCCCGCTTGAGAATGCAGGACCTCAGTGGTGCGGAATTTCTGACGACGGTGATGCATGGGGAATTCAAGGTCGAGCATCTGACCGAAAATGCTAAAAAGTTTGTTGATGAGTATTTTGTCGTTGGTAACTATGAATCTGACTTTAATGCAGCGGTCGCAGCGATTAAGTATGACGCGAGCCAGGATGCATTTAATAGCGCCTGGTTATTGTATGACGAAGTAGCTCCAAGAATTTCCACGGCATTTCAACGGTTTAACAATCCGCCGTCAGCGGTTAAAACTACCATTGCCAAGATATTACAATTCCCAGGTCGAAAACGCTGAACGAAAAGCCGCGCTGATTTTAGTCAAGGAGACTTCAACCTCGCCCGGGGTATCTACAAAGACGATGCAGGACTGCCACCGCATAACGTCGCTGGCGCAAAAGTCAATTTTGACTATCCCATTGGCAGAAAAACTACAGCGGACAGTTTGCTAGAAAATAATACTTTTAAAACGGAGTAGAAAAATGAGTGAGTCAAATCTGGTCACAAGAAATGACCTCGATGGGGCGGCGTATTTGACGCTAAATCGTCCGGACAAGTTAAATGCCCTGACTGTGGGTATGTTTGAAGAGTTGCGGGCACATGTAAGTCAACTTGGAAGAGATGACGATATTTCCTGTGTCGTGATTTCCGGTGCTGGTAAATGTTTCTCCGCTGGTCATGACCTCGCGGACATTGCTGGAGGAGAACGAGTTCCTTCTAGAGGTTGGCATTCAGAAACGCTTCGAATGATGGAGTTATTACCCAAGCCTGTGATTGCTGCAGTACACGGCCATTGTTATACGGGCGCGCTCGAGGTAGCACTTGCCGCTGATTATATTGTGGCTGCAGAAAGTGCAAAATTCGCAGACACTCACGCAAAGTGGGCACTCACGCCGGTATGGGGTATGAGTCAAAGGCTGCCTCGAAGGGTAGGTATCAGCACGGCGAAAAAGATGATGTTTACAGCTGCAACACTTAACGCTGAAGAAGCCTTGAGGGTAGGACTTGCGGAATGTGTTTTCTCTGACGATACGTTTGAGGCTGACATTCAGGCAATGTGCAAAAGTATTGTTGCTAACTCGTCGTTCACTCATCAAGCCAACAAGAAGCTGCTAGAGACAACCGACGGTAAGGCTTTGGATGCCGGGCTGCAGTGGGAGGTATTCGCAAGTGAAGGGCGGGGACCTGACATGGAAGAGCGCATTAATGGTTTTATGACGAAATAGGTCAGTATCACTCCAACTAAAAAGTGTGCGTAAAGATGCTTAGCTGGGCGAGTAAAATTTACCCCCTGCTACTGGATATTCCCGTACACTATCGCTTTTTAAACATAGAGAGATTCAAAATGCAGTTTGATGATGTCCTCCTCGGGCGCCGTAGCATTCGCGGTTACAAACCCGATCCGGTGCCGAAAGCACTTATAGAAGAAATATTAGCATTGGCAATGCGCTCACCGTCTTCGATGAACACGCAGCCGTGGAATTTTACGGTCGTGTCTGGCGAACCTTTGAACCGTATTCGTGCCGGAAACACGGAACGTAACCTGGCTGGGGTACCGCATTCGCGCGAGTTTCGCATCGGGCAGGCCTTTGCCGGACAACATCGTAACCGTCAGGTTGGCGTTGCGAAGCAATTGTTCTCTGCCATGGGCATTGAACGTGAAGACAAAGCTGGGCGCCAAGATTGGGTGCTGCGCGGTTTCCGTCAATTTGATGCCCCCGTTTGTGTGATCATTACTTACGACCGAGAGCTTGCGGACAGCGATGACACTGCTTTTGACTGTGGCGCAGTCACAACAGCGCTGGTAAACGCGGCTTGGTCGCGTGGTTTGGGTGCGGTAATAAACAGTCAGGGTATTATGCAGTCGCCAGTGGTGCGTGAGCACGCAGGTATTGCTGAGGATCAGGTCATTATGAAAGCGGTTGCGCTGGGCTGGCCCGACGAAGATTTTCCCGCGAACGCCGTAGTGTCTGAACGTAAAAGCGTTGAAGACAGCGCCCGGTTTTTAGGTTTTGACGAATAATCAACAAATAACGCAAGGGAAAAGTAAAACTCCATGTATTTTAATTCAGCATGTTCGCAAAAATAAATAAAAATTGGCCCTCAGCGCTGTGGGTGCTGGCGGTGATGGTTTGTTTGAGTAGCGCTGCGTTTCCCCAAAATCAAAGTGTTGGCGGCTTAAAGCCCTTCGAACTTTCGCAGCTCACTGTAGCGCCGGGTACGAAAGTCAGTGGCAAGTTAGCTGTAAATGTTGGTATGGATGATGTAGACACGTTCATTCCTGTCACCGTCATTCATGGACGGCACCCTGGACCGGTACTCTCTCTAATCGCTGGAATCCATGGCTCGGAATATTCCCCCATTCTTGCCATGCAGCGTCTACCTGACTTGTTAGATCCTGCAGAGATGGCAGGAACTTTGATCATTGTTCACATTGCTAACGTGCCAGCGTTCCAGGGTCGAACTGTATATTTCGGACCAGATGATCTGAAAAATTTGAACAGATCCTTCCCTGGCGATCCCGCTGGTACTGTCACAGAGCGCATCGCAAATATCATTACGCAGGAAGTCATGTTGCGCTCAGACTACTTCATCGATATCCATTCAGGCGATGCGAACGAAAGTCTGAGACCATCTTACGCTGCTTATTACAAAGATGCGGGTGGTGAAAGCGTCATCGCAGAATCAAAGCGAATGGCAATCGCTTTTGGTTTGGGGACTGTCGTGCAATTTTCCGGTTCTTACGCCAATGTCGAGGATGCTATCTACACTAGTGCTCAAGCAGTGACTCGTGGTATCCCTGCAATCGATATAGAATCAGGCGAGCTTGGCGTAGTCGCGGATGTTTTTATCGATCCAATTATTAAAGGCACATTGAGCGTCATGAAAGAATTGGAGATGGTGACAGGTCCATCAGGGCCACCTAATAATCCATTACTTATTGCCGAACGCGCCAGAATATACAGCGAGCATCAGGGCATTTGGCATGCGGATGCGCTCGTTAAGACAGGTGACTATGTGACGCAAGGCACAAAGCTGGGTTTGATAACTGACTATTTCGGTAATCACTTGCAAACAATTTTTGCGCCAGCCTCGGGTGTGCTGCTCATCCTTTTTGGCACCCCGCCAGTAAATGAGGGCGATAATATCGTTGTCATTGGACAACTGCCTGTAGATGCTGACTAACAAAAAGAACGGCATTAAGTGATCGGACTTGCTTTATTGACCCAGCCTTTTGATGCCTTCCTCCTGCGCCTTTCAGTGTGCCAACCTTTCTGCGCGTTAACTGACGCTGAGATGTAATTCCTCTTAACAAGTTAGCAAAGGTCGCGCTGCTGATGCCAAGGACATGAACTTGTTGTATCGCGAATGAGTCGTTAAGTCTTTGATTAAGCATACCTAATCCAAGTTCGAACGATTGACGTATATTTACGACAAGAAAGTAGAGAGGAAATAAGATGTCGATTGTCATCATGCTAGTCGCTGGCCTGACGGTTTTTTACCTGATCAACCGGCGAACAAAATTAGAGGCCATTCCCATACGTAGCAATTCAATACCACAAAAGCTGCCTGTTGATGACAGAAGTTGGTAGGAGGTTTTATGATTAAACGAAGAAACTTATTAAAATCAGCGACTGCTCTGGCCGCGCTGCCGCTTATCGCTAACACTGTGAAGGCGAGCACGCCGGTCAGCATGACCGACCCGGCCGTGGTGGCGTTGAAATATGTTGAAGATGCCACCGACGCAGTGCGCACAGACAAGATGGGATTCAAGGGCGAAGGTCAGATATGCTCGAACTGTCGATTCTATGCCAAAACGGATGAGGTCTGGGGCGGATGCGCGCTCTTCCAAAACAAGTTGGTCAAAGGGGAAGGATGGTGTAGCGGATGGATTCCGTTAGCAAATTAGAGGCGAGATCTCGTCAGGAGGAAGATGGTCTGGAAGCGCCAAGCACGCTGCTTATTACTGGCAGCACAATCGGTATCGCTCTGGCACACTGCCTCGCTGAAGAAAGTAGCACAAAGGAAATCTGGCTAACGTGGCGGACAAAGAAGCCCGAGGTTTATTCAGAAAAAATTACCTGTGTGCAGATGGACGCTTGCGCCGAGGAAGAAGTCGCTGCAGTGCTTGGCCGGACGAAAAAACTAGACGGGATTATCAACACGATAGGATTATTGCACGACGAAGGCGTCAGTCCTGAGAAAAGTATTTCTCGCTTAAATCCAGCTTCATTGGAAAAAACGCTTGCTGCCAATGTGCTTCCAACTCTGATGCTTGCCAAACATGCTAGGAAAGCATTGAAAGACAGCGAACGATCGTGGTTCGCTTCAGTTTCGGGTCGCGTCGGGTCAATCGCAGACAATGAGTTGGGTGGTTGGTATAGCTACCGCGCGTCGAAGGCGGCGTTAAATATGGCACTAAAGACCCTAGCGATTGAATGGCGTTTCGCGCTGCCGAGGTGCACCGTCGCTTCACTCCACCCGGGCACCGTCAAAAGTCCACTGTCTGAACCCTTCACTCAACGCACTGCGCCAGAAAGGCTTTTTACACCAGAGCAAAGCGCGGAGCATCTCAAAAAGGTACTTCTAGATTTAACGCCGGCTGAGAGCGGTCGATTTTGGTCTTGGAACGGTACCGAAATTCCTTGGTAAATCTGGTCTCTCTTCCCGTACGATGCGTATAACAAGTATAAGCCAGAGCGAAACGAAAGATTAAGCATGGCAGCACGTAACAGATCATTCAATCGACGCGTTTTAAAGTGGTATTCGATCGCCGTTAGCAATCGGGAGGAAGAAAATTGTTCAAACTTTTTAAGCGAGACCCAGCGAAGAAGCTCAGGAAGGAATATCACCTGAAGCTAGAAAAAGCACTGCACGCGCAACGTAATGGAAATATTCGCGAATATTCTTTCCTCACCTCTGAGGCAGAAGCCGTAAAAGAAAGATTGGACGCGGTAAACGCGCAAAGCGAAGGTAATGCGCAGTAGTGTTTCCGTCGCCATAATAGGTAGCGGAATAGCGGGTACAACCCTTGCCCGTTTGCTTACTGATGACATCCCGTCAGCGGAAGTCACCATTTTTGAAAAAAGCCGAGGAGTCGGTGGCCGAATGGCCACCCGGTACTCTGAAGAATACGAATTCGACCACGGCGCACAATTTTTCACGATACGCGGTGGTCGTTTCAAGAAATTCCTTAAGCGCTATGAAAGCGCCTTCAGTGAGTGGCCGGCAGCCACGACAACGCTATCCCCAGATCGAAAAGAATATACTCGGCTATGGTTCGAGACACACTACGTAGGCACGCCGAGAATGAACTCGCTCTGCAAGAAAATTGCTGAAAGCCTGGATATCCGGTTGCAACAGAAAATCACGGGTATCAGTGGTGCCCCCAAGGAATGGTTTTTGGAGAGTGAAGATGGTCGTTTTGGCCCCTTTGATTGGGTCGTGTCTACTGCGCCAGCGCCTCAAACCCAAACAATTTTTAACAAACCTGAGTTAGATGCGCCCTATAACGCCGCTTTCGCCTTGATGGTGCCTGTAGGAGAAAGACCAGAGTTCGACGCTGCAGTGGTCCGAGATTCGCCTGTTTCGTGGCTAGCAGTGACTTCATCTAAGCCGGAACGGAGCCAGTTAAAGCAACTAGGTATCGTCGCACATGCGGATTCGCAATGGTCAGACAAAAATCTTGATGTGCCAGCAGATAAGGTTAAAGGCGAGTTGCTTGACGCATTGGAAGCACTTGCAATAGGAGGACTCCAACGAGAACTTGCCACACTTCATTTGTGGAGATTCTCTCGGCCACTCGCTGCTGGACCTCAACCCTACTTCTTTGATTCACGAGAACATTTAGCGGCCTGCGGCGATTGGTTTATGGGTGATAACGTCGAAGGTGCGTTTGACAGCGCTCACGCACTTTTCCTAACTTTGCGTAAGCAAATTGCCGATAAGAGAGCGGAATGTGAGATAGATAAAAACACCTAGTGTTTTTCAGCTTTAATTTGTGGGGCGTGGGAAAAAGAACTTGCAAGGGAGGACAAGCACGAAATTATTGCATGCGTGCGGAATAATCCCACGTTGAAAAAGAAACCGGCTTAATTTCTATGGTGGTTTCTTCGTCTGCTCTACCAAGAAGCCACTGGGAAAGTGCTGAGTCAGTGCCACCGAGGTGTCGATTCATGAGCCGTTTGAGTAACTCTGTCGCGCCTCCCGTTTTGAGAACGACCGAACCACGGCCTCTTACACCCTTGTAAGGGGGCTGATTTGGGGAAATATCAAAACTGCACCGAGGATGCTTGACTAACGATTTAATTAATTCACTTCGCTCATGTGAGATGCAGCGGATAAGCCCATCCGCCGCGTCATAGTGGAACCAAACAGAACATAGCAGCGGGTAGTCAGCGCCACCTACGGAAATGCGCATGGGAGTGACTGTTTCAGAGAGATATTCTTCAACCTGTGAGAGTGACCAAGGGCCATTTATTCGTGAGTTCATGTTACCGACCATATTCTATCTGCAGCATGCTAGCCAGCATCTGATTAAAAAAATTTTTCTTGGGCAAAAAAGGATTTCAGACGATTCCCACGGTGATCATCGGAATTGAGATCACATGCGGATATCTGTCTGCGCTTTATAGATATTTTTGATCCTTTTCTCCTCATGCCTCGTATTACTGATTATATACCAACAACCAGAGAGAATGTTGTTCACCCGGCGTTGGAAAACGGTGCTAGCTGATTGACGATAATAAGTTATGAAAAAGGCAAAGAGTCTAGAGATAGAAAGATTTATGGGTGATTGGTTTGTTATTGCCAACATCCCGACGTATTTTGAAGCAAAGGCATTTAATCCGGTTGAAAGCTATCGACTCGGAAATAACGGGAAGATAGAGACGACCTTCGCCTTCAATGCTGGCGCGACTGATGGTCCTGCTAAGGAGATCAAAGCAACAGGGGTGGTCAAAGATCCGATAAATCCTGCGATATGGGGTATGCGGTTCGTCTGGCCGCTAAGCGCAGATTACCGAGTAATGTTTGTCGATACCGACTACCAATATACCGTAGTGGGAAGGGCGAAGCGCGATTTTTTGTGGATTATGGCGCGCAATCAACCGGTCGATTTGGACAAGCTAAACATGCTTATAGACGTAGCTGTGGGAGAGGGCTACGAGCGGAATAAAATTTTGCTGACAAGTTGGCAAAAACAAGAACTTAGGAAGGCGGGCTGATGAAACGGCTCCACCGCTTGATATCCATGGCGCTTCTGTTAATCGTATCTATGGCAAGCATCGCTGCGGGTCAGCAGAACTTCATCGGTGTTGCACGCGATACTGACTCGGAAGTCCAGTATATCGAACACCATCAATACCTCGACTCGGGCGAACATCGAATAAACTATTACTCTCCAGAACTGAAATTGTTGGTTCAAAAAAAGCTCAGTTATCCAGGGCTGCCACACCATCCGAATGTTGTACAATCAGATCTTTTAAACGACATCGAAATCACAATGCAGTCACAAACGAACACACTGTCTGTGAAACGGGAACAAGATCAAGAAACCAATAGCTGGGATTTCGAGTTAACGCCCAATGTCATCGTTGATGCTGGTTTCGATGGTTACATCCGTAATGCTTGGGCGGAGCTGTCGCCGGGTATGACAAAAACATTGAAGTTCGCAGTTGCAGGGCAAGATCGCTTGATTCAAATGAAGATAAGTGACTTGGGTTACGAACGAGATCATCGGGTTTTCGTCATAGAGCCGAAAAACTGGCTCGTCAGAATGATCATCCCCCAAATCCGTCTCGAGTACTCAAACCAAAAGCAGCTTGTTCGCTACGAGGGTCTTTCAAATATAAGAGCTTCGAAGGGAGGCAATACCGGCGTGGTCGACATACGGTTCAAGCGTTGGGACGGAGGGTTACCTCAACTAGCTTCGGATATTACGCGCGAAAAACT